>Ga0065711_1034742_pt1 | contig 23308 bp, 12 predicted proteins | sample Hoacrofraction12_FD_59098 | JGI IMG/M metagenome (GOLD analysis project Ga0065711, IMG submission 59098) | Hoatzin crop microbial communities from Cojedes, Venezuela - Epithelial fraction 12 v2 (version 2) | ecosystem: Host-associated > Birds > Digestive system > Esophagus > Crop | place...
CCAGGGAGGTTGTGGAGTCTCCTTCTCTGGAGATATTCAAGACCCGCCTGGACAAGGTCCTGTGCGGCCTACTGTAGGTGACCCTGCTTCGGAAGGAGGGTTGGACTAGATGACCCACAGAGGTCCCTTCCAACCCCTACCATTCTGTGATTCTGTGATTCTGTGATTCTGATTAAAGTACAGCTAAGCATGTTTTGAGGAAGATAAAAGATGAAATCTCTCTTTCTAGTGGTTAACTTCAACAAAATATATGCTAATCTGCCAGTACCCTTGGTTTTCTTATGGATCTCTGGTGGCAGAAGAATTAGACTGAAAAGACATTTATCACAGCCTGAGGCCTCACCCCAGTGCTTACTGAAAGCAGGAGAATCCTTGCAAGAAATCTTCCCCCTAGAATCCACTGAGCATTGGCCTAATGAGTTTGCATCATAAATCCTCACCCACTGAATGTTTATTTTCTTTTAAAGTCCAGCACCTCTTGCAGCAAAGAATGAGTAACCTAGCTCACAGAGAAGCTATCCTGTGTGCCATGAACAAGACTGATTTTGACAACAGTGGGAACATGCCAAATGTAGCCCAAATAAACAGTTTCCATTTCCTAACCTGCCCCAGCAGAGCCTAACAGAATTTTCAGATTCTTCCCTGTGATTCTGCCAATCATAAATTTGATGTCATGGCTACATCCTGGCAATGGAGGAAAGGTAAGAACACCAGTAACACTTTAACCCAGACCTCCTGAACCCTCTCAGGTAAAAATTACTACCATCTAAATGAACATAATAGTCTGAATGGTGCTTAGGAAATTCTTGCTAGACCCAGCCAACCTCACAAACTGTATCTTAGTAGTTCACCAGTCTTTTTCTAGAAGCAAGCCCACTGAAATCTTTCTTAACTATCCCATTCAGCCAGGTAGAGATAATCATACTGCTAAGTATATTTATGGATTTCAGGAAGTACTACTATTAGATATTACTGTCCCAGATTACAAAATAGGGCTGAGTCTTTTGCAGGCTGTACCAACCAGATCGTGAAAGAAAAGTTGTTGTGAACTATTGCTTCATTTAAAAAGCCTATCTGATGGACGCATAAAGAAAATAGATTCTTTTTGCAGATCCTCTTTGGTGCTGATAAAGTTCATGTGAAGGCAACAGAGGCTCAAATGACAGAATACTTGGATCATTTGGACAGAACTGAAATATCTGTCAGACTGCACCATTCCCTATTCTTCTTACTCTCTGAAGAACAGTAGCGTCCAGATGACAGTCATAGGCTGATGATAAATCTAGCGCAGGTAAACTCACAGGCGGTGCTAAACAAGAGGCAAATACCATCATGAACTCCTTACTGCTTGGAGTTAACCTACCACTGATCATCTGCCATTTAGTCAGGAACTCAAACCATTACGGCCTCCACAGCCTGTCTCTGTCACATGCAAGGTCAAGTTCCCAGGTTTGTCCGTTCTCTTCAGTGACATTTCCTGGGATGGCACTGACTTCTGCAAGATCACAACCTCAGAGAGCAAGCCTCTTCCCTTTGAACCGTGGAGGGGAACAGTTTGCACCAAAGGTTTTGGAAGTGGCGACGGAGTGGCTGGGCTATTCATGAAGTGCTCAGACCCAACAGCAGTTAAGAGCTATCAGTCTCATCCTTTCCCTCACCACTCACCTAAACCAAAATGAACAGGACTCCCTGCTTCCTCTGGTGTCTGTAAGGTGAGATGTTGAAAGAAACACTTTTGAATGTCTGCATCCTATACACCATAGCGGGGTCCTTACCACGGGCTTTCCTTGCTGAGTGATGAGAGGCACCGAGAAGTACTCCTGTAGGAACCAGACAGTTTTAAAAAACACCCCAAACCTCTGCCACAAGAAACATGGAAGTATCTGTGTTAGATGATATAAATATCAGTTTCATCTTCTCAGCTAGCGTTCACTTTGGTACTCAGATACTGTGGTAGGTACAGAAAGCAATGTCTCACCCATTTTTCTGAATGCTTTGACCTTAGAAGACCTTTCTGCTTTTAAAGCAAGGTCCAGGGCTTTACAACCTTTCAAGATGCACATTCATACAGTCACAAATAATGCCACATGTACCCGTATTCACCTCAGACAGTTTTCTGTTGTGTGGGTTGTCCTTTTCCTAGAACAAACATTTGGGGTTGGCGAAGGGAGGAGCAATGGGAACAGAGAAAAACATGAGATCACTGCAGAATGTTTCAGCTTTTTTCACTGAGGATGTCCATTCTTTTTGCCAGCGTGGTTATTGCTAGGTACAGTTTAATGGTCAAACACATATTCTATTATGCCAGTTCCACATAAAAAAGGAACAAAGAGATGGTTCCTCACAGAGAGAGCCGGACATGAGCTCTCACGGAGCACTGAAGCTGGCATTCAGTTGCAAACCTCTGACAGTGATTTCAAAGCTGTTTCCACAGTCTAGGGATTTCTTCTATGTATCTTTTTAACACCATCAGGATGTTACCACCCACCCATTCAAGTTAAAAATGGCAGTTCTTACTGCCTTTCTGTCCCTTCCATTTCTGAATCCAGCTGAGGTACTAAATGGGCTGAAATTCCCAAGGTTGCAAGTACTACTTGTATGCTGTTTAGTTCCAACAAATAACAGCATTAATGCAGCATACAGGGCCTTTTCTGTGGTGTAATACTTTTTAATCTGTTACAAATTCCAGTCAGGGCTGGCAGGTGGAAAGACTTTGGCCATTTTCCCCAGTCTGCCTTCCACTCTATGTTACATTTTTCATTGTCCTGCCTGTGCTATATCTTTTACTGCTGCAGCGACCAGCGAGATACAGCGACAATGAATTGTATGACAAATGCCATATCTAAGCTTCCCAAAAGGAAGTGCCTTTCACTTTAGGCACAAACAGAACACTCCTTGTGGATTGGTCTTTATGTTATGACTTACAGCAAAATTTCTTATGGTTTGTGTACTCAGGTCCAATGTATGTTAGTGTAGATAGGCATTTCTATGCAGCTACAAACTGCCACCAGTATTAGCAGGTTGGAATGTATTGTGTACATCACCTGCCTGTATTAGTTTTCAGAGCCACAATCACTGGCAGTGGTTGCACAGAGAATTAAAGACTGAATAACTGCTACCACAGGAACTAGCTTGAAAGCCAGGACACGGCAGTGTTATTTGCTGCAGAGAGAAAGATGGAAGAGGAGGAGAGGGAAAATTTCAAATAAATGTTGAAAAAGACAACCCCACATCACGGTAACAAGCAAAACAGATGACCAGCATGGGAAGACCTGAGGAAAAAATCACCGAACATCAAGGCCAAAGCACAAGGCTGTCTGTGAGTGCTCTCACTAATATCAGTTACGGTACTGTGGGGGGGGAGTGTGTGGGTGTCCCTTGCTATGTATTTTTCTCCTTGCAGCACTTCTCCCTTTCTGCAGCCAAGCTAAAACTGGTATTGGCAACACACATTACAGCTCTTTTCTGGCACAGTATGCTTTCTCCCTCCCCAGGCTAATTACCCCTTTTCCTCAGTGGAAATACATAGTGCTGTCCATCACAGTCCGGGAAGTGACACACAATGAACCCAGAGCATGAAGTGAGAAGCGAGCATTTGTTAGACAGACAGCAGACATAGCCTCCCCTTTGCTGGGTGTCTCATGTTGCGTTCTCTGAGGCATTGTTCTGTGTCATTAACCCTCTTTGTCTCCCTTGTGCCTATGGAGAAGACATGTGCCACTTATCCAGTCTGCTCCTCATGATCTTAGCTGAGCGAAGGCTTCTTGTGGCGGAAACCTGGCACAAGGATCTTTATTTATCCTTTTATATATGCACCTTATTTTCAAAAGGGCACAACCGCACAGCATGAAAAGAAACATGCACTCTCTGGGAACTGACATCATGCTGTAGTCCAGAGACCAGGACACCCGAACCAGAGAGGACTTCATTCTCCTGGATTGATGAAGGATGGGTCACTCAGACTTCTTGGTGATCTGCCTCAGTTCTGTGTATGGATCGTGATATCTAGTTCCATAGAAGTAACAGGGACTGTTGGCTTCTGGGTTACAGGTGTAACTCTTCTTTCAAAGCAAGGAATGGAGACATTGCATGTGTGTGTGTGAGCCAACACCAGAATGAAGTCACACTTCTGTATGTTTTAAAATAGTGTAGCATTTTGACACAAACTTTTTCACAGTCTTGTGGAAAGTCTCATAGTAACTTACCTAGAGCTCGCCTGTCTTGCCTTCATAGCTGGTCCTCAGATTTCTAACACACATGAAAGTATCACTGAATTTTATGGGGATTTCCCAAATCACCTGTGAGCAGTGAGTCAGAGCTTTATTTGAGGGCAGCATTTCAGATAGACTCTGCAGGTATGGGATATGGTTACAGTGGCATTTCAGGGTATTCGCACCAACACATACACAAATATGCCAGAGCAGTCCTGTGGGTGGTGTGCTTTTAAAGGCACTGGAGCCCTCTGCCTGATTACATGCCACCAGAGGCAGGATTTACATTACATTGACTTTCAGACTTGGGACAGTACTTTAACACAGCCACAAAAATCCATTCATCAGCTCCTAATAAGTTTGTAGCTTCATGAATGCCAGGAAAACCACAAGTTAGGGCATTTGGAGATAGAGAGCTTGGGATACAGTGTACCAGCATTGCAATTTACAATGCTAAAGATTTCTGAACAAATTCTGAAGTATTAAATCCAGACCATATACTGAGGGGCAAAGAGCAGGTCAGGGCAGGTTATGATCCTGCTCATGGGTTTAGTGTTTCATTCTTCCAGTGGCCCTAATAACTGCCAAGAGTCTACAGAAACCAAGATTAACAATCCTGTTTTATAAAATTCTCAAGGGCAGGTTCTGGAAACTGATTGCTTCAGTCTAAGTTTTGAATTAATCTACTCTTTACATACCTACCTCTTGATTTATTCCAAATACTATAATGGGACTTCAAAGACAACCACCATTATGTCCTCCCTTTTTCTGGATCAGGGCTTCTTCAGATTATGAAAGTGGATGTTGTGCTTGCACCGATCTGCTTTTATGGGAAGATGTAATAGTCATCATTAATTTAGTGAGTCTCTTCTGCCATGTTTCTTGTTTTGATTTGCTTTGGGTCAGGTTTGTTTGGGTTTTTTTAATGGCTTAATTAAGAAGTTAAGGCTCAGCTAGAATCTTCCCACCCTTTGCCTGACCCATTCCTTTCACTGCAGTTTGCAGAGGTGGCAAATTAGCTGGCACATTACTCAGAGCACTTCTGTGCTGTTAAAGCTCTGGCCCAGCCAGACGTGTGGTGCAAAAGAGTGATCAGGTCACTTACTTAAAGAATCACGATCAAAGGTATTTGCAAGTAGCGAATTTAATAGAAATTCATATCAATGTGATTTAACAAAGTTCGTTAGCAAGGTTCACGTTATTACTTATTAAATGAATGGAATACAAAATAGAGGTGGTATTGAGGTAGAATGATTTATACAGAGATTGAAGAAAGATGCAAAGGGTAAGGGAAACCCTCCCACTGAGTCACAAGGTTCGGAATGGACCCCCTTGCCTTCTACATTCCTCCTCAGAGAGAAGCCTAGGTGTGGCTGGATCCAGACCTGGCCTCAGACCACAATGGTTTATGTCTAAAGGGAGTGTGTAGACTGAAGAGAGAGGTGAGAGACGAGGGACGCCCTTCCATTGAGTCACCAGGTTCAGAATGGACCCCCTTGCTTTCTAAAATCCTTCTCAGGAGTCTCGCTGCAGCTAGATCCAGACTTTGCCTTAGACTGCAATGGTTTATGTCTGAAGGATACGTCTAGCAGCAATTTAAGATTTGTTAAAGAGAGAGAAAAAAAACACAGGAATTTAGCAGCAATTAATCATTGGTTGATTTAGCATTTACAAAGTGATTAACAAGGATTCACTACAATCACAGCAGTAGAACATCATAATTTGAATCGATTCACATACACACACGCACACAGACAATATGCATAGAAAAAGGTACCTGCTAAAAATTCCGCTTGAGTGAAGTGAAATACTCACTTCAAATGATTTCTCCACAGGCACTGGTTGAGCTTCAAGGAGTGAGGGATCCCTGTAGTTCAGCCCACGTTCCGCCAGCAACAGTAACTTTGAACTTAAGAATTCACGGGCTCTGAGAGTCATCCTACTCAGAGGGAGATGCTGGTCGCAGCCATCTGTGGTCCGGGAGGGCCCAAAGGGCCTCACTTGTTACGGCTGTTTATAGGGTCTCGAGACGATTGATTTTGGTCATCAGTAAAATTCCATCCCGGCCACAATCTGTGTGAAGCAATTTTGGTATCTTGCCAACAACAACAGCACAAGTCTGATGCTCCCCAGACTGTGCAGTTCTGACAGCCATCAAGTGGGTAGCAGGAGCTCCAGATATGGTCAGGGGGTGCCTGGCCATCCCAACTCACTGCTCTTGTACATGGGCAAGAAAAATGACGAGTTGTCCCAGCTCACTGCTCATCTTCAAAGGCAATAACGTAATGTCAGCTGGTTCTAAGATACCAGGCGGTCTGATGAGAGGGGCCGTACCACCACAACGCGTGAGTGCAGGACCAGCAGAGACGCCTTCCCCTACTGCATCTTTCTTCCTTGTACCATATAAGTGTGCTGATACTAAAAGGTTTGCAGCCTGGTTTTCCACTGGTCCCTCCCACTTGTGTGACTGGATCCAAGGGAAATGTGGGTATTGGAGCACCTGGAAGTTTTGAAGAACCAGCTAGACAAAAGTCTTCCTGGGATATTTTAGAAGGGCTGAGCCTGCTTTTCTGCTGCTGGTGGTTTAGATGACTTCTTCCTGAGAACCTTTCTAGCCCTATTTTGCTATGACTTCTCGACAGCAGATTTATACATTGCTTTTGTGGTCTTGGTCAACTTTGCTCCTTTTAGCAAAGGTTATCAGCAATGAACAAAGGAAGTCCAGGCACTGTGGTCAGCTAGACAGACCACATCACACCTCTGTGGAGATCCTGTGTGTAGCTGTGATGGTGCAATATTGAAACACAGCGTTGTCTGCCTGCCTAGGACACTGAGATCATTGCTCTGTGCACTGTCAGCTGAGAAGCAGACCACATCCCTGTAGACAGAAGTAGGAGTGCATCACTCCAAAGTGTTTCTGTGGAGAATCACACTGCTGTGCTGTATGGGTTTCTACAACAAAGTGCTCATCTTCCCTTCTCTGCAGTCCTCTTACAATTCGCTCTTGTCCTTTGGGGTTTTTCCCTTCACAGTCTTTCCCCAAGCAGCTGTCTGCTAATGACTTTTTCCCTCTTACCTACCAGTGAGGCTATAATTCACAGGCTGTTTCCCATTTCTCTCATGGGCAACTTAGCAGTTCCCTCGTCAGTGGAACATCTTCCCTGAACTGTCACCTCCTCCACAGCGCTTTTTTTTTCCCCACAGATGTCTAGCAAAGCACTTGTTTTTCATCCTAGCTTTTGAGCCATTTCTCCAAGTAGTCATTAACGTCAATAATGGGTATCACTTCTGTGCAAACACAACGTCCAGCCTTGCACAGACTTTGCCCTCCTGCTCACAGTTTAAATACACACTCTTCTTTTTTATTTTCTCTCAGAAAACAGTTTCTTCCAGGCCATGTCACTCATTTATCTTTGTAAACTAGCATCTGCAAGGGCTTGTAGCTTCGTTTTTGTGGAGAAAGAGCCCAGTCTTGGGCTTCTTAAGAGAAATAGATCCTACGTCAGCCCTACGTCTGACAAATCATCTACTGAAAGCTTGAAAGACACGGTGTGCTTGAGGCTGAGCATAAGCAAGAAGACGCAAGTTTTTTTCTGCCTGTGCTTTGAGAAAGCCAAGCTTTGGGCTGCCTCCATGTAGGCCTTTGCTTTGCTTGAATTAATTATTGCATTGGGAATTAAATGGTTAACTTTCCCGAAGACATATATTTTAAACGAAAGGTACTTATGCTGGAGAAGGTGGAACACAGAGCAGGCAGTGTCTCTCTAGGCAACTTTCTGCATACTGAAGGTAACAAAAGCAAAAAGGGGAAAGTAAGCCAGTCAGAATATGGGTCAGGAAGGTGACTGAAAATGTGTGCTCCGCAGTATACACACCACTGAATTTTCTCTGAATTCCATCTTTCTCGCCTCCAGGTAGTCAGCATTGTGGGCATTACTGGAAAATAATTTCCATTGTGATTTGTGCACTGTTAAGTTAGGAGAGTTGAGGCACACCATGGTCTAGCCATCATCATGCTTATCGGAAATAAGCTGGGACACTAACAATTTACAAAGCTCAGTCTCTTTGGAGAGAACAGATGCTCTTATTTACAGCTGGTATTTCTCTGCCACGGCAATCAGGCCAAGTTCTCATCTCCAGCTCTGTCCACAGTCCATTCTGTGTCCAGCCCACCTGCGTAAGCATAGAAAAGAGAGGGAAGAAATTCAGTAACTGAGTCACCAGACTGCCACCAACTACCCCACATCCCTGTCCCAAGGCAGGATCAGCTATGCCCATGGCCTGTATAAATACCTACAGCTTCTCCAACTGCTCCTTAAATACTGATCTCCATTAAGAGATAGAGGTTCTGAGCCTCCATAGTCAGTCTACTCCTGTGCCTCCTGCACCTCATTTCTCCTAATGCCATGTCTGAATCTTTGTACAATCCCTTCTAGAGACTTACATCTTGTTAATGCCCATCTCATGCTGCTTTTCAAGGCTGACTACGTTTATTTCTCCACACAGCCCATTTTTTTTCCAACTGCTGGTAATCCTCATTGTTATCCTTCCCTGAGGGAAAGGATTTCTTCCTGTCTTATAGATCTTTTTTTTTTTTTTTAGTGATGTCTTTTTTTCTTTTTAATGTGGTGATGCCTTATTGTATTTGGCTCCAAATCCTCAAACTCTTAAATTTCTTGTACGAAGAACTGTTCCTTTCCTAGTTATTCTGCATTCAGTGTTGTCAATGCTGCCTATATACGTGTAATACCCTGATGTTATTCAATTTTGTTCTATTTTCTACAATTCAGCAAGCTACCTTTGGATTTTAGACCCATTTTTCCAGGTATTTGTGATCCTTCCCAGACTTCAGTTTATCAATACCTTCCACGTGGGCACTGCTGAGCAATTAAACAGAAGGTGACCCAGAGAAGACTCCCTGCTGAACTCCACTTGACACCTTCTTCTGGTTTTATAATGGACCACCTAGAACAGCTCAGAAGTAGCTATCCAAACAATTTCACACTAATTCACAGAATTTTTATCAAACCCAGGTTTGCTAGCACTTTTATAGTAATGATGTCCTGTCAGACAGTGCTAGAAATCTTGTCAGTGCCAAAATCTAACAGTATACTGTTTCTTCCATAGCCACAGGGACAGCAAATACCCTGTTGTAGAAGAAAACTAAATTATGTAGACACAACTTGCTCTTGACAAACTCCTACTCATCTCCTTGCTGTATACTGGGAGTTTACAAACAATTTTCTATGGTTACTGAATTTGTGGGCACAGAATTCGCATCCTTCAACCTCCAGTCTTTCTCAGCTTGCACTGTTTAACTGACAGCCAGGTGTATGGTGATCCAAGATTTCCAACTGCCTGTCCTGGGGAAGCTTCCGCCTCGTAGGTTTGGAGAAAAAAGCAGGTTTGTGTGTGTTACAGCAAAGTAATTCCTCCACCTCTGGACCAGAAGCCTGTGGAACTCCTTCCATGTGTAACTGGCTCTGGATGCTGCAGCTGGTATGAGCCACAATCAAAGCCCATCCGGAGGGCTTGAGCATTGCTTTGGTTTCCTTCCTGGATAAGTTCTCTGTTATTTTAACAACAGGGTTCTGGAGACATCTTGTGTCAGAGATCTGGCTTCTCTAGCTGATCATCAGTCTTGCACAGCTTGTAGGACACTAAGGCTCTCTCCTCTGTCAGACTTGCTCAAAATAAGCCAGGAGCTCTGAAGTTACCAGGGAAATGCAGTGGTACAATGATGTTCCCCTTGTTTCCATGGGAAAACATGTCAATAATCTCCCCATAGAGCAGGCTGAGTGACAGGATATATGAGCCAATCCACCAGCTGTTTTTGACATCTTGCCAACTACAGACATCAACTCCAAGTAAGTAACATTCTTGAATTACAGCTACACTTTCACACAACAGTTATTTCAAGCCTGATCCCATTGGCTTACGGGGATCCGGAAATGTTTCAAAGGTGGTCTTTTACATAGAGAGAGAGGAACTGTGGTAAAAGGGAAGTAGGAGGGGAGGGGCAGGTGGAAGGCTACTATACAGCCAGTATCTCCCACCCTAAGCTGTGAGCACAGTCTTGGGTAACTCACGAGGTTCAACAAGGCCAAGTGCAAGGTCCTGCACGTGGGTCGGAGCAACACCTGGTATCAATATAGGCTGGGGGATGAAGGGATTGAGAGCAGCCCTGCCAAGAACGACTTCGGGGTGCTGGTTGACAAGGTCAACATGACCTGGCAGCGCGCACTCACAGCCCAGAAGGGCAACTGTATCCTGGGCTGCATCAAAAGCAGCACAGCCAGCAGGTAGAGGGAGGTGATTCTGCCCCTCTGGTCCACTCTGGTGAGACCCCACCCAGAGTCCTGCGTCCAGCTCTGGAGCCCTCAGCACAGGGAAGACATAGAGCTGTTGGAGCAGGACCAGAGGAGGGCCACAAAAATAATCAGAGGGATGGAACACCTCTCCACGGGAAAGGTTGAGAGAGTTGGGGCTGTTCAGCCTGGAGAAGAGAAGGCTGTGGGGAGATCTTACTGCAGCCTTTCAGTACTTAAAGGGGGCTTATAAGAAAGATGGGATAGGCTTTTTAGCAGGGCCTGTTGTGATAGGACAGAGGGTAATGTTTTTAAACAAAAAGAGGGTAGATTTAGACTGGATATAAGGAAGAAATTTTTTACAGTGAGGGTGGTGAAACACTGGAATAGGTTTCCCAGAGAAGTGGTAGATGCCCCATCCCCGGAAGTGTTCAAGTCCAAGTTGGACAGGGCTCTGAGCAACTTGATCCAGTGGTAGATGTTCCTGCTCACTGCAGGGCGGTTGGACTAGATGACCTTTAAAGGTCCCTTCCAACCCACACTATTCTATGGTTCTATGAATACTAAGATTCACACTTTGTTCTCCCAGATGTACTCACTGATCCAATTTTCTTGATCTGTGAAAATACAGGCCACTCATTTTAGCCATTTCTTGCTACTTGTCCCTGTTGACTGGGCTTGCAGTTTTCCAAGTATCTGCTGTACTTGCAAAAAATCAGTTTGTTCAGCAAAGTAATCTTTATCTCATTAATTAAAGGTCTTCTACGTAATGTAGTCTCCCTCCTCCTCTAAGGGTCAGAACCAGCGTTACCTGTGTGAGGGAGAAGTTATCCTTACTATACTTCAAGGCATTATACTGGCAGCTGTATTCTTCTCCACAAACACAATGTATGAAAATGCAAACAATATTTATTTCAAATGCAATTTAATGTTGCAAAGTATTACATGCTTTCCACAAACATTCAGCATACAGACTTCAATGGAGATGGAAAAAAGACCCCAACACCACTCCTTACATACTATTTATTGAGTTTTCGGTGACTGAAAATTGGGCGTTTCCCATCACTGAGAGCTAAACATCCTTTCTTAAATAACCTGAAGTTCAATATTCATGGAACGATGGAGATCACACGTCAATACACAGAATCTACCGTATGCTCAACACACTACTGCATCCAACTAATTAAACTAAAATACTAACTGAACCTTAGCACTAAGAACCCACTCACCTCCTGCCAGCAAGGGAAGAAAGCATTCTGGGGCTTTAAAACTTGACGGTGTATATACATCACCTTATACTCCAACAGAATACAGCTACTTGTGCGCATGTCTATTCATCTGTATGATCAGGGCAGTGCACAAACCCCTCTGTACGCCAATCACATACTTCTTTGGGTACTGTTATCATGAACCAGAGCCTTAGTCCAAAGTGCAATCTATAAAGCTGTGAATCTGGGAAAAACTGCATGTGTTTTGCTTTTTTGAAATAAATGTAGCTTTTGTCAGAACATATTAGTTAATATTAATTTAATGTAAAGTGCAGTAGCTACATCTAAAATCAGTGGGCTGCTGTTACAGTGAAATACTCCCAACCAGTTCTACAGCAGAGCTTTGAATATCAGATAGTGATCTTTGTCCACAGACTCTCCTATTAAGAGTATGAAGACTAGAGGTTAGTTAATAAAAATACAGGAGATGATTCTTGGCCTGTACCTGCATTCATTCACGTCTGCAACAGCTGAAAACACTACTGCTATTTTTAAAAAAATATAGAATTAGTTCTTTGTGAGCAGTCAGACTCTGCAGAGCAGAAGACAGCAGTTGACAGCAGGCTGATTAGAGCTGTTTGAGTCAGAGGTTGCTTTCAAACAAAATATTCAGTAGGAAGGCTCCAGTCATTTTGAATAGCACATTATGTCTGCAGTTACTAATTTCCCAAGCAATACTGAAAATAACTCATTTACCACAACATAATAATTTAGCAAACAATATAAAAAAGTCTTACCCAAAATGGGGCCATGTCAAGCATCAGCAACGTTAGCTGGGTTTCAGCCAGCAAGCCTATCTTTATAAGGATCAAACCATATGATTGCAATACCTGAGAAGTGTTTTAAACTGATCATTTCATAATTAGGAAGGAAGGAAAAGGAAAAAGCAGCTATGTTTGAAAGAGTAACAAACATTACTGTATGAATTTTTACAAACAAGTTTCATACAAAAATTATATGACTGTGTGTCCAAGAAACACGTTGCTCTCAGACAAATCCACTATACCATAGTACAGCGGTATACAATGCAGATTTATACGCGTATAAATCTACATTGTTCCACTGGACAGATTTTGCTGCTTTTATGATCTGTCAGTCAATCTGACAGTAGGCTACTTGCCTGCTTTGAAGTTCTCAAGAAGATAGTCATATCACCCACTAACAACTTTGCTTTAAGTGTAACAGTATACACCTTATCTCTTGTTTTCTAAGCATAAATGTGAATACAAAAGTTATCTGAAAGGTTTTACAATACTTGAAAGTTAATTCATCCCAAAGTTCTTGCTAAAAACCACTTTCTTAAAGAGGATACTGTATAGAGTACATTTTCACATTGATAAAAAAAAAAGTACAACATGAGACTTCTTAGCAAAGTACAGAAGAAATGGTATTTCCTGCTCAAATATTCAGAAATGAACTTTCACTTATTTATAAAAGTGTACATCCAAAGCCTCAACCCACTTGCAGTTCTGATATTAAGTGGAATGTAAGCAGACCTTATTTTCTCCAAGAATGCAGCTATTAGCAGCTACAATTCTTCTATTTGAAAAAACATTTCTGCACTTGACGTCATTTTTAAACAGACTTAGCATAAATTGCTTGCAAGAACCATAGCCATTCCTGAACCTCCACCCCAAAGTTGGATCTAGACATCCCTTACCTTTATAAAACAGGCTGAAAACAAACAGAAAACCTGAAACTACTATTCTTTTGTAAGAATGTAAGGCTCAGTGTCACATTTCATTGCTCACTGAAACCTAAGTCTTCAGCTTGGTTTTTAAGCAGTTATCTACTTTTGCCCCAAGTATAACTGGCAGAGCACTGGAGTATTTTCATGTCACTTTGCAATGCATTGGACAGAAGTTAACTCTCAAATTAGACATATGGCCTGGCACCTATGACTTTTTACAGTTTAATCATACTGTCAATCCATGCTGTCCTAAGCTCTTACTGAAGTTAATGTTCACACTTCTGTGTGAGCTTCAATGCCAAATTCAAGACCAAACGTGTCTGCAGAGGTAGAGAGGGATTTCTGTGACATTTCCCTAAGAGAGAAATATGCAGCATACAAAAGTCCACATTTTCACATATTCGGTGGAAATACAGAAAAAGTCAAACCCCTTGAACTCATATTTAGTTTTAGGGACTGAATCTTCTGTAAGTTGTTCCCTCATTTACACTGCTTAACTGCACTAATCCAGTTATACAGTTGCAAACACTTTGCACTGGACTCCTGTTGTACTTGGGGAAGTAACCACATACTCCCTGATCCAGCGTGATGCACCACCAGCCTCCTGGAGTTACACACCAGGCTGGAAGGAGCGCGTGCTTCTCGTGTGGCCACGTGCAACCACATCAAAATCAGAACTGAGAGGGACATAGCATGGCATGCAGGCATCTTGGACTGGCTTCTTTTGCAAAGGTGGCCTTAAGCCAGAAGTTACAAAAGAAGTGAATCAAGCACCGGAGGTGACCTACTGCAGGAACATCATTCCTTGAACCTGGTATTTGGAAAGAGGTTTTATCAAGAGAAATGCTACACTGAAAACAGTGCAAAACAGAGCCAACCAGAGAAGCCAGTGGTTACTTTAGTGTTCAAGAGCCTCCACCTCCCTGCTCCCTCTCTCCCCTCCAAAGTGAGGAAAGAATACACTTGCCTCCCCTTTCTACGACACCTGAAGTGCTGCATGTCTTAGGAAAAACATAAAATACAACTCTAGTCATATATCTTTATTTAAATACTTTTTGCGCTGGAATGTCAGTAGAAACTCCATCCCCATTCCATGGCCAGCTTCATGTGATCTTCACAGGTGATTTCTCGTGTGCACAGAGGAGGGTGACGTAGGGAACCCCAATGAACGCCCATCTTTCACTGGGCCAGAACTTTATGACAGGGCCCTGCTCAGGGATCTCAGAGGCAGCATCGAAGTAAGCAAAGCAGACACAGCCCAGGTACGCCGCGAGGCAAATCAAAATGTGCCTGAGAATAGACACCCGCCAACCCCCCCACCACAAAAAGAAGAAAAAATCAGTAACATGACTTCAGTAAAGTAATCAAATATATCAACTATGCTTTAAAATCAGTCTATTCTTCACCTTCTTCCCCCGAGTACCCCATCAGGTTGCTGTCTGCCCTGTTCACACAGGCAAAGAATACAGAGAATAAGGAAAACTACTAAACCGTAGCTTATCTTTGGTCTAAACTGGCTGCAGCTTTCAGGCCTCTCTGCACCTGACAGATTTGAGTAGAAATGATGAAATATAGCACCTTGAATAAGAGAGCACAGTTTGCTGGGTGGTAAAACAAAAAAGGCATCAATGCCCTTCACTGCTCCCCCCACTTCACCCTCAGTTGTTAACGGTGGAAGTTTTAAGCTTTCAGTCACCGCTTCAGCTGAGCAGTGCTGTGGGATTTTTAGTAACCTGTAGGGCAAGGAATTCAGTCACAATTAATGAACTTAGTGTCTGAAGAATCTGTTCAGGCCAAAGAGACTCCTAAATGTGCCACCTTGGTTAGCGTGAGACTTGCTCTGGTCTTATAATCTTACCAGTAATTCTATCTAGCACTAACCAGAAATAGCCAGCAGGCAGCACAGAAGGGTAATGCGGTGAGGACATAGCACATTTGAATCAAACTGTGGAGTTTATACACAACACTTACCATACACAGTGCAAATAGGGGAAGTTAAATGAGGACCAGATCTCACAAAATGCTTTGTCGCTGATCCAGCAGAAAAGTGCTAGCATCCACCAAAGACCTGAAAAGAGACCCAGTTTGTACACACGCAGGTTTTCACACCTGAGGAGAAAATCACAAAGAAGTTGTTATAAAACAAACAAAATTTGCTTTGCAATGGCAGCTTGATGCTTTTTTGGCTGCACTTATTGTAGGGTAGGATTCACCATGCCAGGCATGCATCTTTTAAATGGCTCCACCATAAAAGTCCTTAACAGAGGAACTTTACTTACAGTAAATATGGCTCTGATGCAAGGCAGTGGCGAGCTGACAAAACAAACCTTTTAATCAGTAGTTATGTTTTGGGAATTGTCTTAAATACCAATGTGCAAATATGGGAATGATTTGATATTTGCCCACCACCTAGGAAGCGGTATCTAGGACAACCAGTGATTAGTTACACATGCTGTCCATAACAATCAGCCACACAGTAAGTGCTCAGATTTGTTCGTATTTGTCACTATCTAAAGATTGGTAAAAAAAGGAACCACATGAGGTTTTTAATTGGTTAGTTGATTTTTTTCCCCAAGTTAGTATTCTACAATGTAACAGTTCCAGAGAAATTCTAAGGTAGGAACCTCTAGCCAGAGGGCCCAAAGCAGCATGCTTTAGTTGATGGTGCAGGCATCCACATCTCAGACAGAATTCCTCATGTTGACTAAGCTGCAATTCTCTCCCTCCACAAGAAACCGAATTGTTCATATAGAGGTATACCAGAGAGAAAGAGAGCACAAAACATTTGCTGTGGTCACATGTAGTGTGGTCTGCAGTTGACCATCACTGAATACAACAGCAGATGCCAGGATACTTGCACAGCACTACATGTGTTGCAGGTCTACTCAAAAGCTCACAATTTTATTTCCTTATATGATTCTTTGTTCTTTTCCACATCTTGGAACTATCCTAACAACTGTGCAGCTTTGCTCAAAAGAGTAAAATCAGATAAAAGGAGGCATCGATATAATTTTCATGTTCCAAAATGCTATTAAAGTCAATAGTTTGCTGTCTACCTACACTTGCTATTTTGGGGTTAGGCCTCTTGGTGCCAGTAGACACAGCTATGCTGTTACTGATATCTATAACGCAAAACTAGACGGGGACGTGACCAGCCCTATGTGGCCAAGGCAAGGCATGGCTCAGCTCCCCTGCCTTCTGCAAGAACAAAGCTATGACTGGGGATTTCCCCTCCTGCTTTTTTTTGTTCTTGTTGTTGTTCAACTCTTAGTGAATTTCACAGGGGTCTGAGAACTGTTCAGCGATAGGACCTCCCAAAGCACTCCCACATCTAATAATCAGATGACAGAAGACTTTGCTTAAAGTGACTTGTTCGAGCTACATCTCAAGGGTAAACTGGTAAGCCAAATCTCTAGCCAGTATAACAAGCATTACTCAGCCTTCATCAGGGTTATAGGCCCCGGTCTTCCCCCTCTATATCCTAGAAGAGACAAAAGTCAATACCAAGCACCCCACAATCTCTTTCTCTGTCCCAAGGTCTTCAAGAGGAGCTCCCCTAATCCACACTCATCTTCTATCATCATCTCAACCTCTGCCAAAAAGTTATTGGAAATGTCTCCATGCCTCTTCCTCTCCAGCAGATCACCAGCCAACCTTTCTGCCTGCTCCAATCCAGCCACCCCAGTAGACTTGACACTGAATCACCAGTCTTTTTCCACACAATTCTTGGGCTCATCCACTGCATCTGGAAGGTGAGCAATGCCTGGCAAACAGGTCCTTTAAAGGGACACTTCACCCTGTGACACTCAGAAGCAATTAGAATGTGTATCGCTGGAAGAGGGAGCTATAACAGGCAAACACATCTTTATCGTGTGTGCTGCAGTACTGTTTATGGCCCGTGATCTTCCTTACACATGACTATCCTTGACATCTGACTAACACGGTGCAGCACAGACCAAAAAGCAATTTGGTCCTTCTGTCTTCCACACAAAATGCTTGTCAGCATGAAACCTGTTTTCTCATTTGATACATTTACAGAATTCTAATTTTTCCAACATTTCCCACTAATTGTATCCATGGCCACACACAGCCTACAAGCCACGGGCTACCCTGCATTCACTGTCAGGGAAGCAGCAATGCCAGCTCCATCCCCAAGCTAAAATTTGTAGTTACACTCTTCAGCACGTGTGAGATAATCTCCGACTACTCAGTTGGAGGACAGGGGCAGAGAATGACTCCTGCCTCTCTGCAGTGGAAAAGCAGAACTGCCACTGGTACCGGAGCTTTGCTAAGGGATCCTAGCTAAGCATTCATAAAAATTAAAATCATACGCAGGGTGCTCTGTCCAGGAACACATTTCTGAATGTATTGCAGGAGCAGCAGTATACCTGGCTCTAGCGTACTGCAAGCTAAAGAATTAGTACAGTTTTCCCTATGGGGCATTTTTTTCACTCTTGAAAAGCTATTTCAGTGGACATTTTAACGGGCATTTGGGATTAAGAAACTCCTAAGGCTGAGTAGAAGGCACCTTTACAGCTACTGGATTAATGACACAAAAGCTATCAACTGCCTAATCTTGTTGACAGAGGATTTTCTCCAGTGTCCTTCATACAAGTTGGTTTTTGGATCTGCTGTTTCTTTTTTAAGCCATCTATAAATAATGTCACATTCAAAATCATCACACCTTCTTATTCAAAAAAGTACTTCAGCTATTGGCTAAACTGTCACCTCCTCCAAAAGAAAGATATCACAATTATTGTTTTCATAACAAAAACACCCACATGACTGCTGCAAAACTTAATACTCCATGTAGCACATAAACCAAAATGGCTTTTTTCTTAGGCCTGAATCCTCCAATCCACTTGGAAAACCACCAATACATAGACAGAGGAGACACGGCTTGCCCAAGATGGCTTTAAGATTGTCTGTGCTGCATACTGTAAAAAAGGCTTGCTTCTCTGAAGTAGTGTCTTTACGTTTAAAAAGGCTACAAGAAGCACAAACAAAAGAAAGGGTAAAGAGATTTTTCAGTTGCCTACCAAGTGCCAGAGCATAGCTACAAGAATTCTTCCTTACGCTCTTTCATGAGACACCTCAGTAAGAAATACATCCAAGATTTGGCAAAGTTTTATCAGTAAAGCTATACTGATAAATCCTCCTCATTTTGGAGGATTCATGCTTCTCCCAAATGGCTAGACAGCATGGATCCCTTCACATAAGAAGAAGGAAAATTGTTATTGATGAAAAACCACTCCTGTATTAGGCATACTGGGCTTAATTCTTGCCCATTAATGCTAAGGCAGATTTACAGTCTTCAGTGAGACAAGTAACTGTTGGTAACAGCAAGATCCTTAACTCAGTACCTAAGTGGACACATGCATGGATCAATTTTGTACATTTGACACATAAACTAAACTGCTGTGATGGGTACTTGTACATTCTGACAGAGGAAATGGTACGTACATTGAAAACACAGAGGCTTTCCTGGACTTGTTTGAAGGACTTAAACAAACGTGCAACAGTATCCCATTTAAGATAATAGGCTTGGCCTCAAGCATCCAGCTCCTTCCGTCAGTGACCATGCCTGTCAATACCTGACTAGTCTGCACACCAAGAGGAGAGGACAATTAACCTGCGTGGTTCAAAGAGTTCAAGGCTGCAAACGAAAACTGAAAGCTTACTTAAAGAAACTTTCCCAATGCAAGATCAGCCACAGAAATGGTACAGATAGTAATGACAGGTTTGCTCAGTACCACCATCAGGTACTGCAATTTATTTTTATAAACTTAATACTAGATGCTGCAGGGTGTACTGCAAAAGACTACTCTAAGACAGAAAGAGTCAAGCACAATGAGGAGAGCACAGCCTGCTGATCTGTACAATACTCCCTGGTTTTCTGTGATCACCCATCAGAGTCTTCAGTTCCTGCAGTGACTGTGCTTTGGATGGGCTGAGGACATGCTTGCTGAGGAGACAGGGGACTGCAAAGCTTCCTGCCTGCCACTGCTTTTACCATGATGAGGAGATGTAACGCATCTCAATCATAATGCATCAATCTGCTTGAGGGTAGGAAGGCTCTGCAGAGTGATCTGGACAGGCTGGATCAATGGGCCAAGGCCAGCTGTATGAGGTTCAACAAGGCCAAGTGCTGGGTCCTGTACTTGGGTCACAACAACCCCGTGCAACGCTGCAGGCTTGGGGAGGAGTGGCTGGAAAGCTGGCCAGCAGAAAAGGATCTTGGGGACACTGGCTGACAGCTGGCTGAACATGAGCCAGCAGTGTGCCCAGGTGGCCAAGAAGGCCAACGGCATCCTGGCTTGTATCAGGAATAGCGTGGCCAGCAGGAGTAGGGAGGTGATTGTGCCCCTGTACTCGGCACTGGTGAGGCTGCACCTCGAGTACCGTGTTCAGTTTTGGGCCCCTCACTACAAGAAAGTCACCGAGGGGCTGGTGCGTGTCCAGAGAAGGGCAACAAGGCTGGTGAAAGGTCTAGAGAATAAGTCTTATGAGGAGCAACCGAGGGAATTGGGGTTGCTAAGCCTGGAGAAGAGGAGGCTGAGGGGGGACCTTACTGCTCTCTACAACTACCTGAAAGGAGGTTGTAGTGAGGCAGGTGTTGGTCTCTTCTCCCAAGTAACTAGCGATATTTTGAGAGAAAATGGCCTCAAGTTGCAGGGGAGGTTTAGATTGGGTATTAGGAAAAATTTCTCTACTGCAAGGGTTGTCAAGCACTGGAACAGGCTACCCAGGAAAGTGCTGGAGTCACCATCCCTGGAGGTGTTCAAAAAACGTGTGGATGTGGTACTTTGGGACATGGTTTAGTAGGCATGGTGGTGTTGTGTTGATGGTTGGACTTCATGATATTAGAGGTCTTTTCCAAACTTCATGATTCTATTCTTTGAAAAAATACCACCTGGATGCTGGCAAGAGACATGGACTCAACCCATTTCTTTTATTTCTCAATAGACAAGGGCACTGATCATTTAAAGTACCACTGAAACAGTACCTATCAGATGAGCGTCTAAAAGAGCTGTTCATGCTGCTGTCTGCAGATCTGTTACATGCTCCTACCCCACTCCAGTCTGAAAGAAATTGGACCCCACAAAGCTTGCAATTCCTTTGGTGCCTTTTACCTATACTTTGCACGGTGTTCTCATAACAGAGACAGCAGCTACTTAAATACCAGAGTTTCTGCAAAAACTGGTGTGCCCCAGCCATTTACTATTCAAGGGACTGGGCTGGTAAACACTTCCAGCAGCTTTATCTTCCGAAGTCATGGCACTTCCAACAAAACACACCAGCTTTTCTTCAAACCAGTGCAAATTGCTGGATGTTGATTAATTGATTGATTCATTTTGACACAGGTATCTCCCTTTATACCCTCAGGAATATTTTCAACTTCTAACTAGCTTAACCTTTCAGTCAAGGGAATAAGTGAACTGTGAGCAACCTGCAACAATAAAGCAGAGCTCCCTCACAGCCAGATTTCTAGTAGGAGAATCAAATATGGATGGGCAGACCTAAAGCTAGGGTAAACCTTCACTGCTCATGGCTCAGATGTCAGCTGAGCAACGATATTCTAGCATCTGTCTGTACATGGAGATAGTCATATGGCTTATGGTAACTCATTAAATCATACTAATTTGATGACATTATAATCTCAATGGCTATTTGGCTTGGACCAGCAAACCAAAGATTCACATCCACTTTCTGCCAGATACCATCCCCTAGGAGAGCTTTTTTTTTTTTTTTTTTAATGAAAAACACGAAGGGATTTGTTTGGACAGAAATAAGTGTAAAGTTTAACAATTTCTTTGTCTTTCAAGGACAAGCATGCACCTAACTACCTTATTCTCTTTTGATCATCTTCCACCCACAATACTTCCTAGCATACACTCTACCCTACCAGCTCTGCATTTAAGAACAAAATGCTCTTTTGTGACAATATTATCTCCTCATCAAGAACAAATAAGAGGTAGAAAATTGTGATTTGAAAACACAGTGGTTCTGATTCATCAGAATTCTGCATAAGATTGACACCAGCCTAGAAAAAGAGTAACAACAAGGAGTTTTGGTCTAACACATCACAAACTTCAGCATGGGACAGAAGAAGCTACTCTGGAGGCTCTTCTCCTTCCTCCCCCAAATACCTGTTTCACATAGAAATTTCCACTGCAGACTGCCAGGACTCTGAGGTATAGCCCTTTACTGACTGTGGTAGTAGAGAATGGGAGAATCACAGGCATTTTAAATAATACTTGGATTAATTTTTCTCCTGCAAAAAGGGATGACATGACTCCTCTCCTCTGGGTTTACAAGAATAGATCTCATTTAAATCTCCTAGGGATCAGCATAGCTTAAAATAAAACCTTTAATTATTTGCCTTTTACACTTAGGAATTAATCAAAAAATATTATGGGTATTACATCACCCCAATGAACAATTAAGACAGCCATATGTCACTTCAGGTCCCTTTTTAATCACCAACTCAAAAGAAGATTTGTCTGTGTCCTTAATTCTCTCCCAAAAAACAGGCAGTAAAACTCCACACATTTTAGTAAGGTATGACCTTTCAGAAGGAGTTTTAAAGAGCAACTACCTGTAGGCATACCAATTGCTAGATTTGACGCGATTGTACTCAAACTTATGAGACACTAACTATTCGTCCTTTAAAGTTTCTCAGGAGCTTAAGCCTGGAAAACTGATATGTAGAGAGTTCACATAAATTATTCAGTGCCACAACCAGATCCTCATTTGCCCTGTCAGTAGTTCCTTGGTGTTCCCATCAAAATGAGACACCTCAACCAACATTCTTCAACTATGACCTTCTTGTCTACAACGAACTCATGTACTGTTTCCTGAATTTCTTTGACCACAGAAATATATGCTGCTTAGCAGCATGTCTAATGAGAAAAGACTCATGAACATCTTTACAAAACATTGTTAGCAGAGGCTTCCACTAAACGGAGAAGTAGTGGCAGAATAGGGTAAGGTAGCCAACAGGAGAATCTCTGTTCTAACAGGAGCAGTTAGAAGGCAGACATTTGGTCCTATTCTTGTTTCTTTTGATGGACATTTACATATGCAATATGTAAGATACAACAAAAGTTGTAAAACACTTCTCAGACACTGGACAAGTCGGGGAAAGGACAAGAGTGAATGCTGGTACTTGTATGGTTCATTATGCAGTGGGTGAAGAGATGCAAAAAAAAAAGCCTCTAAACAGCTGCTTGTATTGTTATCATGGTAGAACTCTTCAAAATGTTAAGATCACACTCAGGTTCTTCCCTATTTGCACTCTGGTTTTACAGTTTCTAAGGCCTTGACTGATAACTATGCTCTACAGCCTAGTGATTAACCTTGTCTTTGGCAGTCTGACTCTGTCATATTATCCATGTCAGAAAACAAACCGTATGAAGTTCAACAAGGCCAAGTGCAACGTCCTGCATGTGGGTCGGGGCAATCCCAAACACAAGTACAGGCTGGGCAGAGAGTGGCTCGAGAGCAGCCCTGAGGAGAAGGACTGCGGGTACTGGTGGATGAGAAGCTCAACACGAGCCAGCAACGTGCGCTTGCAGCCCAGAAAGCCAACCGTATCCTGGGCTGCATCAAGAGAAGTGTGGCCAGCAGGTCGAGGGAGGTGATTCTGCCCCTTCACTCTGCTCTCGTGAGACCCCACCTGGAGTACTGTGTCCAGTTCTGGAGCCCCCAACACAGGAAGGACATGGATGTGTTGGAGCGGGTCCAGAGGAGGGCCACAAAGATGATCAGAGGGCTGGAGTACCTCTCCTACAAGGACAGGCTAAGAGAGTTGGGGCTGTTCAGCCTGGA
>Ga0065711_1034743_pt1 | contig 23308 bp, 23 predicted proteins | sample Hoacrofraction12_FD_59098 | JGI IMG/M metagenome (GOLD analysis project Ga0065711, IMG submission 59098) | Hoatzin crop microbial communities from Cojedes, Venezuela - Epithelial fraction 12 v2 (version 2) | ecosystem: Host-associated > Birds > Digestive system > Esophagus > Crop | place...
GCGAAGTAAAGTCAAGGGACCTGCGCAAGAGATCCAGTTTTTGGGAATAAAGTGGCAGGATGGGCGCCGTCAAATCCCAATGGATGTCATCAACAAAATAGCAGCTATGTCTCCACCAACCAGCAAAAAGAAAGCACAGACCTTCCTGGGTGTTGTGGGTTTTTGGAGGATGTACATCCCAAATGACAGCCAGATTGTAAGTCCTCTGTACCACGCAACCCAGAAGAAGAATGATTTTGAATGGGGCCCTGAGCAACAACAGGCATTTGAACAAATTAAACGGGAGATACTTCACGCCGTAGCCCTTGGTCCAGTCAGGGCAAGATCTTAAAAACATGCTCTACACTGCAGCCGGGGAGCCCAATCTGGAGTCTCTGGCAGAAAGCACCAGGGGAGACTCGAGGTCCACCCCTGGGATTTTGGAGCCGGGGATACAAAGGATCCGAGGCCAGCTATATTCCCACTGAAAAAGAGATTCTGGCAGCATATGAATGCATTCGAGCTGCTTCAGAAGTGGTCGGCAGTGAAGCACAGCTCCTCCTAGCACCACAACTGCCGGTCCTGGGCTGGATGTTCAAAGAGAGGGTCCCCTCCACGCATCATGCCACCGATGCTACGTGGAGTAAGTGGGTCACCCTGATCACCCAGTGCGCCCGAATGGGAAACCCCAGTCGCCCAGAAATTCTGGAGGTAATCATGGACTGGCCAGAAGGCAAAGATTTTGGAGCACCGCCAGAGGAGGAGGTGACACGTGCTGAAGAGGCCCCACTGTATAACAAGCTGTCAGAAGGTAAGAAACAGTATGCCCTGTTCACGGATGGGTCCTGTCGCATTGTGGGGAAGCAGCGGAGGTGGAAGGCTGCTGTATGGAGCCCTACACGACAAGTCACGGCAACTGTCGAGGGAGAAGGTGAGTCAAGCCAGTTTGCAGAGGTGAAAGCCATCCAGCTGGCTTTAGACATTGCCAGTCGAGAGAAGTGGCCAGTGCTCTATCTTTACACCAACTCCTAGATGGTGGCCAATGCCTTGTAGGGGTGGCTGCAGCAATGGAAGAAGAACAATTGGCAGTGCAGAGGCAAACCTATCTGGGCTGCCCCACTGTGGCAAGATATTGCTGCCCGGCTAGAGCATTTGGTTGTAAAATCTGAATTAGGGTTATAGTAATTTGATGACACACTTGCTCAGCTTCCTTGTTATGTATTTCTAAAGAGGTGAGGTTATGCAGTATGACTTTTGATCTCTCAAGGTCTGGCAACAGGGGTAGATATACAATAGGCATGCAAACACAAATTCCACCTTAATAAGTGAAAATGCACTGAACAACTGTAATTCTGTAAGTACTGTTATTGTTAAGCATCTTTGCTACTAACAGAAGTAAAATAAAATTCTGTGTTAATACCATAGGAAAAAAAACCAGCTAATGTAAATTCATTATGTTTCCCTTTAGATCAGTTACATTAGAATGCAATAAAGCAGAGAGCACTGTAAGCTGCATCTTTTTCTGTTTCTTGAAAACTTGATTATTTTGGTTTATAAATGAAAGCCTTTATCCTTTATGCCCAGACTTTCTGTTATGTGTTTTCTATGTTACTATGTTGCTCTATGAAATGAAGAGAAATTTATCTGGAAATGTTTGAAGAAGTAGTGATATGCTTGAATAAAAGTGGAGGAGTACTTTCTAGGGGAATAAAGTCCTCTGTACAACAGTACAGAGAGACTTGGTTTTCAGCAAAGATGTGAAAATTGAGATAGATAGAATTAGTGTGTCTATGGATGGCCATGCAAGGTGGATCTTCTTAATTAAGAGTGGTGTTTCATGTATGAAAATGCACAAAGGTAAGTGCAGCAAAAGGTCCTCCCCATTCTCTATGTCAGGATAGTTTGACAGAGGGATGAATCAAATTGGTTTTTGTTTGTGGGGTAATCACAAAAAGAAAACACATCGTATGTCATTCAACCTCATTGTAAAAGAAGAGACTTGAAGCACACAGCTGCATGGTAGATTCTCACCACTTAATTCACCAATGAAATCACAGGACAGCAGGGTGTTGAGATTTTCTGATTCTCTTTCTATGTGCAGCTTTTCACACTCAGCCTGGGCAGCATATGTTCCATGTGAGTCCAGGGTCAGCTGGGGAGGTGCCCCCTGAAGGAACTGTGCAGACATGATATGCTTCCTCTTGTGTTGTGATGCTGTGCTGCTTGTTACACAAGTACCATCCATGCTTAGCGTATACTGGAAATAAGACTCAAAGATTTCAGTAAGATTTTTTAAGACCTGGGTGGTATAGTCTCCACTGTCTGAGACAGGAGCTGCACTGCTTTGGTAGATATTTAGATTGTGCTGCAGACTTTTCATGGAAGGTTTATCTTAACTGTTATTGCACTTTGTTTTCAAAAGCAGCTAAGGCAACCTAATAAATTCCTATTACTGCTTTGTTATGCTACATCTTCCTTTTGTCTGCTTACATTCACGGCTATGTACATGTCCTTTGTTTTGCCTGGTAAGATTCCTACCAGAACCTTCCATAAGCTACTGCACTTGATAACCCGGTAGAACATTCTGTGTTTGCACACATTCATTTGAAGGACTTAACTTCCTCATATTTAAGTGCAAAATCAGCTTGTAGAAGGTCAGACAAATGTCAGAGAGGGCAGAAGACAGATATATAGAAGAATTTGGGATCGTGGGGGAAGACGAGACTGAGAGGTGAAAGAATATGACCACTTTATAATGAGAGTGATGAATTTGTAGACTCTGAACTTCAGCCTTACAAGTGGTTAATATTTGTTTATCATGCAGCAGGAAGCTGCTCTATGGACCTGAATCCTAATGTGAGAACATTTTGTTGCACAGGGCCATCTCCAGGAAAGCAGGGCTCTGTCATCCGTAATGCATGACATCATATGGTATGGCATATCTCCTCTGGCCAGTTTGGGTGAGCTGTCCTAGCTGTGTCCCCTCCCAGCTTCCTGTGCACCTAGCAGCAGAAGAAGCTGAAAAGTCCTGGTCTAACAACAACTAAAAGCATCGGTATTTTATCAACATTATTTTCATCCCAAATTCAAAACACAGCACTACAGCAGCTACCAGCAAGAAAATTAACTATATCCCAGCAGAAACCAGGACACCATGAAGAAAAAAGGCAGCCATACTCTAAATGTACCTTTCCACTTTGCTTCTTTTCAGTCATTTTCAATGACATCTGAAAACAAAGTCAGTTCTCTGCAGTGAAGTATTTTGGACTGTTACTATAATCTTGTCAAGTTCTAGTAATTCATTTGCTTGTGTCTTTCAGATTTCCATAATAAGTGATTTTTTTATGGCTAGTTATTGTTGTGTGCATACATCCATGTTGATATTGTATTTTATTAAGCCTCAGAGAAGTATGTATATTTTTGGACACATTCCTATTTCAGCTTTGTGCATTTTACAGGTTAAGGGGAAACTCCGGTAGTGTAGAATGCTCCCATTTAGGAGATATTGAGGTTGAAAAAAATGCATGATGTGTCTGTTTCTTAGAAGATGGAGTCTAAGCTTTTAGTTTGCTGACAGCTAGCTTGCAGTGAGGCTTTGCTGGAAACTGTAGTGCTTTGCTGGTTTAACTGACATGGGACATAAAAATGAATAATTAATAAAGATAAATGCACATCTGACTATCTCTGATCTGTTCTTTGAAAATACATCCTGAAAACAACCATCCACCTTCCCTAGAGTGCTATGGTCAATTATTTATGGTGCTAGTAAACAAGCGCGTATAGTGCTTTGGGTTATAGTTGCACTGATAGTGGGTAGCTGTGCTAAAATATCTATTAATGCCTTGTGATTGCCACCATAACAGAGAGTAAATTCAAAGTGATCTCCTAGTACTTTCTGGATAAACTCATAATCTGGAGGGGGAGGGGGCTGTCATAAAATATGGTGATTATACTTATCCAGATCCTTCAGCCTAGCCAAGTTTTTCATACTTTATCGAGTAGCATGGCCTCAAAAATAAAAATTCACAGCAAAGTACTGGTCACATGTACTAGTATTTATTTATTTGTTTGTTGTGGTGGCTTGTATCTGTACAAAGCACTACTGTTCTACATGTCAAATGGCACACTAATTGTCCCTTCTTAATTCAAGAGAACGTGCAAGTTGAAAAGGAAGTGTCTCAATGAATTCAGTCAGTATCAAAATTCAGTCTGTATCAAAATTTTGTCCTGTTTCTAATAGTCTGATGTCTATAGTGATGACATGAAAGCATGTATACAAATTGTGTGTACAGACTCTTCCAACCAAACTGGTTTATCTGATAATTTTTCAAAGATTTCTAAAGCTGTTTGTAGTTTAGTTACAGATATCTTTAGTTACAGATATCTTTCTCAGTTTGGCTGATTGATCTTAACATAAAAGCATCCAGAATAACTATTACCTCTTCTCTATATCCATGTTGTTACGGTTTGGCTGCTGCCAGCAACAAAAGCGCCATGCAGCCGCCCCTCCCCCCGCCAGGCTGCGGAGGAGAATGGAAAGAAGCAGGCAGAAACCGGTGGGTCGGGATAAGGGCAGTTTAACAGAACAGCAAACAAAGGGAACAGTAACAACAACGATACAGATAAGGAGAATACACAACACAAACAGCACGACCCACAGCCGCCTTGCGTTCCCGAGCAGTGAGTGCATTCCCGCCACCCCGCTCCCCCGCCACCGGAACCCAGCATGACGGCACATGGTATGGAATACTCTGCTCTGTTTGGTCAGATTGGGTCAGCCCACCCGGCTGTGTCCTTTCCTGGATTCCGGTGAAAATTAACCCTGTCCTGGCTGAACCCAGGACAATGCTCAGTTTGAAACTTTGCTAACATTTGTGCTTTTCCCACATTAATATAGAAATATCTCAAATAGGTGAAGATGTTAGTAAACAAAATATTTTTTCTTCTGCCTAAGACTGAGCTCTGAATTGAAGGGGTGTTTAGTAATGCTGTAGTTTGTATTCAGACTGCCAATTATAGCAGGCTTATTTAGCTGTACTTTTGTACCAGTTAGGAGCTGTTTTAATTCAAGAGTTTTTTTGCAGAATCTGCAGATTTGCCATCTGTATAACCACAGGAGTAAGGATTGCTTGCTTAGTTGGCAGAAATAGTTTTACTGTTACTGTGTTTAATATCATGTTTACATGGAAACTTTGTGAGAAGTCACAAAGGCTCTTGAATGAAGTGGGGAAGAGGTTAGGAAAATAATCCTTTCATTTCCATGAAAAGAAAGGGTCATATAAATTAAGGAGTTATCTAAAAACTAAAGTTAGAATAATGCATCATGACAGTTACATTTTTAACTTTGAGGAAAATAATCACTTTCCTCTACACTAACTATAAACCTCCCTTTCCAATGTGATAATTATTTTCAGATGTGAAAATAAATATGACAAATTAGGTATATCCTCAGGTTTCTGTCTTTCAATGGAAAAACTAGAGAGACATTTCAGTTAAGAAGCCAAAATATATCTGGATGCTAGGTTAATATTATATATGAAACATGACCAGATCATATGCATTGAACTGTGGGGGTTGTACTGAAATGACAGCTGGATTTGTTCCCTACCTTCGTCACAATAAAAGAGTGATAAATAATAAATGAAGTTAGCAGGGCATGTGAACAATGAAGACCACATGAAAATGTGGTGGTTTTTTTTTTTTCATTTTCTAAGTTTACTAGGTTTTAAATATGCTGGAGAGAAGATTTCATTATGTGGCTGTGTACTCCTTGGAAAATTAATTCTATTGGCTACTTAAATTCAGCTGTTAAATACTGATTAAAAAAAAAAAAGCTGAACACACAACCTGTTCCAAGACACAGCGATTGTTTAGAATGAGAAACACTACAGAGAAGAACAATTCCCTTAAGACTCTGCAAAAGACTTGGCTTAGATGTTTGAACAGTAATTTTGGAAACTGTGTGTGTCTCTTTGGGTTATGCTAAGGTGAAAAAGGGAACTTTTAATGGCAGATTTAGAAGCAGAAAAAGGTAACCGCTGCAGATGAATGGTTGAAATCATCTTTCCGTATTTATTGAAGACAAATACCCTGTCCCTTCTAAAAGATAAGAAGGCCATCTTTTCTTTAAAAAAAAAATTAAATTTATTTTAGTAAGGCCATGTTGTTCTTCTTGTACAAAAAGCATCCCATAGTATTTGTTTCTCCCTTGCAATTTAAAAATTCTGAAGACTTCCAAATCCTTAACTTTCATCTTCTGAAGGGCATACGCATTTCTATTATTTGAGAAGAGATTATATGATAAGGTGTTGTACAAGTTTTACAAATTGGTCATGGATGAGGCTAACAAACCACATTAATAAAATAGGGATATAAAAACTGACGGTCGAAGAAATCTTTGTCCTCAAGAGTGAGCATAGAGGTTAATGAATGGTCAATAAGGAAACAGCAAACTGACCAGTTTGTTCGTGCAGAAGGATCATGATCCACTATGCTTCTGCTGGAGGTTTTGTTCTTTCAGGATAGCAGAGAGATTTTACATGATAGTTTTTTTCATTTCTTATGACTACTTAAGCTAGGTCATTCACATGGTCAAACAATTAGTCCATGCAAATGATGTAGTTGTTTTCATTACTTTTAGATTTTGTGGAACCTTGTGACAGGTAAAGCTGAAGTTATCAATAATATATTTTCATATTTACTGTTTGCACTTCCATTATGAGAAGTTGTACTTGAAGAAAGCCTAGATCATGCATTGGATGCGGCAATGAAACTCTTTGCGTACCTTGAATATGTATGAACGCGTAGGAGCAAGAACATCATAGAGTAAATCTGGAGATTCATAAGAACAGATGGTGTACTGAAAGTACTTTTCACTCCTATAATGGGGAGGAAGTACAATGCAGAATAAGACTATATAGAGGGCAGTGGAAACACTGTTGAAGCAAAAAATGAAGGCGGCAGCAGCTTGAACACTGCTTAGGACAGTGTAAGACCAAAATTATGATGCCAGACTAGAATGTGTTCTTAAATTACAAAAAACCAAAAATCATTAAATAAAGATACAAAAAGAAAATAAATAGATTTAAACAAATCCAAAGTTCAAAACTTTAGGTGATGTATTCAGAATATGTTGTTACTCAAACTTGCTTCACAACTCGCAGATGGCTAAGGTGAGAAGAAATGATGCCATTCTGACTAGAGATTAGTAGAGGTAGTGATTTCTTCTATAAATCGTTGAAGTGGAAAGTTAATGGACTTTTATTTTGTAGGTATACTCATATTTGAAATCCATCTGTCCATGTTCATTTTTTCATTACAGTTCTTTCACAAGTTTTTCTGTCCAACTCTCTGTAGATGTTTTGAATTTTCTGTCCATTTTACATAATTAGGTAGACCTAGTAAAATGCTTTAGAAGGAAGATACTCATTAACATGCAGAAATTAATACTGTCAAAAAATCATGTTTTAAATGCATTTTCTTAATTCCTTTTCCATTTCAGAAATTAGTGCAATGTTACTCTAAAAGATTAAACCATGCTTATGAACCAATTTTTTTGTTCAGACACTAAAAGTACAAGTTACAAGCTGGCATTTCATTTTTTTTAAACTACAGATATAATTTAACATCACTAACAAAATATTCAGTTAAATAAGTATATACATTATGAAACATATGAAATACAACGTTTACTGTTCATACCTGCATTTTGGGGTTTTTTTCTATGATTCTCTGATTTTTGTGTATGGCCAAAAGAAAGTAACATTTCTTAGGGAGGAGATATGATTGGATAGGTCAAAATTATGGTGATAGTAATTACAAAAATTGACCTTATCTGTTATGCAAAAAATTAAAATTGTTTAATTAATTCTGTTTCATTTACAAAAATACCTTATTCTTCAAACTAAAATAGACAAAATTGTATTAATGAAGAATGTAATAATTCCAAAGCACTTCTATGAGTGAGATGCTTTCTTCCAAAGTAGTACATATGCAACAGTTTTTGGTAATAGTTCTCCTCAAATTGTTGGACATTTTCCCTTGCAACCGTTTTTTAGTAATAATTTTCCTCAGATTAAGTTGGACATTTTCCCTTGCCTTGTTAATGAGACCTTCATGAAAGGTCAAACTGCAAGTCACTGAAGTATTTTTTTAAAGCATTTTCATTACATGAGAAGTGATAGTTCTGTTTAATTTCTGTAATAAATAACCTTAAATAACCTTAAAGTTATGAGAACTCCTCAGCACAGTAGCAGGAGAAAATTAAATTGTCTTCTGTATCCTCAAATATCTTATCTTAATGTCATTTCAGTAACCAAGCTGGTATCCATAAATACAGTTTACCTGCTGTTGGAAAGTGTCTTATAGATAAAAAATTTTTCAGTGGACTTGAAAAGATAGTATTTCCAGGCTTTGTAATACCTCATTTCACAAAACAAAGATTTATTTTCTAACATGAGAATTCTCAACTGGAATAAATTTGGAAAGGGCATGTAAGCTTTGTCAGTTTTGTGCTCAATGACAAAGATTTTAGAACAGCATACCCATCTGTTTTATCACTGAGAAGGCTCACTCAAGAAACTAGAAGGTGACTACAATTGTCTTGTAAAATGGGAAGCTACCTAACTGCTTGGGCAATGCAGATAGGCAGAAAATGTTGATAAACACTTTATGAGTCAGATGTAACCCACATTTTAAAAGAAATACTGATTAGATTAATCATATGCAAACTTTCTAGGAGTTAAAACCAGCCAAAAGTAAGCCTGAAGATCTGACTACCTTTGGTGATGGATTTCAGTGGCAAAATATTGTAAAAGTGATTATATGAATAACGAGCATAAACACTTCATGAGAAGATAAGCTGAAGGCTGTTGAAGACCTGCTGACTCTTAAACCCAGAGATTTCAAATTTCCAAAATACACAGCTGGGGAAAAAAATCATGTAATTTCATATATTTTATGTAATTTTTATATTTTTATAAGATAAGAAAGGTGAGAAAGTGCACTGTATGTGACTTTGATCTCTTAGCCAAGTTTTCATGGCTTTCTGGTTAGACATATGTGATTAGAAAGCAACCCAGATCTCTTGTGGAAGACTTTTTTTTTCTGATTATGTGAATTAGTCTCTGATTTTATAATAGCCTGCCCAGAATCATTTTTACATCGTTAGAGTTTTGAACTGTAAAACAAAATGCACATGTTTATGATGGAGGCTATTAACTGTTGCAACTGGCTTATAACAAAAAGTCCTTTTTTCCACAGCTGTTACTAAGCTGGAAACACAGAAACACTGCCAAACTTACACAGCAGCAAGAGACAGAAGAGGCAGAAAGCAAGTTGCTTTTCAGTTAAATGGCAAACAAAGGCTTAGTTACTACTTTTGCAGATAGGAGTTTAGTCAGATGGATTTCTATCACTTAATAAAGCTAGCTTTGATAGCAAAAAAGAAAGACCTAATTATTGAGTGAAGGGGTTTTTTTGTTGTTTGGGGATAGGGTATTGGTGTTTTGTGGTTTTGGCTTGTTTTTTGTTTTTTTCCTTTCTCCCACCCCTGGAGGCAGCAGGCATCAGATAAATTGTCAAACTCAAAGCCACTAGGACAGTAGATTAATTTGCTGTATTTCAAGGAATGACAGACCCTTGAAATTGATTCTTCCAACTAATTAGGCCATAACTTAGATCAGGAAATACAACTAACAGAGAGAGGAAATAATGTGCATGTAGGTTATCGTCTTCTGAACTAAGCTGAACCCAAATGAATGAATTCATTTCATCCACCTGAATTCATAGAATCATAGTCACGGAATCATAGAATAGTTCGGGTTGGAAGGGACCTTCAAAGGTCTCTCAGTTGGCGAGAAAGGCAGCAACGGTGACGGTAAGATCCATGGCTGGGCACTCCACCAAGGCAGACAGGGGGCTTCCTGGAGCCAGGGAAACCTGAGGGAAGAGCAACGAGACCCGCCAGCAGCCAGCAGCTTCCACAAGTGAGCGGGGCTCACGTTGGCATAGGTGTTGCCAGGAGCAACTGGGGAAGATTTAAATGGCCCTTAAGGAGCACAGGACCAGGAGCACAGCGAACAGAGTGGGCAAACAGGCCATGGCGCAGCAGTTTGCGCAGGCAGGGCACACAGGGAAGGTCCTGCAACCCGCCTGTAGACCTCAGCCGAGGGGAGAGCTCCAGGTCTCTTCCATACTGGTGGGCACTCGCCTCAGACTTAGAACCAGAGCTCCCACAGTGGGTGCGTCTGTGATGTGTGATTCCTCCATCTAGATGGAACTGGTAAAAAAGGAGCGATCAGTGCAGGCTGCAGTTTGCAGCGAGTGCCCAGACCCTTCTTTTGGAGCACTGGTAAGTGCCTGCACAAGATGCAGGCACATTGAGGATCTGATACATCAGGTGGCTGAGCTGCAAGAACCAGTTAACAGGCTACTCAGTATCAGAGGAGCTGAGTTGGAGATTGATACTTGGCTGCAGATCCATGTTCCTGTGGTGGCCTCAACTGAGAGTGAGGCACCTTGGACCCTGATGACCCGCAGAAGCAGGACTCCGGTCCAGCCTCCACCCTCCAGCAGAACTACCACAAACAAATATGAAGCTTTAACAATTTTAACCACTATAGACACCCAGAAGCAAGATCTACGAGAGAAATCTATGCCAGCAGCACACGGCAGATACCGTAAAAAGAAACGACGTGTACTCACGGTGGGTGACTCCCTGTTAAGGGGCACCGAGGCACCCATCTGCCGACCTGACAGGGAGGCACATGAGGTGTGCTGCCCTCCAGGAGCTAAGGTCCAAGATGGGGCCAAGAGGGTGCCACAACTTGTAAAGAGCACAGACTGCTATTCACTGTTACTCTTTCATAGGCACAAATCAAACTGCAAATCAGAACCTTGTCAGAGTTAAGGAAGATTTCAAAGCCCTGGGGGCGAAAGCAAAAAGCATTGATGCCCAAGTTATCTTTACCTCCATTTTACGAGTTGGAGGAAGGGGATCAGTTAGAAACAGACAGAATATGAGTATCAACTCCTGGCTTCGTGGCTGGTGCTGCCATGAGGGTTGTGGTTTTTATGACAATGGGACTTTCTTCCATGATTATAACCTCTTAAGGAGGGATGGGATCCACCTGTCTAGAAGAGTCAAAGGGATCTTTGGCAGCAGGCTAGCTAATCTGGTGTGGAGGGCTTTAGACTGAAAGACTTGGGGGGTGGGGGGAAAAGTCACAGTGCTCAAGCCATCCCATCTGACTGGGGTTAAGTGTGGCCAATCAGAGCAGTGGCAAATGTTCCTCAGCTGCGTCCCAAGCTGAGAAGCAAAAGACCAACAACCTTAAGGATGGCCATGGATGTGGCATGAACATGGCAGACCCTCTTGCACACCTCCGGGAAAACCAGCATGCTTGAGTTCCTCTCTAAAATGTCTGTACACCAATCTACGCAGCATGTCCAATAAACAGGAAGAACTAGAGATATGTGTGCAGTCACAGGGCCATGATCTCCTTGCAATTACATTGCAATATATGGTGGGACAGCTCGCACGACTGGAATGCTGTCATCGATGGCTACATACCTTTAGGAAAGACAGGCCAACAAGACGTGGTGATGGAGCTTCTCTGAATGTGAGAGAGCAACTGGAATGTATTGAGCTCTGCCTCGGGGCAGATGAAGAACAAGTCAAGAGCTTATGGGTTAGAATTAAGGAACAGGCTCATATGGGTGAAGTTATTGTGGGTGTGTACTATGGGCCACCTGACCAGGAGAAGGAAGTTGATGAGGCCTTCTACAAGCAGCTGAAAGTAGCCTCACAGTCACAGGCCCTGGTTCTCATGGGGGACTTCCACCACCCTGACATCAGCTGGGAAGACCACACAGTCAGGCACACACAGTCCAGGAGGTTCCTACAGACCATCGATGATAACTTTCTGATGCAAATGGTGGAGGAGCCAACAAGGAGAGGCACACCGACAAACAAAGAGGGACTGGTTGAGGATGTGAAGGATGGGGGTAGCCTCGGCAGCAGTGACCATGAAGTGGTGGAGTTCAGGATCCTGTGTGGAGGAAGTAGGGCAATAAGTAGGATCAAAACTTTGGACTTCAGGAGAGCTAACTTTGTCCTCTTCAAGGAGCTACTTCGAGGAATTGCGTGGGTCAGGGGGTCTAGAAAGTAGGGGAGTCCAAGAGAGCTGGTGTCGCGTTAAAAGGGGCAAGAGACTGTGATAAGTGGCTAAAGGAAAGCCCTCCCGTTGAGTCAAGAGGTTCGGAGCAGACCCCCTTGCATTCTAAACTCTCTCTCAGAGAGGAGTCTAGGTATGGCTGGATCTACTCTTCATCCCAGACTTGGTCAACGGTTTATGTCTAAAGGGTTAAGTGTGTAGCCACTTCTCAGATTCAACTTGCCTGTCAGAGCCCCTCCAAGGACTTCCACTGAAACAGTTTTGCAAAGTTGAAACAATAGACAATTTGTTCAAGTGACAGGTATCACAGATTTGGGACTGCTGTTGATAAATGCACTGTCTACAAAAAGTGAGCTCAAGGTAACGGTTGAGCACTGTAGTTAACAATGTATTAGCAGGGATACGTCTGACAAAGTCAGAGGCGTGACTTACCAAAAAGGTGTCCCTTCTTGGGAGGGTAAGAGAGGTTCAGGCTCATCAACCTGTCCGTCAGGTAAAGTTCTCGCTTGGCTCCTCCTCCCAAAGAGAGTTTTCAAGTGCCAGTTTTCATACCTTTGAAAACCTTTTGGCGAGGTGAGACTAAGTCAATTATTATGTGTCGATTGGCTTTTGGCATGGAATGTTGTGTCATCAAAGCGGGACTCGGTCCTACAGAGCAGGCATCTTGGTGTCTCCTCAGTGGGGCCAAATGTTTAAGAAACATCTGGCATCACGGCCTCTGTCACATCTCGGAAATGACTTGATTTACAATGGTGGGCTGTCCCCCTTTTCTTCTGTCTGCTAAAATAAGCACAAGTCAGTTGCTCGCTTTGTTAACTCCTTGGTTCTTGGCGCCTGAGTCTGATCATGTCATTGACAAGTACAGCAAGGCCATGACCATAGCTGGTTGCTGTCTAAGCATCACTTCCTCCATGCTCAGGATCAGTGCATCCCCCTGAGCAAGAAATCTAGCAGAGGAGGCAGGAGAGGCAAATGGGTGAGCAAGGAGCTTCTAGAGGAGCTCAGTCAGAAAAGAAACGTCTATGGAATGTGGAAAGAGGGGCAGGCCACTTGGGAGGAGTACAGGAATGTTATCAAAGCATGCAGGGATGCAATGAGGAAGGCCAAGGACCACCTGGAATTATATCTGGCAGGGGATGTAAAAGACAACAAGAAGGGCTTCTTCAAGTTCGTCAGCAGCAAATGGAAGACTAGCGAAAATGTGGGGCTGCTGCTGAATGGGTGCCCTGGTGACAGAGATTACAGAGAGGGCAGAGTTACAGAATTCTTTCTTTGCTTCAGTCTTTAGTGCTGAGGCCGGCCCTCAGGAATCCCAGGTCCTAGAGGTAAGAGAGGAAGCCTGACTAAAGGATGACCTTCCTTTTGTCGAGCAGGATTGTGTAAGAGATCACTTAAGCAATCTGGACCCCCACAAATCCATGGGCCCCAATGGAATGCACCCACGAGTGCTGAGGGAGCTGGCGGATGTCATTGCTGAGCCACTCTCCACCATCTTTGTTCTGGAGGACAGGAGAGGTGCCCGAGGATGGGAGGAAAACCAATGTCACTCCAGTTATCAGAAAGGGCAAGAAGGAGGACCCAGGGAACTACAGGCCGGTCAGCCTCACCTCCATCCCTGGAAAGAGATTATGGAGGTCATCATTAAGCAAGTGGAGGAAAATATGGTCATCAGGAGTAGTCAACATGGATTCATCAAGGGGAAATCATGCTTGACCATTCTGATATCCTTCAATGATGGCATGACCAGCTGGGTAGATGAGGGGGGAAATGTGGAGGTTGTCTACCTTGACTTCAGCAAGGCTTTTGACACTGTCTCCCATAGCATCCTCTCAGCGAAGCTCAGGAGGTATGGGCTAGATGAGTGGACAGTGAGGTCAACCGAGAACTGGCTGAATGGCCGAGCTCAGAGAGTTGTCATCAGCGGCGCTGAGCCTAGTTGGAGGCCTTGTAACTAGTGGTGTTCCCCAGGGGTCAGTACTCAACCCAGTCTTGTTCAACTTCTTCATCAGTGACCTGGATGAAGGGACAGAGTGCACCCTCAGCAAGTTTGCTGATGACAGAAAACTGGGAGGAGTGGCTGATATACCAGAAGGCTGTGCTGCCATTCAGCAAGACCTGGACAGGCTGGAGAGTTGGGCAGAGAGGAATCTGATGAAGTTCAACAAGGGCAAGCGCAAGGTCCTGCACCTGCGGGAGGAACAACACAATGCACTAGTACAGGCTCGTGGCTGACCTGCTGGAGAGCAGGTCTGTGAAGAGGGACCTGGGAGTGCTGGCGGACAACAAGTTGACCATGAGCCAGCAGTGTGCACTTGTTGCCAAGAAGGCCAATGGTGTCCTGGGGTGCATTAAGAAGAGAGTGGCCAGCAGGTCGAGGGAGGTTCTCCTCCCCCTCTACTCTGCCCTAGTGAGGCCCCATCTGGAGTACTCTGTCCAGTTCTGGGCTCCCCACTTCAAAAAAGATGAGGAGCTACTGGAGAAAGTCCAGCAGAGGGCTACAAAGATGATGACGGGACTGAAACATCTCTCCTACAAGGAAAGGCTGAGGGAGCTGGGCTTGTTTAGTCTGAAGAAGTGAAGGCTGAGAGGGGACCTTGTAAATGCCTATAAATATCTTCAGGGTGGGTGTCAGGACGGTGCGACCAGACTCTTTTCAGTGCTGCCCAGCTACAGGGAAGGGGCAACGGGCACAAACTGAAGCAGAGGAAGTTCCATCTGAACACGAGGAAGAACTTCTTTAGTATGAGGGTGATGGAGCACTGGAACAGGTTGCCCAGAGATGTTGTGGATTCTCCGTCTCTGGATATATTCAAAACCCACCTGGACGAGGTGCTGTGCGGCCTGCACTAGGTGATCCTGCTTTGACGGGGGGGTTGGACTAGATGATCGCTAGAGGTCCCTTCCAACCCCTACCATTCTGTGGTTCTGTGATTCTGTGAAAGGTCATCTAGTCCATTCCCCCCTGCAATAATTCAATCTTTGTTCTCTCCGTTCGTAGGGATTCTCTCGCTTTCTAAAGAAGAAAACCGGTTTCTTCTTGCAAGTTACTTTGCTGAAGCAATTTTATCTGTTTCAGAGATTACCATTTCACCTTCCTTTCCCTAGGATTACATCACTCAATTCAGGAGTGAATTCTCTTTACCTTTGGAATATTTTCTCTGGATTCTTGCCATACTCTTTAAAGCTCTTTTTTTTTTTCTCTCTCTTAACAGCAGCCACAGACATTGACACTAGGAGCACTCTGACACTAGAAGCACTAATGCTCTCCTTTAGCAGGCTGCAGTATTGCTATATATATTAACTTCTTGAAAATAGAGGAGTAAGAGGGACAAAAGCGTGCATATTAGTACTGCACTGCAGTCCTCTGGGAAACTGAGACCATTGCCCTCCCAGTGGAGCTGCATCAAAGAGCCACATCATCCAACATGCATATTGATGCATGATCAAGGCATAGAGAAGACATTATGGAACATACACAATGGCATAGTTCACAAAACAGATAGACTTTCTTTCCTTTGTGGTTACAGTGGAAACTATTACGAAAATAATCTTCCTTTTATTCCCAAGGACTGCTAAACTATTTAAATGGGATCGATGTGGACCTCTAATTTGGAAATTGTTTTTTAAGCATACCTCAGGGCTTATGCTTCATATCTACCTTTAAAAGCTGTGCCTGAATTTTATTTAAAGCCACACTCAACTCCTTCCATTGAACGCTTCCTCCTACTGGAGAAAGATTCCTAAAATTACTGTGAAATTATTTTCCTTGCAGAAGAAGTTTTCTGATATGTCTCATGATTTTTCTTCAAGTATTCTCATTTAATATTTATTTATAATTAATAAATATGAAAATATAGGATTGTGCATAGTAAATAATAATGATAGAATAGATAATAAGTACTACTATAACTACAGAAATTATTGTTTTCCAGAATGTTTAAATGATAACTTGTAACTACTAACTGGTAGAAAAAACATGAAAGGAGAGTTTAAATAGTATAGAAAGAGAAGCAGAATATCTAATTTGGTAAGTTAGAGACTTTGAATGACTATATGTAAAGGATTTCTGTTTTTTTCTTTTTTCTTCAGTTTGTATCTACCCTTGGACAATCCCTTAAGAATACTGCTGTCAAAGTTAGCAGTTCTGACCTCAGCCAGAACGTAAGTTTTGTTGTTGAATGGTGTTCATGCTTCACAGAGAAGCATGAAGAAGATACAAGATAATGTGCTTCGAACACTTAGCGACAAAGCAGTCCCAGAACACCAGTAAAAGGCCTTTTCACCATAAGCAAACAGATGGCCACAGTGAAAAAGATCAGCCTTTAGAGAAAAGAAATTCTGACACCCCAGCTTCTCAATTACTTGCTGTTTCGGGGTAACATTTGGCATACTGCAACATCATCACAGATTTGCATCCTTTTAATCACAAGTTTTGGAATGGGAACATAATTGTTTTCACTGAGAAGTGAACTAGAAAAGGAATATAATGGAACTTAATGGGTTTCATATAATCATAGAATAGTTTGGGTTGGAAGGGACATTTAAAGGTCATCTAGTCCAACCCCTCAGCAGTAAGTAGGTATGACTTCAACTAGATCAGGTTGCTCAGAGCCCTGTCCAACATGACCTTGAATGTTTCCAGGTTTTCTACCACCTCTTTGAGCAACACGTTCCAGTGTTTCACCACCTTCATTGTAAAAAATGTCTTCCTTATATCTAGTCTAAATCTTCCCTCTTTTAGTTTAAAACTATTACCACTTGCTGTATTGCAACAGCCCCGCTAAAAAGCCTGTCCCCATCTTTCTTATAAGTGCCCTGTTAGTATGAAAGGCCACAATAAGGTCTTCGAGCAGCCTTGTTTTCTGCAGGCTGAACAACCACAACTCACTCAGCCGTTCCTCATGTGGGAGGTGTTCCATCTGTCTGATGATTTTTGTGGCCCACTCCAGTAGGTCCATGTGGATTATTCTTCAAAGAACAATACTTTTACATTAAAGAATGAAAGATACTTCCTTATCTGAGCAAGAGCTGGAGTAAAAAGAGAGATAGAGACAGAGTCTAAAAAAAAAAATATTGTGAAACCTTTGAAGAAAATATGTACATTTTGACACAACTGTAATGAAATTTGAAAATGTTCAAAGGGCTTTCTTTCTGTTCCTTTTTGGATGGAAAACCATCAAAAGCCTTCAAAGCTACCATAAGATGCTTTTATCATCCTATGTGAAGTTCTGTTCTTAACATAACAGAGATCAACAGTGGGCCTCATTCACCTCACAAATTCACCATTGTGACTAGCAAGGTCTTTGCAAATCATACAGCTTATCTTCTACACAATAAAAGGACAATGGTAATGCACTATAGTATTAATTCTATTTATTTATTTAGCAAGTGTAATTGGGTTTTAATTATATATTATAGTCTACTAGACTATCTGTGAGAAAAATCCTGTATTAAGATCAAAGGTTTGATGCATGGTGATACTACCCATCTACATGAAATATTTCTTCTTAAGAGTACTATGAATCTGTTTCAACAATATTTTCATCAGTTAAAAGTTAATTCAAAAGCTTGAACAAGGGCACTGGTCATTGGCTTCATTTACTACTACTATTTACTATAGTTTACACACAGACACCACACAGATCATCTTTGCTATAAGGCAGATTGATGAGTGAAGCAGGGAAAGAATGCATGACCATCAGAAATAATACAAATCTATGCCTGTTTTGTCAGTTAAGGATGTCGTCATTGTTGCTTTGCCCAAAGGTTTCTTGGTTCTGTGTGGCTGCTTAGCAGAGTGTGAAGGCAGGCAAACAATCACATGCAACACAAGGAAAATGACACCAAGATATTCATTACTGGTGATGTTATAGTGACATGCCCTATTGGTGACCTTCACTGTGTACTTGGAAAGACCTTTTTTTTTGATGTGACTAGGAAACTGATTTTAAGGGGTTTAAATTCTGTTCACACTGGCAGACAAAGGGGGAAAAACTATTAGCATTTTAGCACCCATTATGGTCTAAATGTGGCTTGAAGAGAGTGCATGAGACCTAAACAAAGTCTCTCCATCCACAAGAAAGAAGTTGTTGGAAAATGGGTTGTGTTCTGGGAGTGCCCTTAAATAGGATTCCCTGTTTGAGGTCACCACAGGGCAGTAAAAAAGGAGTGCAGCAACTTAAGTTTGCCAATCAACTGCTGTATCAGTTTAAAACTTTAGCTAAGCAGCTAAAACAATCGAGGAAAATCTTCCCACAAGTCTGTAACAAAACTTTTTCATTGGAAGGTGGACCACTGTAGCCAAAAACAGTTTCAGTTAATGAGACAGTAGTTGTATGCACAGAGAATTTCAGCAAGGCCTGGGTTATTTCATTATTTGTGGCTTCCCTTAGGTTGATTGCATTTCAGTGGGAGCAATAACAACTCAGGGTGAAGGAAATATTGACAAGGAGTGAGTCCTGCTGCTGAGCTCTTCCTCCAAGTGCTGTTTCTGTCTGGACTGTGCTCTCTTTTTGTCCTCAGAAAGTTCTCTAATCCACGTAAGGTTTGACAGCAGTATCAAAATTACCTCTTGGCTACATTTATTGTTGTTTCAAAAGAAATGGTTTCAACAGTGGAGAGAAGTGATACAGGGTCTGTTAATACAATTGTGTATTGTGCTGTTGCATCTCTCAGTCTACCTCTCTGGCTATCAATCACCTAATTTAAAATTTGAGCACTAATTAAAAAATAGTTTTCGTGTGTTAGAGACATATAGGTGTGAGAGAGATGAGGAGGGAGAGAAAACAAAAGAATCTAATACACAGAGCAGCATGCTCACTTGCTCAGTTGTTAAATTAATGAGATACTGTGTCTACATTATATCCATTATATAATAAAATCTATACATTAGTAGCAACAGAAATCAAAGAAATTATAATTCAGTGCTGACAGAAGGATATAACTGTAATTCTTTTCCATCAAGGCAATTTTTTATAGCTGTGAACTAACTTTATACAGTCTTTGCACTTTTTATATCTGTTTGTTAAATAAAAACCTCCTTTTTTTTTAAGAAGGGGATAAGTAAAATGGGTGATGATTTGCTGTAGGTTTGACACATTCACTAACTCAGTTTATGAATGGTGTTATGACTGTTATTGCAAGGTTCTTTTATCAGATTTAAAAATGTTCAAGTCCTACACAAACAAGTAGTTTTCAGGAAGGATGGATATGTCATTTGACTGTCCATTGTGCCTGTTTAGCAAAGAATAAACCAAAATAAACTAGACAAATGTCAATGGGGTAGGGAAGTTCAAATATTTCTGCCACTCACTGTCACAGAGTGAGGACTGCTGAATCATCAATTCTTCTAGCAGAGCTTTAAGTCTTTTTCTAGCAGTAAGGAGAAATACAGAACAAACACTACACATTGTGCAATACAAAGAACAAGGTCCACAATTCTTCTATTTCTATTAAAAATCTGTTTTAAGTCCTTAAATATTTGTTCATGAGACATAAGAAAGTGGTCGTGGAAAACATGTGAAAAAGTTAAGAAGGCTTAAGATGCATAGTTACAGTGTTTCACTATAAACCACGTGGGCCTGTACCCAACAAATCACAATACTGGTGTGCTTGGTCCCATTCTGTATTATTAAAGAGCTATAGCTCTTTTTGTTCCAGAGAGAATAATGCATAAATGGAATAGTTACTCTATTATACCTTTCCCATTACCTGCCAGCAATTTTTCAAACTGGACTGCTCAGAATTATTTCTGAAGACTGGAGAATGTTTTCTTCCTGAACTCTTCAGAAAAATAGAAGTGCTGTCCTCTTATCCTTTTTTGACCTAAATAGTTAGCCAAAGTTCAGAACTAGCAGTGATCTCCGAATTTCTTTGTGTGGATCAGAAGCATTATCCTCTTATCCTTTTTTGACCTAAATAGTTAGCCAAAGTTCAGAACCCTGCTGTTGCTTCCATTTGGAGGAGAAGATGGAGTAGATAACGTATATAACCTTGCTTATTTACAATGGCTACACTAAATCTTCTTTTAGAGCATCCAGGAAGAACAGAAGAATAGGGACTTCTATTTTGCTTCTTCAGTGTCCTTCACCTAGCACTTGTACTAAAGACTTTCTGCCTTTTTCATTCTTCATAGGACAACATGACCAGTATTCGTTGTGCAACCTTCCTGCCTTCTTTCCTGTCTTTAGTGATTATTCTTAATTTTCTTCCTGCTGTTGTACTTGAGGATTGTACTCCTCCTGCTTCAACAGAATGTCTTTTAGACTTGATTTAAATTAATCAGTGGCCAAATGTCTGTCTCAAAGAGGTGTAATGCAACTCATTATACTAGGTTTCTCCATCCTGTTTGCTATAATACTAGCTGTTCGGGTAACTGTATTTGTCAGTACTAATAATTCTGACAGTAGAAAACTGAACAAGCTACACTCTTGTCTTTTGGTGAAAGTTATTAAAACGCGTTGTGAATGAGGAGGTGTTATAAGTCATCACAGTGCTTTCAAATACTTGTCTTCAGTGATAAAGTGGAAAATAAACTCATTTGCTGTTTTTCCATTGCTTTTTCCCAGATGTGAGGTATAATTCACACAGTAGGTGCCTTGCAAGTAGTTAAGCCTCCTCCAGTGCTCTGACTACTACTTCACTCCTACCAGACTCTTCCAAGTAACAGGAAAGAATAGTAGCATCTCCCACAACGAGACTTGGTTTTCATTTGTCCTGTACTAAACTTTAACAATGAAGTGAAATGTCGTATAGTAGCTGTCTGCTTAGGGTCAAGTTGATATTTCAGGAGAAACCCAGTTCCGCTGGAATTCCAAGTTCAGGAATTTTTCAGAACAAGACCTAGGGCAGTGATGTTTTGTCTCTTCTTGCCATTATGATTTTATTTTATATTACTTGTTTGAACAGCTTGAGGATGGCATGCAGTGTTTCAGAGAAGGTGTTTCAAGCTTGAAGAAGGAAAGAGGACATTAGACTCCTGAATATGCTTTTTGCTAGCCCTCTAAAAATTCATCTGAACTCAAGCTGTTATGAATCTTTTTGTTTATTACTGTTATTCATGTTACTTGTGTTGCGTTTCTGGAAGTAACATGATTATTATTATGTACCAGAACTGAATTAATATCTTCACCCTCAGTTTGAACTAAAGAATGAATTTGTACAGAGCTACATGATTTTTAGCATTAGGGTTGGAGAAAAGAGCAACTCAAAATGGCCTGTATGCTATGAATGGAGCATTGTCATGGAAGATAAGAAACTTGTCGATTTGAAATGTGAATTGAAGCTTCCAAGCAGTTAAGCACAACTTTCCTGCTGTCTTAGAAAGCTATATACTACTGAAAGACCTGTGGATTTACTAGCACTTTCAGTACTGTTCTTACAGTGTCGGTTGGAACTCCCTGAACAGGCGCTCAAACTATGGAGTCAGGACAATAATGCCTCCATTTGCTGGAAAGCATGGGCTTATGCTGAGATGAGAGATATTATTATTCCTGTTTCAGAGAGAAAGTATCTTCAAGGTGCATGAAACATTGTTGAAGGACTTACACTGATGAGTCAAAGGAGTGTTCCGAAGGACATTAATAATTCAGTCTTCACTGAAAACATATGAGACCTAGCCACAGATGAATTCTCCACCACACATACAGTAATTGAGGATGAAACAAAATACTAAACTACAGTTGATTGTGAGGTGAAAAATCTGTGTGGTTATGTAACTAGAACACGTCTAATAATTCATATACAAACGGGGCCCCTAAAAAATGCACATGCAAACTTTATTTTGGCGTTTCCTACATTGTGACATCTTAACTCTGTAGATTTCAAATTCTTTAGATGCATTTGTATGTGATTACTTTAAATGTATAACTTTTCTCTGATTTGCAGAGGCATCATTAGACGGTGTTTTTGCAGAGCTGGGGAAAGTTGGAGGCAGAGGAGTGTTACAACATAGAAATGTGAATTTCTTTTAATCTCTTCGCTGCGATGAAGAAATGTGATGTTTCTAGAGCCTGAAATGCCATCTCGCTGTCCTCATACTTGGATTCCTTCGCTATTTATCCCAGTATCTCTCTTCTATAGCTTTTACGCTGTCATCAATACAACCTTTAATGTTGTGAATCATCAGTGTCACCAGGAAACAGATCGATGCTTTGTAATATCTGGAGAAGATCATACTGGGTGCTGTTGAAAGGCATTAAAGGCCAATGCAATCACCAGGCACAGTCAACGTGATTTCTCTAAGGGAAAGTCCTGTCTAACTAATATGATATCTTTCTACAGTAAGGTCACTCACCTACTGGATGAAATGAAGGTGGTGGATATAGCTTTTCTGGATTTTAATAAAGCATTTGATACTGTCCCTCAGAGCATCCTTCTGGATGAGTTGTCCAGCTGTGAGATGAGCAGGTACACATTGCGCTGGGTGATGAACTGGCATTTGGGATTTGGCATAGTGAAAGTAACAACAATAATTGTGATTAAAGAGATACTCAGCTTTTTCATAGATCTGGAAGGCCTCTGGATACTTGCTCCAACATCACCTGCTCTATACCAAATATCTTCACTTAGATTTGTTAGCAAATTCACCGAGCTTGAGAAACACAGCTGTACATGGTAACATCTGAAGTTAATTAATCTGGAGCATAACACCAAGAATAAAAAGGAAAAACTGGAAAGACAGTGATGAGGGTGAAGGAAATTTTAGGCTTTGCAGATAGGAAAAGGATAGGAAAATTATCTGTTTTTCTTGTAAGCTTCTTACCGTCTATGAGAAGAAGAAAGATCTTTAGGTTTTTCCTTTACCACTTACCAGATTTAGTGACAAGTAAGAAGAAAATTTGTACTTTGACACTGTTTGCATGTCCTATGTACTACATGCTGTATGCTTATTTCCCAAATACAAACTGTTTTATCATTGTTGGTCTGAGTGTTACCATAATGTGATTAAAAAATGTCTATTAAAGACTGATGTCTTAGTGTCTTGGGGTTGGCCAGGACAGGGTTAATTTTCACCGGACTCCAGGAAGGGGCACAGCCGGGGGGTGGGGGCTGACCCCACCTGGCCAAACAGAGCCCGTTATTCCATACCATGTGACGTCACGCTGGGTTCCGGTGGGGGGGGCGGCGCGGGGGGAACTCACTCGTGGCTTGGG
>Ga0065711_1034744_pt1 | contig 23307 bp, 12 predicted proteins | sample Hoacrofraction12_FD_59098 | JGI IMG/M metagenome (GOLD analysis project Ga0065711, IMG submission 59098) | Hoatzin crop microbial communities from Cojedes, Venezuela - Epithelial fraction 12 v2 (version 2) | ecosystem: Host-associated > Birds > Digestive system > Esophagus > Crop | place...
TTCCCTCTGAGGGTGACGGAGCCCTGGAACAGGCTGCCCAGGGAGGTTGTGGAGTCTCCTTCTCTGGAGATATTCAAGACCCGCCTGGACAAGGTCCTGTGCAGCCTGGTCTGGGTGACCCTGCTTGGGCAGGGGGGTTGGACTAGATGACCCACAGAGGTCCCTGCCAACCCCTACCATTCTGTGATTCTGTGAGTTGCCTTTCTCAGCATAGCCACGAATTTACTTCCAAACTTTTATCTTACGCTTTTTTGAAAAAGGTTTTTTAGAGGTAAGTGTTTTGGATCAGTTCAGAGGTTCTTTGGAGACAGAACCGTGAATGACACTTGCTGTTGCGGACCCAAAGAGGGCGCTGTGCGCGCGTGAGACGCACGGTGCTCTCCTTGCGCATCGTCCTCGGGCCAGCAAGGATCGCTGAGGACTTTGTTCAGTTATAGCCTTGCTTAGTCACGTAAATGACCCGGGGGGCTTTAAGTCTGGAGAGTACTTGGAATCGTAAAATCTTTGGCCTAGTGTTTTGGATCCATCATTGCTGCAGGTACTGTATGGGCTCTGGCAGGTTACCCCTAGGTGAGCATAAGGAAAGGCAAGCACTCCCCAGGAGTACATCTTGAAAAACAAAACCTGTTGGGGGTTTTATTTTAACATAAAAACCTCAATCTGACTGCTGCTTTTCAAAAACTTTGGAGATTGTGTTACTATAGTCAGGAAACTTTTCTTGTGACCTGCAAACGGAGGTGTTCTGATAGGCTTAAAATGGTTTAAGAACAGGAGCTGGTTGGTGAAATCGGGCTTGATCAAAACCTCCAGATCAAAAAACAAGTTTGGATTAAAAAAGACAGATGTTCTTATCAGTAGTTTTGTAAACTTTTTCCCCTAGTCCTTGACTTTAGAATTTCATTTCTCTGTTCTAATCTCAAGAAATATGTTGGATTCCTGTGCTTTAAACAGATCTGCCCCCCCACCCCCACCCCGTGTGGTCAGAAGAACACAAATACTGTCAAGTTCAAAATCTCTATGTGCTACAAAACTACCTGGGTAGCTCATATAATATAGAGTCAGATTATATCTCATTTTTCTCCAATGGTTGCTTAAATGTCTCCAGCTGTCTGACTGCTTTTTCTGTTACTGGCACATCCCCACTGCTTGGGTATGAATCAAGCTCCACACCTCAACTGGGCAGATTCCTGTCAAATCTCTCTCATTTCTGAAGACTCAAGTTCTGTTGTTCTTTTTCTGGGAGCTGGATCTCTTGCTCCCAAGCTGTAAACCCTCAGGTGTGTGGTGACAGTTAAGGCCGGAGCAAATGTGGCATCAAGGAGAGTGAGATGTCTGTGCTGCTGGTGCAGGCTCAGGCTTTCTCCTGAGTGCTTCGGTCTGGAGGTGTCATTGCAGCAGGACACTCAGCAGGGCTCCTGTGCCTCACAGCTCTGAGGTCCTGAACCTCCAGTGGTTTGGTGGGGGTGGTTACTGCAGCAAAAAGAGGAGAGAAGCTGGGCCTGCTTACAGCAGAGGAAATCCGTATAAATAGAATATTATTATAAAACTCCTCCTCTCCTCCCTGCCCTGCTATGAAATTTTGCCAGTGTCTCTCCTGCAATCCCAGTCAAAACTGGTACATTTGGAAATCCGCATGGGGAGAAAAAGTGAATGGAGTTAGTGTTTTCATACTTGTTTGAAGACAAGCCTTTAAATTATAGGTCTTGGAATTCCATTTGTGTGAAACAGAATGTGTTCAGCATTTCACTGTCAATCACGCTCCTTCAGTTGCCTTGTGAAAGATGTCCACGTGGCCAACACAGATTGTACAGACTCCTCCTTCGTTCTCCCTTCAGTGTGGTTGCGTTGTGCATGTGTGCTCTGTCTGGGGAAAAGCCCTCTCAAAAAAAGCTTTCCTCTGGCTATTTCCCCTAGCTTTTTCCCCTGAAAATCTGTAGAGAACAGAAGAGGTTTACTGTCACATTTTACTGGTAGGAAGGGTCTACGCTTCTGTGAGCTGAAGTTTTCACTCAAAAAGTTTCTGGCTTTGTTTCTGGCTTTCAAAATTCAGGAGAGGACAAGGTTCTCTGCGTTCACTTGTACTCGCCTGTGTTTCGCTCCCATCATACGAATGCAGAAGCTGGCTGATGGGCACTAAACCTGGATTGTATGCCCTGTACTTACAGCTGGTGGACAAGAGCGTGCTCTTTCAGATCATCTGCTTTGCTGGTGTGCAGATGCCCTCACCGGTTCAGATTAATTCAATCAGACTGATGTAGTTCAGGGTACGGCAGTGAGCAGCAGGTTAACCCTGAGCGCCTGTGATGATCTGTTCCTTGCTCTGTGCAGTGAGCAGCAGGGTTTCTGTGCTGCCTGGTTCTCTCAGGCGAGTAATCCCTCTCATGGCAGCCGGCCTTGGCATGCGTGGGGGAACTGAAAGTGCTGGATCACAGCGATGCAGAGGAGCTTCCTTACCTCTTGGGCTGCGTGGCTCTGTTTTTAAGAGCCTGAATCTGTAGATGTCAGATTCCATTTCCCTCCCTTCCTCCGGGCAGAGGTGGTAGTGTGAGAGGTGTCAGGTGAGGAAGCAAGGAGCTGTTTTTTTTCTTAAGGTCCTTTCTGAGCTGGGGGTGGGGTTCACTGTTCATCTCTATCGACTGTGGATTCCTCCACCCGGGACAGGGAAGGATGTGGTGTTTCTCAGAACATGAGGTTTTTCCCTGTGTGACTTGTGGATGAGAGGTTGTGCAGGGCAGGGGAAAGCACAGCCTGGCATGCTTAGCTGTTTTTGTAACTTGGACTCGGTCGGCACTTCTGTCACACTGGGCAGAGCTGTGGCGAGGGACGTACTGAAATTGTTTTTCTGGAGGAACTGTTGTTAACTTGAAAACACAGTGGGACCTGACAGAGTACTTTTTCCTTGTCTCTTATTTTTGTCAGTGAAATCCTAAGCACCTGACGGAAATGACAACTAGGCAGTGGTGGGATGGTGGAGAATTGAGAGGGGCCACGGGGTAGCAGATGTAATAGAGGGATGAAGTCCCCCATAGTGCCCGCTGGAAGGACCTGGGGGAGCACATGTGGCTGACTGCATGTGAGGAGATGCACTGGCTGCGCTGGATGCTGAGGTTGGTTCTTCCAGCTTCGCCATTGGTCAGCCTTGAGCAAGTCCACGCCTGTGTTGCCTTTAGCTGTGTTTCTTTAACATCTTCAGAGTGAGGACTGATTCTACTGCACCCACATACAGCACCTTGCACGGGAGGATCATTGTCACCAGGGCCTTTGGCCATTACTGTAATACGCAGCACTGAAACGTCTCCAATTTTATGGGTCACCAGTGAGCTAATGCCTACATCTTTCACTTTTTTTTCCCAGTACAACCAGGCACAAAAATCTCTTGAATCTTTGGGTGTGATTTCTTTCCTGACACACTTCACACTGGGGAGAGGAGGCCAAGAAGCTTCCCCTGCCCTGAAAACCTTGACACCTATTCTGTGTGTTTAGGTGGGAGAGAAAATGGAGGCCACGGATTAGGGTAGAAACTTCCAGCTTGGGATTCAGCTGTTTGAGTAGTGGCTTTCTTCTGACCTCTTCAGGACTGAAACCCAGCGGCCGAGAGAAATCCAAATCATAAAAGGAAAAATGCTCTCAAATGTAGATGCAATTTATTGTTTTTATGTATTCTTACAACACCAGAGCTACAGCAAGAGGGGAGAGAGGAGGCAGCAGGTTTCAGAGGTAGGGGACAGCAGTAGCAGTAGTGAAGCAGGAGCTGAAAGTGTCCTCCTTGGAGCTGGGGACAACCCTCTAACCCCAGCATTTGGGCAAAGGAGACCCAGTCATCCAGTGTCACAACTGCAAGGGGCAGGGAGGAGGCTGCTCTCTGGATCCCCCGATCTAACTGTCCTGCCTTCCCCAAAGGGCAGCAAACGTTCCAACGGCTGCTGTCAGCTCACTCAGGGCTGTCCTGCTGCTTCCTTTCTAGAGCTGTAGCCACAAGCAGCTTGACAAAGGGGTAAATCAGAGCAGCAAAGTGTGGGAGCATGCATTGTCTAAATGGGCACTCCCTAGCTTGCACAGGGAACAAAAGCAGTCAAGGTGTGATCTCTGTGCCAAGCCCCCCCCCGCCATAATTTGGCTTTGCCAGAGCGAACTCCTTGCCATGTCCATAAGGAGCAGTGGAAGACATTTCCAAGGGAGAAAGGAAGGAAAAGCAGTTGAGCATGGGGCCCTGAAGAGTGAGATTTCCTGGGCAGCAGCTGAGGGGAGAGTAGGGTCACGCTGACTTCATGACACTGTTGACCCAGGGAAGGTAGGGAGCAATGTGTGTGTAGAAACCGGGCCAATTGTTATGCCTATAGGAGAAGACGCCGTAGGCTTTGTTGTTGCAGACAAGTGGGTCCCCAGCATCACCCTGTAAAAAGGGGAGGAGAGAGATCAATACTGATTTATGTGAGATCCCCAGGAAAAGGGAGCATTTGCAAAGAACAGGGAGGCTGCAAGTATCAGGACAGAGCTTACTGAGGAGAAGCTTGGACTCGCAATGGATGTGGATGGCTCTGGATCCAAAATGGCCTACTGGCAGTTTTGTCTGGGACCCAGTACAACTACATCTGGGCAAACACTGAAGAGTAAAGTATTGCTTCATTTCTGCACTTCTGCTGGCTGCAGAGCACTACAAAATGTGCTCAGAGCAGCTATGAGATTTAGGGCAAACCCCACTTTGGCCAGGCGGTTGAACTGTTGTGCTGTTGCAGACTCCCAAGTCCTCTGCTGTGAGAAGACAAGGATCCCCTTGTCCCTTCTATTTGGCCCAGGGCTGAGCACAAGCATGATGCCTGCAGTCAGCAGGAATGCTGCTGACCCTCTGAGGGTCTGATCCTTGGAGACCAAGACCCAGGACAGCAAGAGAGGGGGATGCTGGTGAGGAAGCATGGACTGATCGGGGCAGGGAGAGGGAGAGTGAGGGGACAACAATAAGCAATTTTAGACAGTACCTTTTCAGTGAAGTTTTCTAGCCCAGATCATGTTCAGCACCTGGCTGAAACCTCCCCTGCAGCCTTCTACTCTACTGACCTTTTCAGGCATCCCAGTAGATCCACTGCGGCCACAAATCAAGTTGTCAGCAAGTCCAGGGTAGTGGCTGAGGCAGTCCCTTTGTTTGATGATGGTGACGGTGGCTTCACGTAACGTGGCAGCAGATGTTTTGTAACCCCAGCCAGCTATGCTGCACGCAGTCCCACCAGGGACTTTTGATTTTTCAAAAGAAATGGTCCTAACATAGCTGTTGCTGGTGGCATTGCCTTTCAGCTGGGTAAGGGGATAGAAAATACAGAAATAAGTTCTTGGTCTGTAAATGCTCTGTGACAAAGACTGTCCCCTCCTGCTCCAAGGTTACAGCTCAGCCCTGCACGTCGGGCAGACAGGACCTTGCAGGTGCTCCGGGCAGGTAGTTACCTTCAGCAAGAGGATGTCATTTCCCTTCTTAGGACTGATGAAGTCTGGATGGCAGTGATACTCTTGGACTTCGAAAGTTTGCCAGCTTTCCTCTCTCCTCTGAATTGTGCGGGCTCCAAGGATGACAGTCAGAGGTTTGTGCCTGGTAAAATCAAGCACAGTGTATGTCATTAGCTTTCTCCTGTCTTCCCTGGTACACTGAGGCACATCTCTCAGGGGCATGGCCAGGAGAGACTGACTGGGCTTTAAGGAAGAATGGTGGGAGCAAGGAGCTCTGCCAGTAAATCTGCCCAGCTAAGAGGCACAGCAAGTTCCCATCTGACAGACCGGAGCCCTGCAAGGGTTACTTTACCTCTGGATCTTGAGCTGAGTTGATTTGGTCCAATGCTGCTGCTATGTGCTAAGATATGTGGACTGCTGGTCCAAGTTTCATAGGCCCATTAAAGTCCATGGCACCAAGGAGGGATTTCTAAATCGGAACCCTGCTCTGGGCCAATGTACCTTTACTGGCTGCCTTAGGAAAATCAGGAGGGACTCTGGGTATGGGTAGGAGTCTCTCTCAATCTAGCAGCTGAGACGTGGGCATCTGGACTCCTAGGTCCTGCTGATCCTCCTTTCCCCTCCAGATGGGGGGACTGGCCCTGAGCCTGGGTTACGGGCACCAAGGCAGAGCTGTCAGCCCTGAGGAGTGTAGTAGCTACACCCAGAGTCATGCACATCTAGAAAAGCCCTCTTGACTGTCCATGCCCCTATTTCTCCAGCTGGAGGGATGGAAGAGAGCTGGGCAAGCAGCTTGCTCATGAGATTATTAATTCTGATAACAGTCTTGGAGATCTTTGGCAGAAAGGGCAAAGCCTGACACCAGCAATCCCTGCAATGCCAGCAGGTCAGTGACAGCGAGGGAAGAAGCCAGTGTGACTTCTCATTGTTGATGGCTGGGAAGAATAGAATGAGTCATGGAGGGGGAATAAAAAATAAAAGTAAGTATCTGAACATGGGCTGGGGAGAGACATGGGGAAGGATGGCTCGAGGGAGAGCTACAGATATCGCTGCTCTTGCGGTGCTAGCCCCCACAGCCTTGCCCTGTCCCAGCAGCGCAGCCTGCACTCCCTGCTGGGGAAAGAGCTTGGCCACAGCCGTGAAGGAAGTGACTCTAACTGTTAGACCTTCTTCTAGGAGATGTTACCCAGATCATGGCAGTGCAACAATCCCATTGCGCCAGGTGCTGTATGAACATAGCAAATACTTACACGAAGCACTGAGCCGCTGTCATCACCCAGTTTGGGGCCACTAGGAAGCCTCCGCAGAAATGGTTGTTCTTTCCTTGCAGATAGGCCACGTAGGGTGTGGAGTGGGTCTTGGCTTCACCTCCTCCCTCCATACGATTCCAGGAATAATCTGAAATGGGCAGGACTGAGGATGAGGGGATCAGAGGAAACAGGACGCGCTGTCTGGCACTCTTCCTTCCCCGGCACTCTTCCTTCCCCAGCCCTCTCCTTGCCTCCAGGCCACTCTACTTACTGGCTTTAGCGGGCTGGCACGTCACCAGCAGGAGGGAGAGCAGGATTTTCTGCAGGTGCTTCATCATAGCGTCCTCAGCTTCAGTGGATCCCTTGGAGGTGAGGCTGCAGCTGGGGTCTCTTCCTGCTCCCAGCAATGTTTTATAGCCTGACACTAGACTCCAGGAAACCACAGAAGACGACTCATCTGATTAATCTATCTGCAAATTGCACGCCTCAGCGATCTGAGAGGGGAATTCAGTCAGCCTTAGCCTTGGGCATCAACCCACCTTCATCTTGGGCCTGATCTGGGGTATCTGACGTCTTCTAAACCCAGAGCCCATTTTAACCCATTGCCTTTGAGCTGGAAGCTACAGGGAGCATACCTACCCTCATCCCTTTGCCTGCCAGTGTGCCCTTCTCTTGCAGCTCATATTTGTTGTTATGCACTTGCAAACTCTCATGATTTTTATCATGAGCCCTGCAAGAACAAGATTTCTTTCACTCGATGTACCAGTTCCAAAGACCATGCAGTGGCGTTTGAGGATCCTCCTGCTCTTTCTCAGTAGATGTGGTCCTGGCTAATAGAGCAAAATTGGTGTGAGTACATTTATAACACCAGACTGGTCATGGCTATGTGAGGGCAAGAGGTTGTTACGGCAGCTTCATGAGCAGCATGACTGCTGCTGTTGCCATGAGATCTCTGTTTTGCACTAGCTGCTGACTTAGAGCTCTGCTTTGTACAGCAAAAGACACCATTTTAAGTGTTTCCTTACAGATGTAATTGTTCATCATTAAATTGGGGAGTTTGTTGTACCTTACCAGACAGTGTGAGAGAAGCTAGGACACTTCCTTGACCCTGGGTCAAAGGCTCACTTTCCCTGTGATGCATTGAGGGTGGATGGACACAGGGATGCAGGTTTGTGATTCTGCCCCTTCGCTGGCAAGAGATAACGCAATGACACCTCTCTGGAGCTGGTCTTGTTCCTCTGGTAAGGGTCATGTCTGAGCTTGTGACAGTGAGTGCTGCCCCTGCCTTGGCAGGCAGTGATTTTTAAATGCCAACAGGTGTCAGGTGCCTTTCTGCAGTGCATGGCAGTGATCTGTCTTCCCTGGCCCAGGCCCTGTGGCAGCTGCACCTCCTCCTCCTCCAGCCTGTGGTGAGAGGGACCGTGCTGGAGGAAAGGCTGGTGGCAAATCACTGAACACGCTCCCCTCAGGATGCCCCCTTGCCTCCCCACTGGCACCAGTACACAGGATCCAGTGAGAGATGGGAGATGGGCAAGTCTGTGGACTTGCCCCAGGAAGTGGTTCCTTCCTTTGGCTGTGACGACATGGGGCTGCTACGTCCTTGCTGCCCTCACTGACTGCGGTAAATATGCTTTCCTATCTGCCCCCAGTGCCACAGGGCAAACCCCATTCTTAAGCTAAAAGCTGCCATTCTCGTGCAAAGGCTGCAGCAGCTGGAGCTTCGAGGAAAACCCTGACGTGACAAAAGATTTGTACTGCACAGATAAGCAGTTGCAGCCTTTCCACTTGCAGATTTCCTAGCTGATAGCAGCTGTTAGCAGAAGCCCAAACCATGGACCCTTCTCTGTTTCCTCAGGGTGTAACGGGTGCTGAAGGCATAGGTGACACAGCTTCACTTTGTCCCAGAGAAGAACAGGGAGAACATAAGAGCAGACATCCAGGGCCAGACTGCTGGCCATCTCCTCCCACTGACAGAGATGGCTAGTGGGAGCATCGGTAAGATGAGGAGAACAGGGCAAGCATCCCGTTCCCTTGAATTACATGCGGTTTCTATATGGTTAAAATTCCCCACTGGGTTTCCCCGCTGCAAACCAGTCTGGTCTCCTCTTGAGCTTGCACAGACAGCTATCATTCTGCACCAGGGAGTTCTACAGCTCTGTTATTTACCAATGCACTCTCTCTGCCCCTTGTCTTCTTCTCCAGGAAAGTGTCTAGCACTCTCCTATCTGTATATGAAAGATGTCATCAGAAACTAGCTGGAATAAAGGTGACTAGGGCCTATATTATATAAAGGCTCAGAGTTTCGTCAGGTTGCTTTACATCCACTGCAGGCCATGGAAGGAAGGGCTGGTGCAAGTTATTCAGATTCTACTGCAGGGTCTGGCTGAAAATGGTGCTGCAGCATCCTTTGTGGGGAGGAGAAGTTGCCTCTGAGCATCACCTGGCTGAGGGGAGAGTCGTAAGCCCTTTTGGTTTTGTGCTACTGCAAGAAGTTTCTGCTTGTGCTGTACTGCTGAGGCTGGGCTTGCCTTCCTGAGAGGGACGGAAACATGCCCACAAGCTCCAAGGCTAGGGCTTGCCCTTGCCTTCCCCAGGGAAAGAGTCGGGCTTTCCTGCTGTAGTTGGCATGGGAGGAAAGGAGGAAGTGGCATGGGGTCAGGCACTTTTGTGAACCCAGGTCCTTTATCAACCCTTTCAGTACAATCCTTTCAGAGACTGTATCAATGTCTCTACCCAGGACATCACGCTGCTGTTCAGGAGATGGAAGACTGTGGCTGCTGGAGGATGGCAAAGACTGAAAGCACTGGTATGCAACAGCTAGTTGTCTTGTCTCTGGGATCCTAAAATCCTGTCCCTGGGATCTCAGCTGCCACCTGCCCTATGCCCAAGGGGTGGGCAGAAACAGCACAGTCCACAGCAAGTCCAGCTCCCTTCACCTGCTGCAGCCTCTTACAGCTAAGACAGATGAAAAGATTAGCTTGGTTTACCCTGTGACCCAGCCCGCTGTCTTGGCTGCCCTATGTCCTGGGGTGCAACATCACCCAGGCACAAGGTCCTTGCAGAGGGGACAGTTATTACTTTGCAGGGAATGGCAGCTTTTGACCCCTGGTACCTGTTGACACACCACATCCTGGCTGTCAGCTGCTCCCAGGCAGGTGATGACGTTACTGAAGTTGGTGAATGGAGTATGTGCACATCACTTTTCCCAGTCCATTTCTACCTGGGCAGTTTCTCTTCCTGCAACACACTTACCCACATAACTCCAGGAAGGGCAACTGTAGATCTTGTCCTCCAAATCTGCCAGTAATTCAGTGGATGCGGAGCTATGACTGCCTCTGTCCCAACAGCCTGACCTCTCACTTTCACCAGCTAGACCATTCTTCCCTTCACCCAGGGGCAAGGTACAAGAAAGAAGACGTACACTGGGAAATGCAGCTCTGAGTTTACTGTGGCTGTTTTAAGCAGAAAGGTTGAAGGTTATCTCTGAAGAAAACGGGGTCTGTTGTAGCATGACCTCTTTCTGGTACCATCTGGGATGATCCCTGCTTCTGCCAGGGTGATTTAACGTGGCCCTGAACTGGCTGCCTGAGATGGGCAGGGAATGGGACAGCCAGCAGACTCAGAACAAAAAGGAAGGCCTTTTGTGTACCAATCAGGTCACTCGGGTTTCCAAGAAGAGAGGAGGGAGTCAAGCCTTCAGCAGGAGCAGGAAGGAAACCAGTGCAGTCTTCAGGGCCGCACCAATGCTGGACCGAGTGCAGCTGCTGCTACTTCTTCAGGGTTTTTTTGATCCAGGGCAGGTAGTTGGAGATGCGGGTGTAGACCCCGGGTGGGGTGTTGTACCCGAAGGAGACAATGCCTTGTGCCACCTTATTGCATACTAGGGGCCCACCAGAATCTCCCTGGGGACAGATGAGAGACTGGTTTTAGAGGCCTCTTCCCTGGCGGAACAGGTTTCACCCCTGTCCCTCCCTGCCCAGGTACTGCCAGTGGGGCTGTGTCCCAGCTCCGGCTCTGCGGCTCTTCTCCTGCCCCACATGCCCACCGAGCTGGAGGAGCTGTCTGGAGTAGGCGAGTTGGGGTCTACCCCTGGGACTGCGCACGGACAGCGGTGTCAGGGCATCCAGAGAGCCAGTCCACATGGGACCTACAAATCAAATGCTTGTCACCTCTGCTGGGAACCAGCTAAGTCCGTGCCAGCAGTAGCCCCTGCTATCAGAGAGCCCATCTGCCCTGCAGCCAAACCTGCAGCCCATACCTGGCTGGAATCCCTGAGCTCGTGGAAGCTGCCAGCACAGACCATGCCAGTGCTGAGATGCGGATAGAAGCGGATGCATTTCCTGCGGCTGTAGATGGAGACTTGGGTTTCAAAGAGCTTGTTGGTTGCCTGGTTGTCATCAATCAGGCCCCACCCGGCTATGCTGCACTTGGTGCCCGTGGGAAGGTCGCTGCTGGTTTTGGGCAGTGGAATGGTCTTGACGTAGTCATTGAGAGTGGCCTTCACTGTCAGCTGGGAGAAAGCAAGGTTTTTGGAGAGGGCTATGAGCAGAGCAGCTGAAGGACACTTAGTGTGCAGAGGTAGGGGAGGTCTAGCAGGACATACAGCACTGCAAGCTCTGCTGAGCGGCTGCAAATTGGGCATGCGGCTCCAAGCCCTGATGTTCCCTCCCAGGTCCCTCCCATTCCTGCCTGCCTCCAGCACTCATGGGCAGAAGCAGCTCATGGTTTGCAGAGGAAGCTAACAGCAAGAAAGTGCTCTGCCCAGACCCTGCTAGACCCACAGCCCCACTCTACCCTCCGACCCACTGCCTGCTGCCGGAGTCCCTTGCCTTGAGCAGCATGATGTCGTTAGACACGGTGTTGGGGTCATATTCAGGGTGCTGGTGGTATCTGAGAACTCCTCGGATCTGCTGGGTTGTTTCTGGTTCGTGGATGTTGTGAGCCCCCAGGATGACTGTGGCATTCCTGGCCATGGCAGCAGAGAGGAGAAGCAGGGAAAAGAGATTGGGTCTCACCATGTCCCTCCCCTTTTGCAGGCAGGTGGAGAGAGCTGCTCAGCGCAGGAGGAAGAGGAACCTACTCCAAAATTACTCCAGTGATGGACCTCACAGGTTAGGGGAGGAAGAAGGGAATAAAGCCCCTGTATGAAGTACTTACCCCATGCAGTGTGCAGCTGTCATCACCCAGTCAGGGGCCACCAGGAAGCCTCCGCAGGTGAACTTCCCTACTTTCAGGAATGCCATGTAAGGGTGGGAGTGGGGCTGAGCCTCATGGCCCCCCACAATCTGATCTCGTAGAGCACCTGCAAGACACCCCACCACAGGATGAGCCGGTGGCTGCTGAGGTCAGAGCCCAGACCAGCAGCCTCACTTGCAGCAGCTTGTGGCACTCCAGCTTACTGATATTGCCCCATGGGCAGGAAAGCAGGAGCAGCAGGGCTAGCAAAGGCTGGGGCCAGGGCTGGCACATCTCTTCCCACAGCTGGATACTGTTTCCAAGATATGTGGAAGTCTGAGTCTCCTAGTGCCCAAGGGCTGCTTTTATACCCTGGGGCCAGCTCTACCCAGCAGCCAGGAAACCATGTGCGATGGCTTGATTGTGCTAATCAGAGCAGTGCAGCATCCCTGCAGGTCTATCTGCATCTCCTCTGCTCACGTGCCAACATGCCTTGAGGCTCTGATTGATGAGTGATAGAGCAGGACAGAAAGGCCAGGGCAGAGAGAGCATGGCATGCCACTGCCCCAAAGCCTCAGGGGTGCTGTCCAGGAGAGATGCCCTCGGTTATTTTTGAGGTGTGATTTAGCATTTCTCCTGCAGTGCCACAGAGAGGGCACGTAGAGCCCTCTAAGAGGGACAGAGCCTGAGAGCGTGGAAGTGCCACTGGCTTGTGTGAGCACTTGCAAGTTAGAGCAGCCAGGTCTCTAGCCAGCATGCTAGTTGCTAAAGCTGGAGCAGTGCTCTCCTTTCATGCCCAGTGAAGCTGTGGGCAGCTTCTAACCATTCTTAAGCAAAGCAGCTACTCCAAAACAGCTTTCTCTACTGTGCAGATTAACAACTTGCTATCGAAAGGGTGGGGAGAGCTGGGGACATAGGGCGTAATGCCTCCTTTTAATCCCTGGAGTACATTCAATCTGGTTCACCTAGGCAGGAATCCTCTCAAAGGCTCTGGCTGAGGTCACCACAGATTCTCTGCAGGCATCTGGTTTAAATAAGCTTATTTGGGCTTGTAGCTGCAGCCAGGAACTGATGAAAAAACAAAACAGACAAAAGCAATAGAACAATTAGCACTCTGAGGCTTTAATGCCACCTCCTTCCCCTCCACCCCCTCTCCTGAATCCTTGGTCCTGCTATGGGAGTTTTTTCTATGCAAAGACCCTATTTGTGTGCCCATTCCCTGGGACACTTTCTGCCAACAGTCCTCAGGGGCCTGCAGGTCATTTGAAGAAAACGAGGCTTGCTTTAATACTAAATCTCCACCTCTGAAGCAGTCTCTGGTTACTAGTCCTAATGTAGGTCTGTGAGAAGGGGTTTAAACTCAGCTGTGCCTGCCCAAGACATGATACCAGCTTTGTTTCCTGTTGAGTGTGATTTCAGGTTAAAAACCACGTACAGCTCCAAGCTTCCCAGCAAAGGAGAGTGGATCAGGAGGAAGACCTGTCCTAAAAACCCCTTTGGCACGCAGTAAGGTTGCTGATTTGTGGCAGACGTGCCCTGCAAGGGCAGTGGTGCCAGGCCTGGTGCAAGCACAGCGCTTAGGTGCTGTCATTGCTTCTGCCCATAGTGTGCCCAGCGAGCTGATGCTGGGTTGATTTTGCCATCTCAGATAAGATGCTCTCCAATGCCCTGACCCACAGGTCAGAGAGGCACAATACTGGTCTCTCCCAGCCCTTCCTCACCTGTCTGCTTGGGCCAGTCCTCATCATTCCCAGCCAGGGCTGGAAGTGTGGGACTCTGGGCCAGCTGAGAGCAGGGTACCAATGCTCATGCACTCAAGCAAGCTGACAGGGCAAGCGTCCCAGGAGGGCACCAGGGAAGCAGTTAGTCTGCATTGCTGGAAGGAAGGAGGGCATTTGAGGGAGAGCTGCGGTATGAGAAAGGAGAACCCCTGAAACAGTTCCTGGAAATAAAATCAGAGTATGTGTGTAGGTATAAACAAGACAACAGATAAATGTATCCCTCTCTTACTGGCCAGAGCAGTTGCCAACACATCAGAAGAGCCACTGGGCTCATGGTAAGGCTGTACTAACTAGGGCAGAGCGGCCTGGGAGCATGGGCTATCCTGCATGCTAATCCTTAGGCGTCAGGGCTTTTGTTTGATTAAACCCTTACTCCCAAACATAGGGCTCCCACTGTGCTCTGATCCCTAGTTTCTCTCTGTGAGCAGCAGCTCTCTCCATGAGTCTGTATCCTGCAGTACACTTGTGCAAAGCTCTTGCTTTCTCCTTGATTCCAGTGGTGCAGAGCTGAAAGCTCCAAGCTCAGACGCTTGTGGCCACTTGAGTTTACTTATTGCTCTGTAACAGCCAGTAGGTCAGCAGCACCAGGGCCAGGCTACGCCACAGAGAGCAGAAACGAGACAGCAGTTCTCTGCCCCAAACTGCTTAGTATTCTTATGTATAGCAAGCAGGGAGGAGAAACAGCAGGAGAAGGAAGTGATGCAGAGGATGGTAAGCAGCAGAGCTTGGGATAAATTTATGCTCTCCAGACACAGTGCAGCAGCACCAGCCCTGCTGCCAGTAAACACATTGCCCCCACCCCAGGCAGGCAGCACTAACCGCAGGGAGGTGTGTGTCTTGTCCTTCCTCTACAGTGCTCAGGTTAGATTTCAAACCAGCCCGATTTCCTCTGCATGGTGCTTGGCACCACACCCTGCCAGCCTAGCCCTTGTGCAGCCATCACCGTGCTGTTTATGCTGAGCCCTCCCTGGCCCGTTTGCTGGGTTAGGACCGGTTCCTCCCTGCCATCCCTGCATGAACATGGGGAGAAACAGCTCTCAGCTGTGAGCCCGTGGCGACAAGTCTGGCATTTGAGCTAGGCCCTACCCCAGAGGGTGCAAAGGAGCGTTGATGAGCTCACATGAGGGATTTTCTGTCCAGCACAGGGGACCCTAGGCCGGAGGCTCCAGCCAGGTCTGTGGAGCAGCCTCATGGCCTTGGTCGTGCCACGCTGACCATGGCTGGCCATGCCACACTGAGTGGGGATAGCAGGAGCGGTGTACAGCTCCCTCCCTCCTGGGGACGTGTCTGCTCACTGGAGACATGGTTACAGGGCAGAAGATGCTAGGGAAAGCTGAGCTTGTCCCAGGCACAGCAAGAGAGCCGGTGCTGGACGTGGTGTTTGGAGACCAGGCACTGAGCTGGTCCAGCTTCTCCAGCCCCTCTGAGCTACCCAGGCCAAAATCCAGCCTCAGGGTGAGGAGGGATTGCTTCTCTGGCAATTGCCAGTGGCTGTCAGGAGCTGCATGAAATGCCACACTGTAAAGAAGAAGCAAGACTCAGGAGTTTCTATTTGTGGCATACTCACTCTGGAGGGATGAGTGCCTCTAAAGCTCCCATCCTACACGCACTGAGCACTGGAAATGCTCAGTGACTTTCACTGCAGATCAGCTAAAGGGTCAAAATCTCAAACCTGTTGCAAAGGATGGAAAGGTGCAACACCATGGGAGACAATGTCTGGGCTGGCCCACTGATAATGTGTTTTATTGGGATGACTTCCAAGTAATTTTTTTTTGGGGGGGGGGAAAATTTATGCAGCTGTTTGCTTTCTGTTTAATGTTTTTGTGTCAAGGAAATACAAGTTTCTAAAGAAAAATCAGATAAAACTTTGCCACATAAGGTCATTAATATGGTCTAAAGGAGATGATCCTAAAACTTTCTGTTTCATGTTCTTGTTTTCCTTCAAATCCAGAGATGCGCTGCAGACACTCTTTTCCTACAGAGACCCGCCATCACCCCCCAATTTCAATGAACTGATGCCCAGCCACAACTACTGTGTCTAGGACAATTTTTTGAGCACTGTGAAGTGCCAGGTCTCCAGGGTTTGGTGTCAGCCCAAGTCAGAGAGGCCTTGCTGGCTCTTCCCAGCTCCTCTGGGGCCAGAAGCATCCTGCCATGTTTGGGCTGGGACATGCCACTGGAAAGACTAGGATGTGCCACTGGAAAGATGACAGCCTGCTGCCACACAGCAGAAGACACCAAAGCTAGGAAATGCAACCAACCAACTGCCAGGAGCGATCATTTCTATACCCGCACAACACCACCCTTCCTGGACCAGAAAAACACCTGCGGGCAAATAGATGCTTTGGCTGATGTTGGGCTGTGCTGGGGCCACACAGCAGGGACAGGATGGGTGGGTGGGTGGGTGGGCAGGTGGGGAGCAAGCCTTGTGGGACAGAGATGGGGATGCTAGCTGTCTGTGAGCCAGCCTGGGAGTTGCCTGGCTACGCCCAGCAGGCAGAGCTCTCCACAGAGCTTCACCCAGGGATTTTTTTAATCAGAATGTCTAAAAATACAAGTTTTAATCAGAACTGTGCAGCAGCACAGCAGGAAAACCTCAACAGAAATCACTGATATTTTATCTTGCATTTGTAGCTTGCTGTCTTTCCCCTGCAGCTGCTCGTGGTCCCCCACGATCTGGAGCTGGACACCTTCCCGGGAACAAGTTGTGTCAAGGCAGGAGTGACGGGGCATGCCACTGGCTACAAGCCCAGGGAGACCGGCTCCAGGCTGCTGCTGCCCTGCTCCTCTCCGGGCATCCCTCTCTGCAGACAAACTGCAGAGCTTGGTGGGGAGGTGCTTTTGTCTTCCTGTTGGCCTCAGTAGGAGCAGGCTGTGGAGGGTTCCAGAGCTTCTGCTGCTAAGGCATCTCATCTCAGCATCCATGAACACCTGCCATGGCCACGGCTCTGGCAGGGGGTGAGGGGGCTGCAGCTGGCTCACATACCTCCCCTGCTCCTTCCAAGCCCCGCACTCAGCAGCTATCAGGCTGTTCAAGTAGATTGTGGTCTTGATTTGAAGGAAAGAGATGAGAAACATTGCAGGATGGGGTGTCCCTCCCCCGCCTCCCTTCATTTCAGAGAAAGAACATCTGAACTGAAACGGCAGCAAAGGAGAAGTACCAAGATAAAGCTCAGCCTGTGTCTGTGCAGATAGCAACGGGCAGCCACTGCAGAACAACAGGAACTCTCCCTCGTGCGGGCGCCCAGCTGAGGGGAGCCTCGTTTGCTCCCAGCCATGGAGCTGGGGACTCCCTGCCTTGGATCTGGTAGCAAGAGCTCGGGGGGGATGTGGGTGGGGGACTGGACTTGTGCCAGCCAGAGAGGCCCCGCTCTGCTGAGCTGATTGCATGGAGTGGAGGGGACCCAAGTCCCCCAGGCTATGGGACTGTGCCCTCACTTGCTGTGAGATGGGAGCAGTGTTTGAGGTGTGTGCTGACTTGCCAGGAGGCAGGGAGGTCGGCAGGCTGTTGGGTGGCAGGAAGTGAGAGGGTGCTGGAAGGGCAGCAGCAAGGGCTGGGACATGGCCCAGGCAGCTTCCCTGAGCCAGTCCACCTCGTGAGGTGCAGTGAAACTGCATGGTGCCTTACAGCTACCTGGTCCCCTCCACTATGGAAAGGCCAAACAAGACAGGTCATAAGACAGAGCAAGGAACAAGGTTTTGTCTCACTGGAACAGCTCCTGACAAAATAATCAGTCCAGCCTTTTAGGCAGCACCTGCTGTGCTTGTGGAAGGGGCATTAGGAAGAGCCTACGATATGTTGCTGGTCCAGAGGATCTGGCACCCCATGGGTGAGTGTGTTGAGCTGTCCCAGCTGCTTATCTGCCTCAAGCCCTCCTGCCATCAAAAGCATTTGCTTCCCACCTGCCCCACATGCTCTGCAGATCTCCCTGACAAAGAGCTCGTTCCTGTCAGATCTCTTTCCTGAGACTGCTCATATGCTGCCAGCTATTTGAGAAGCTACTTAGGGCCCCTGATAAGGCAAGTTTCTTCATCCACTGGTCTTTTTGGGATGCCCCACCAGTTCTGCCCTGAGCAGACACATTAGCTGGAAGCTCAGACTTATAAATAAAATAAAGCAAGGGTGATGTGCAAGACCCACATTGACCCTTTTGATTCCAGTGCTATTCTGGGGACATCTGCCCAGCCCATATGGGAGCATGCTGAATGTGCAACCTTGCACTCCTCTTCTCCGGATTGCACTGCACTCATGGCCCAGCCTTCCTGCTGATTTCCGGTCCTTCAATCTTGGGGTCATCTGCTGACTTTATCAGGATTAGTTTCTTTCCATGCTGCTGATAGAAAAGCCCACAACACCAGCTGAAAGGGTGAATGTGGGGGGTGAGCCCTCAGCTTTTGATGAGAACCACTCTGGCTTGCACATGACTTCCTGCAGCAGGAACCTCCTTTGCTTTTTCTGCTTGTCTATGCTGCGATCCAGGCTAGGATCTCTCCACTCATCAAGCAGTGGATGGACTCCCAGGACAGCTCCTTGCTTGCCATGCTGATGGAAGAAATCACTGCTCTTTGCTCTCAACCTGGGGACCTCCCCATGGCTTTGCGTCAGTCTGGACCAAGAGCACAAGTGAAAGCAGAAAGCAGGGCACAGCTTCTGCTGTGATCCTGGGTTAAAAGGTGCTTGGTCTTTCTTTTCTCTACGCCTCTTTGCAGCTGTTTTGGGTGGGGTCCATCCTGCACAGAAATGTGGTTGATGTTGTAACTTCCCTTTTTCCACTTTGGTAGGTAGAAGTCTCACTTATTTTGCACGAGGAGGCCTCCCAACTACCTACTCTGTGCTTGGCCTCAGACGAGAAGCTGGAGAGCACTGCTAGCTGCTGAACCTCCCTCTGGCAGCGAGAGCCTTCGGCCAGTCATGACAGGTGAGTCATAAGGCAAATTCAACAGCTGCAGTTGGGAACAGCACTTTGCAAGACAGGTCAATGACAGCCATAAACATTACAATCATGTCAGGACTCCTGGGTTCTGGTGTCAGTGCAGCCTCTTGCGCCTTCCGCAATGCCAGGCAAGAGGCAGCAGCTTTCTGTCTCGGTTTCCCTGTCTGTGACCTAGAAAATGGGAAGATCCTGAACCATCTCTTAGCAGGTGCTTGGAGAGCTGAAGGTGGAGGGTGCAGTGTCAGGGCACGTGCAGCGCTCTGACCAGCTGGTTTCCTTTGAACTGGGTGGAGCTGAGTCCTAGCTTCAGACACACAGGTATGTCTGAATTGCTGCACTGACAGGGCAGGACTTCGATGGACGTGTCCGGAGACACTGGCAGGAGCTGGGCCCACAGAGGAGTCCAGAGGGGTGAGAGCATGGAGCTTCCTCCTGGAGCAGGATGTATCTGGACATGGGTGGTACACAGGGCAGTTGATGAAGAGGCAGTTGCTCTCTGCCAGGCTCAGGGGTAAATTTAATGCCACAAAAGGCAAAGCACTTGGTGTCTCAGGCTGTCTAGGTGCTCTTACTAGCACTTGGCTTTGTTCAGCCCGACAGACCCTACCCATCCAGGTGAGAGGTGTTACCCTATTTGACCCAGCTGCCCTGGCTCAAAGGGGGGCCTGACACATTATTCCATTCATGTCTCACCTTCACAACCACAGCAAAGCTGAGAATAGCCAGACCCTTGCAGAGAAATGATGACAGCTGTTAGAAATTATGTCAATACTCTAGCTCACAACAGGAAACTTTATTAAACAACAGGAAGCCCATGCTCGTGCATGGACTTACAAAACACCTCACCCTCCTCTCCTCTTGCTCTTTCAGCGCTACGGGGCTGGCAGACACAGCTCTAACTCTCATCTCTACGCTGGGTTGGGCTGCTGGGATCAGAGCTGCTCCTGTGTGGTGGAGTCTCACAGCTCTCTCCAGCCTTCAGAGAGTCTGCTCTGCTCCAAACCCCACCTCAACCCTTGCTCCATTGTGCATCCCTTGGCTGCTGACCTAAGCTCAGAAGATGGATGGTCCAGAGCTGAGCTGGCTGGTGAATCGCTCTCTTCCCCTTCCACTGGGCTCTGCTCAATATCCTGAGCTCAGACTTGACCTGCTTGACTGGAAAAGTTCCTGCTTGCAGCTGGCTGCCATGAGGAATGTGAACATCATCCTGCAGCACTACAACTTCACAGGCAAGCTGGCCAACCGGCAGTCTGGGGAGGAGGGCATGGGTCTCATCCACACAACCTTTGCCATCATCAGCTGCATCATCATCCTGGAGAACCTGCTTGTGCTGCTGGCCATCCTGCGGTGTCTGCGAGCCCGCCGCTGGGTGTACTCCTGCATTGCCAGCATCACCGTGAGTGACCTGCTTGCAGGAATTGCCTACCTTTCTAATCTCTGCCTCTCTGGCAAGAAGACCTTCCAGCTTTCACCTCAGCTCTGGTTTCTGCGGGAAGGCATCCTCTTCATTGCGCTGGCTGCCTCCACCTTCAGCTTGCTTGTGACTGCTATTGAGCGCTACAGTGCCATGGTAAGGCCAATTGCTGAGAATGAAGCCAGCAAGACCCTGCGCTTACGCAGCCTGATCATTTCCTGCTGGCTGCTGGCCTTCGTCATTGGATTGCTTCCGCTGCTAGGCTGGAACTGTCTGTGTGACTTCAATGCCTGTTCTGTCCTCCTGCCTCTCTACTCCAAGAACTACATCCTTTTCTCCGTAGTCATGTTCAGCATCATCCTCCTGGGGATCATTGGCCTCTACATCTCCATCTTCCAGCTGGTCCAGGCCAGTTCTAAGCAAACCAGTTCTCGGCACAGCCGCAAACGGTCCCTGCGCTTGCTCAAGACGGTGCTGATGATCCTGGGTGCCTTCATCATCTGCTGGAGCCCCCTCTTTGTCCTGTTGCTCTTTGATGTCTTCTGTGAGACCCAGTCCTGCACACACCTCCACAGCCTGGACTGGACTTTGGCTCTGGCCATGCTTAACTCAGGTGTTAACCCCATCATTTACTCCCTCCGAAGCGTGGAGGTGCGCAGCGCTGTGGGGAGCCTGCTGTGCTGCTGCTGTGTCAGGGTTGGGCTTTGCAAGCCTGGGAGCTGCTTGGTCATCACAGACATCAACTCTGGCTCATCCACAGAGAGCTCCCTGCGCTACCGGGAGAGCTTCCGCAGCTCTGTAGCACTGAACGCTCGTCCCAGAGCACCTCTCTCCAGCAACTCCAGCATGATGAGCAATCTCCCCAGCCTCTGAGAGGCCAAGGGGAGAGCAAGAGATGCCAGACAGCCCACCAGAACCTTGTGCTGTTGGTCCCAGCCTGGCAGAACTGTAACCTACATGCAGCTCAGGCTGACCACGTGCAGCCCCACCCCAGTTGTTAACTGTGGTCAGGCTATCCAGTCCTTTCATTGCTCCTAGGATGGGAGTGAAGGATATGGGCTCATTTTGGGATTGATGGTCTGCTGAGACAACTGCTGTGCCTAGGTTATAACTGGACCCTGCTCTGTGTGTGCACATATATAGGTGCTGTACATGCCCAGATAAGGGATTTTTGCCCCAGGGCATAGTGACAAATACGGCGGGTATCCCCAACCAGACTGCACCCCAACCCCTTGGGATGAGGCTTGGCTGGCAGTGCTGCCACTGCATGTCATGTGGTGCTGGAGGCAATACTTGAGTCTTCTGCAGTTTACAGCCTTCTGGAACTGCTGTGATGGGCACAGCTGCTGGGAAAGGATGCCTGATGTCTTGCCAGGAAGTCAAGAACAACTGGGTTTGCAAGTGCAACTGTGTGCAGCTGTGGGACAGGTCAGAGGGCCCTGGCCAGGAACCAGGTGCCCACCTGCAGTGCAGCACAAACCAGCCACAGGATGGCAGAGGCTGCAGCAACACCCCAGTCCCTCACCGGAGTGCAGGGCACTGTGCCTGGGCAATGCTGTGACAGTGCTTACAGCCTGGCAGCAAGAAGTAAGAGCACTGCCATGCCTCTGGGCACGGAGCTGCACCTGCAGTGACAGCCCTGGCACCACCACGGCCAAAGGAGGTACCCACAGTGACGGGGGAGTCTGGTGCCATCCTGCACAGCAGAGCCACCTGCTCCCAGCTGGCTGAACCTCTCGGATAACACACACCTGTACAGCAGAGGGTTCACAGTGCTGTGGCCTCCCAGAGAGGTGGGTCATGCTCCAGCAAATCTGCCAAGTTCTAAGGTCCCCACACAAGGGGAGGTGCCCACTGTTGTGGGCACTGGAAGGCTGAGCATCAGCTTCTAGATGGCTTTGCATTCTATTGTCTCTGGTGGGGTTTGGCTCACACCTGAACAGAAGCAGCAGGAATTGTTTCCTCTTCTTTTTTTTGGGCCAAAAAGCCTGCATCCTTCCAGAAACCTTTCCAAAAACAGTGTTTGCAGCAGAACAGATTTGCACGTATCACTTTGACAGCCTGGAACAGTGTCATCACCTGGAGGCAACAGTGGGGTGGAGCCTGCCCCAAGCCCTTCTGAAGTTCAGCACAACTGGGGAAAGGAGTGGAGGCGTCTGATCCTAGCATGTTTGCTCTAAATGCTACTCCATTTGGAGAGTGGGGTTGTCCATGTTCTGCCAGGGAAATGTTCTGAGGGTCTCCACCTCCCTGTGAGCTGGGCAGCATCAACAGCAGAGATTGTTCCTAAGGACCCCAGCAGCCCAGTCTCACAGCAGTCACATATGGATTCTCCCTGCTGCCCCAGGGCTGAGCACTGCTGCCCCGGCTGCTATGAATGCCATGCCGTCTCTCACCTGAGCTTGCAGGCCAGTAACTGCCTGGCTGCAGCTTCTGGCCATCAGTTTGCTGGCTGGTATCTCTGAAGTAGCACGAGAGACCCCAAGTTGCTGCAACGTCATGGGCAGGAAGCTCAAGAGGCTGCCAAGTTGTGCATGGACACAGCCCAGCTAGCAGCAGAAATGGATGTTACTGTGGGCAGACAGCTGTGCTGCATGAGGTTGGTGGGGAAACTGCTCCTGGGCCAAGGCTGACTGGGGCCAGCAGCGGCTTTTGCAAGGCTTGGAGGCTTTTGCAGGAGGGCTGGGGCTGTGACAGGGGGCAGCTCTCGAGCAGCCAATGGAACATGCAGAATGCCAGCTGTCACAGGGAAAGGGAGACGGGGGACACGACGACACCCACATGCCAGGCCTCCAGGCTGCAGAAGTTCATCGGGGCCAGGCCTCGTCCCTGCTAGTGAGAGGACCGTTGTGTGCTATGGAGAGTGGCTGGCTCCGGAATAGTCCCCTTCCCGCCCAGGTCTCTATCAGTGGGGTCCAGAAGGCACTGCCAGCTTGTGCCTCAGATTCCTGCTCTTCTATTCCCCAACACGTGAAAAAGTGAAAAATCGGAGCAGCACCCAAATGCCTCCTCTCACCACGCAAGGAGGCCAAAGCCACGCAAGCACTGGGGAGGAGAAGCTCCTGATGACTCAAAACCTGCTGGCCCAGCCCCTCAGCAGGAGGTGCTGAGCGTCCAGCCCGCTTGTTTTCCAATAAATCGAGATGATGACAAAGCCTCTGCTTGATTTCGTCTTCCTGCAGGTCGGTACCCGGCGGCTGGTCCCGGAAGGGACGCGCTGAGGTGGCCGGTACGGGAGAGCGCTGCGGGCTGGGGCCGGGCCAGGCTGCCTGCTCGGCGCGCCCCCTCGGCCGGGACCCAGCGGCCGCCCGGCGCAG
>Ga0065711_1007065_pt1 | contig 23306 bp, 10 predicted proteins | sample Hoacrofraction12_FD_59098 | JGI IMG/M metagenome (GOLD analysis project Ga0065711, IMG submission 59098) | Hoatzin crop microbial communities from Cojedes, Venezuela - Epithelial fraction 12 v2 (version 2) | ecosystem: Host-associated > Birds > Digestive system > Esophagus > Crop | place...
AAAAAAAAAAAAAAAAAAAAAAAAACCACAACTTTTCCAATAGGAAGTTCCTAGAAGCTGAATGAGTTTGGAGAGTGTTTTTATTCAAGCTTACTCTCCACGAGGAGGTATTTTAGAAAGACCGAGTGCAATGTGAAGTAAGGTGTGCAACATAAGTATGCCAGACATAAGGAAGCCTCCATTCACAGGGACTGATGGAAATCATTCCTTAAGCTACAGCTTTCACATCTTCATATCTATGACAATTACGCCTGCATGGATCCACACATAGAAGAAAACAGAAAGCTAGCCAGATTTCAAAAATCTGGAAAACCCACCAAATTACTGAATCCCACAGAGTTCCTGCTCAAAAGTATAAATTAACTGCGATTTGTTTGAGTGCTGTCAAAAATCTGTGAACGAGCCCAGCCTGAACTTTGCAACACACATTTCTTGTGACTGAAGGACTTAACAGCAGTCCTGAAAGTTTTGAAGAGGTCTCAGCATGCAGCTGCTCCCACAGAGAGAAGCTGACGAGAGCAGCATACCCCCGCTGAAGGCCCTCGGTGGAAAACCCAGGAGCTCAAACCGAGCGCTGATGGTTTCCAAATTCCTTTGAAAATAAAATGAGCTCTTCCGAATTTCCCCTGCAGTGGTAGCCAGCTCTAAAGGCATAAATGATCGCTGCTGTGGTAACACAGTCATAGTGATTCCATAAACATTAGAAGTGTGACTTGGAAAGGCATTTGGGAAGCAAGCTTTAGATTTATCCCTTGTAACTCCAGTCGCCACCGGAAAGTGAGCCAGATCTTACAGCATGGTCACTCACCCACTCTTCACAGGCTGGAGGAAGCACTGAAGGCTCCTGACAGTATTACTCACCCAGGTGCCCCCGAAGACAGGTGACAGGAATAGATGGCACCATGTTTTCAAACCTCAGCAGTGAAGTGCACTGCCTCTTCAGACTTGCTACCAAATCGCTAATCTGCAGGTTCACCAAAGGAAATTTAGTTATGCATTTTTCTAGCAATTAATTTCTTGCATCTGGAAGGACACAGAAACAGAGGCACTATGTTTTCACCACACCTGTTTGTTAACGTGTGCAAGAGCACAGTCATCCCTGAAACAGTCTCAGAAGGACAGAAGACATGGGAGCTAAGCCAAGGTAGAACTTCTGGGTGTTTTCAAGCTGGAGAACCCTCAGGGAACATACCATGGCTTCCTTACACACAATACAAGAGTACAAATTTGACCTGGTGATAACTGTGTGGATGATGGGGTATGTGTGGATAGTTTGACAAAGTAGATGGAAATCTTGACTCCACTCCTCACTCTGCTGTGGATTTCGTACGTGAACTTCTACCAGTGAAATCTTGCAGCAAGAAAAATCAGCTAGTGCCTTGCCTTTGACATCAGGAAGGCTCTGATGTTATCTTTGGTACTACAGAAAATTCTTTTCTATAGAACAGAGATTATAAACTGTTCCCCTGTTTCCCAGAGGTCTCCATAGATAAATGTTAAGAACTTAGATGCTGTGATTGTAAGGCCAGACAAGGAAAAAGTTACTATATTCACTTCTGAAAACTTGACAGCATGAAGACTACGTATTCATGTGTGTGTTTCTTTAATGAGCTTTCATTTCTTTTCATTGATTTGCTTACAATAGCTCAGTACTTTTGTTTCTAGTGGTTTTTTGTAAGGTATCTTCATCTGATATGAAAGATGTCATTAGAGACAATGTCAAGTTGGAAACAGTCATCTGTTTTCTTGCTAAACCCTCCTACAAAGACAGCAACTAGCAACTGGGACGTAGAGCAGCTGAAACTGTAATGGTGCATACAATGTTTAATTGTGCATAAGTGATACACGCTATTTAGCTTTTTCTTTGTTTAACGCAGCACATGGAAATTCTCAGGAGGCTGGGGAGGGTCATATCCACTGCTGAACGAGAAAAGAACATTAAAATTATCATTCTAGACCTTCCTCCCTTTGACTTAGCTGGGTGAACCCTAGAAGATTTAGAGTTCAGGTTCAGTTCAGACAAACATCCAAAAGTTCACAGGTTTACCCAAACTATCTGAATCTCTAGAGCCCCAAAATGAGCTGGAAATCTCCAGAACTGCCTTTTCTTGAGCGATTTCCTGCACTTCCAGTTTTGGACAAAAAACAGAAGTGAAAAGAAAAGGCAAAAAAACACTTAACATGAATTAAATATGGCAGAATCTCAGCACAACTCGTTTAAGTTACACTCTAAAAGTCAGAGTCTACTCACATAGATTTCTTATCAAGTGTTATGGTGATTTTTTAAAATATCAGCTTTTATGTCTGAATCGGAGCACATTTACTTTTTCACCTGACTTCTCTCAGGCTATCCTGCTCATTTTTACCATCAGATATTTTGTCAGTGGAATGCAGAGCAGGTGGTAAAAGGAGGCTCTGTTCTTCTACACATTTATAGTACCCTACACAGCACATTTAGGTCTTGCAGAGAATATCTCTCCATCTAAAATATTTATTAAAGCAGAGGCTAAGAGATGAAGGGAAGAGACAGGGAGTATAGCAAAGTAGTTTACAAAGTGCTGACATTCATAACAGATAGCCCTCTCGTTGGCATAGGAGCTGCTGGTTTCCCTCTTTGACACTGATATGGAAAAAACAGCAGCAGCCGCACTATCAGCAAGAACACAACCCTCTGATCAGCTTTTGTTCCCTTTCCCAGAGCAGATACCCATCTACCAAATTAACTGTGGCCATTCATTTTCTCTGTTGTAAAATCGTGTTTTAAATCACCTTTGGGACTAAGACAGATGATCTGTACTAAATGAACAGCATGTTGTCTTGTAGTACTTTCCATCCTCATGTAAAGCCAGAGACAAATGCGGGCACTCTTGCTGCGAGCATGGTTCTCCTGGCACACTGTGCAGAGCCCACCTCATCATGAAACACCCTCCAGAAACACCCTCCCCATTCACTCAGTGATGCATTGTGCCATTTGTACCAGGCTGACAAGAAGTCACTTCTTAGGCTACCAAGCAGGGAAAAATCGTATTTCACAATTCAGCGCTGCCATACTGAGCCAAAAAAAGGTCTGTGTAGTCCAGCCTAACAACAGCTGTAAGAAATGGGTAATTCCTTCCCTGCTGTATCCATCCAGCTACCAGCAAGGTACCAGCTTAGAGATTTCCTGAATTGAGAGTTTGTATCTGCACCACCATGTTTAACAGGTACTTATGAACCCACCCTCCTCTAATTTGCCTAATCCTTTTCTGAATCTGCTTACACTTTTGTCCAGGACAACACTTCATCGCAGATCCTTCTGCTTGTTTAAAATCGGCTATGTGAGAATCACAGAATCACAGAATGTTCAGCACTGGAAGGGACCTCTGTGGGTCATCTAGTCCAACTCCCGTGCCGAAGCAGGGTCGCCTACAGCAGGCTGCACAGGACCTTGTCCAGGTGAAATGATGAATGTATGAGCATTCATAGTTCTTGTTCAGTGAGAAAAAACGAATAGAGAAATAGCTCCTTATTCATCTTCTCTGTCCTTCTCATTCATCCTCACTGTTTTTAACAATAATGATCCTCTTTCCACCACAGTCACTCTTTTCCAGCCTAGGAAGTCCATCAAGCTCTTTGTCACATAGAAGTCATTCCATAGCATCCTTATGATCCACCTCTCCAGTTTTTCTTAAAATTCTTAGGATTTTTAAATTACGGTTTTTCCAGAGTTTCACACAGAAGACCAGGTTTGAATGCTCTGTGGCATGATGCTCTGTACTATGATTTCTGTTCCCTTCCTAACAACTCCTAGCATTCTAGCTGACTGCCACTGTTCTGAGATTACATTGTCAGAGCTAGCCATAACGATACCTGAGACGCTTCCCCCCACAGATGGGAAGAGCCATTTCCTGCTAGCAATGACGTATGTATAATTTACACTAGTTTCTTCACTCTTCGTTTACTAAGATTAGAAAATAACCCAAGAAAATAGATTCAGACACTGTGTATCATAATAGCATCTGCAGCTCCCCAGGGTTGATTCGAGTTTAGATTTTCCTGAAGAGTTTTGTGTTATTAGCAAAATCTTGTCCTTTTACCCCCATTTCTAGATCAGGAATAATGTGAATAACATACAGCAGATTTTCGTCCATAATTTCCTCCTCCTGTGATTGCCATTCCTTCTCTTGCATCATTGTGATGTTCTAGCTAATTGCAGAAGAGTTTTCTACATGATTTTCACCCATTTCTTGGAGGCTTGCCACATCCATCCTCATAAAAGCATGAAATAGCTCTTAACAGTCATGGGTTATGAGGTAGTAAAGAAATTTGTTTCTCTTTTTTACCTCCTTGCTGGGTCTCCATCAATGCTATGACACGTTACCTCTTTAAGCGAAGACCTGGTACAGGAAGCTCAGCTTCCACTCTTCCCTCTCCTTTCTCACTCCCCACCTTTTTGTTTTTCTTGGTTGGCTTTCTATTTTGCTAGGGTTTTTTTTCAAAGCAGATTGGTGTCGATACGGGACTTACCTCCCATCACCACTGGCTCAAACGCCTGAAACTATCCAATATCACCAGTAACGTCCTCAGATTTTTAGCCCTGCCCCTCCTCCTGCACAGCAAGCCCAGAGCCTGCTACAATTTCACACCCTCCAGAAAAATCTACCAGTCAAACTGGCAGCTGAAACTCATGTTCGCTGCACCTTTCCACAGAAAGGTGTCTCCTGGGGTCTGTTCAGCTGCTGATGAAAGGCAAGTTTACGCGTGAAATCCACTGCAGCTCCAGCGGCAGCTCGGTGTTGCTGTCCCTGGTGTGCTGACGCTGGGGGAAGAGGAGGGGCACACCACACATGTATAGCCAGGCACACACAGTACATCTTCTTACCAGATGGTGCATCAGACCTGTTGGAGTTTAACTTTTAATTAAACTGAGAACTAAGGGCCACATTCAGTCATAGCATCAGTTTCCTCCAGACCAGATGTCTGGAAGATACCATAAAAATTGTATTCATGTGAGCCCGAACCCAGGCTGCGGGCGGCCACTGCCCAAGCCTCATATACCATCTCCGTCAGAACAAGAAGTCTTCTCCAGCAGCGAACTGACAGCCCCTTTGTTCTGGGCCGCCATGCCCTGAAAGCCTTCTCTCTCCTGCATGGCACACATGAAACCAACACTCCTGCACTATGTCACTGCTGCTAACCGGGCACAGAAAACAGCCTGGCAGGAAACGTTCTGTAGGGTTTACCCAAAGCTTCCCAAAGCAGCACACTCCTTGCCAAGGAATCCAGTAACTGTGCAGGGCATGCATGGTTACCTTAATTTTTCCCAGCAGCTCAGCATGCTGACCGAGATGCCTTCTGTGCTGAAATCCCAGACGTGTGCTGTAGTCCTTGGCTAAGAGCAAACTGGCAGAAGCTGTCTAAATGAATAAACCTACCAGACTTTTGGAAAACAACACGAAGCCTTCAGAAGCCCCTGGGTAATACTTTCAGTAGGCGGATAGAAAGAAAACAAAAAAAAGCCCAGGCCAAGTTGCATGGCAGCCCTACATCTTTCCTGGAGCCCTGCCTCTAGATCTCCTTTAGTGCCATATGACACTTTTAGAGAAGTGAGGTCCATAAGGCTCCAAAGAAGCAATAACAATTTCATTTATGTGGGTAATACCCGAAGCCAGCAGCCTACCTGTAATATTTTTTGTGAAGTAATGGTAACAGACTAGTACAGATTTTTATATCCTGGGCATTGACTCAGTGTCAAATATTTAATGAAAAAAAAAAAAAGAAAAATAAAAAGTAGCTGATCCAAAAACTGGCAATGACTGTACTGAAGGATCCAATCCCTCTCTTGCTTCTAGTCCCCTCCCCATGCTTCACCCTACCTTTCCCCTCTCTCTCTGCCTTTCTCACTTGGAAGATGTTATTGTTTAACATGGCACATTCCCAAGCTGCTAGACCAGGACAGTAAAATTATTCACTGACTTTACTGTACTCTTCTACCAGTCACTCATTTTCAAGTTTTCAGCCCTCCTTCCCTCCATCCCCACCTCCTCCGTTCCCCAATGAAATTCTCTTTTTCCCTTCTCTCCCTCCCTCTTTGCTAGGCAGAATCTGGAAAAAAGAAATCAAGGCCAAACTCAACATACTACTGCTGCGTAATAGCAGTCCTTTTTCACACACAGATGGTCAGTCAGAAGAATGAGCGCTTTATAAGACAGACATCATGCTGGTCTTTGCAATCCTGTTCTCCCAGACCTCAGCAGGAGTTTTTCATCACCAAAGTGGATAATAACTCTGTCACACACCTCATACACACAGGTATTAATAAAAAAAGAAAATACTGCAGTAACTGATTTTACAAGAAACTGGGCATCTTAATGTGATAGTTAAAAACGTGCACAATGATTACGCACAACCAATAGCTATGTCAGCAGGGGTTTACAGCAGGTTGCTAATAAGCAGCGAATGCGCTTATGTATACATCTATGGTTTTGCACTTTACTGACATTTCCGCGGCCAAAGTCCATGTACCATTGCACAGTCATAAACATGCACACGTTGTGTGCTTGTAAACACCTAAGTGGCCACAGACTTCTTCGTGTTTGCATATGGAAACACCATTTGCATGGGCAATAGCAGTTTACAGCATTGCTGTCTGATACATCACAAGGTGCTAGCAGTTCTTCATGCCTGTATTTCTGAAATTTGGCTGAATCTATAAATAGGGTTAAACATGTTATTTCTTAAAGAAAATATCTTTTTCCCAAAACTGACTTTTGATGACAAAGAAGGTAGATTCCCATCATTATTAATTAGATGCCAAACCCTCAGGTTTTCTTGTGATAGATCCAGAGTGTCAAGATCACATATGAAGACACAGACAGCACCAGCATTCCCTAACCCAGAAACACAGCTCCCTTTGTTTAAGATGGAAAAATATTTTTCAGAGGCTCTACATTTTCCTACAACAAAAGAAGCAATGCTAAAGAAAATCACTGCAATAAGTTTGAAGTAGGACCTCTGTTCTGATAATCATCTTCCTCTTTCTTCCACAAATGAAAATTCTTAGCACTTGTGTAGCTCAGCATTTTCAAATTCAAATAAAATGAAATTGCGTGTGAACTCTCGCACTGTCATTTCATCAGTCATTCCCTTCATTAATTAAACAAGAAGGGGCAGCACTTAATGCTTCTGCTCATGAAAGAAGTTCTTGAACTAATGTATTTGAGAGCTATTATGACTTTAAAGTTAAAAAATTGTACTTTGGTTTTGAATGGATTCAATGATGGCATAAAAAGAGAAATTATGCCATTTTAGAAGTTTAAAGATGATCCGGATCCCAAAGAGAAACAAATTTGCTGATGTCCTTGTGTTACTAGCAGACCACTGCACACTAAGCACTAAACAGTTACGGTGTATGTGGAAGGACATATCCCTGCTAAGGACACATGCTTTCCGCAGATTAAGCAGTACCTGATCTTCAGCCCTTGATCTCCACTCTTCCTTGAACGCAGTGGTAAGAAATACCCCAGAATCACAGAATGTTTGGGGTTGGAAGGGACCTCTGTGGGTCATCTCGTCCAACCCCCCTGCCGAAGCAGGGTCACCTACAGCAGGCTGCACAAGACCACGTCCAGGCAGGTTTTGAATATCTCCAGAGAAGAAGACTCCACAAACTCTCTGGGCAGCCCACTCCAGTGCTCTGTCACGCTCAGAATAAATAAGTTCTTCCTCCTCTTTTGCTACTCTGGCTACCCCATTTCTCTTGTTTCTTTCTCCACCAGCCTAGATTTCAGAATCATTTCTTTGCACTGCTGAAGTTTCTGAAAAATAAACACCATCAACAGCATCACACTGATTATTTGTGCTCTCCCCTGGGTGCAAAATTAACTCGGGATTTTGTTCAGGAATTACCAAAGAGCAGCATATTACCTATCATTAAAGAGATGAACGGATGAAGTTGTGAGTGAAGATTGCCAAGAACTGGGCTTTGCTGTGCCCACCTTTGTTTGGTGCTGTCAAACCTTCAGCTTCATTTTCCAAACATAATGAAACAAATTAAGTCAGCCTTTTCAGCATCAATCTTGTCCATCGTAAATTAATTTTTAGGGGCATTTTCCCATGGATTCGATCTGACTGACTCAAATTCCATGCTTCTCTTTTACACCAATCATAAAAATCAATGTAAAAAAATTTAAAAATTAACCGTGAGTGTTCAGAATGCAATCTCATACATATGGAGCACAGAATAAGGCTTAGGAAAGGGAGGTTAAAAGTGTTTAGCCACTGGGGGGAAAAAAAAAAGATAGTTTAAACAGCAAGTCTCTGAAAGTAACAAAATGTTATTTAAAACAAATTTATATTATATTGTAGTAAAGCACAAATACATTTTGTATTAACTTTGAATGCACAACAATCACGTATACTCCTGTTTTAAATCAGCCTTTTCAAACTTGTAGACACTATTTTTTAATTATTATTAATGACAAGCACTCAGACATTACCCTAAAGACAGATTTTTCAGCAACACCTATCTATCTCAGCAACTCACGAAACCTTCTCTAGCATGGATGGTGCTGGCCTCTGTGATACAGAATGTAGGACTGAGCTGGGGATGAGATCAGCAGGCCAGTCCCAACAGTAAGCAAACCAACTTTCAAATTTAAGATCTTAAACAAGATAGCAGAAAATAAAGAAGACAAGAAAATTTTTCTCAGACAAGAAAATATGTGGAAAAAAGGAAAACTGCTGGTTTCAGTGTACATTCTCACCTTCTTTCTCTGGATACCTCGGTCTGACAAACTGAGTTTCCGCTCCTAAGAGAGTTGCAATGATTACCACAGCAGCAATTTTTGATAGCTAGAGGTGGGGAAAGTCTAAAAACAGACAGAGTGATGTATCCCCAATCTCCCACATTTATCAAGCCAGCAATGGAGAATTTTTATGACCCTACATGAGCACCAGAGCATTTTACAGGAACTTCTGTGTTTTCTTTCAGAATTGCACTTTCTCCAAGTTGGGTTTCAAAATGTTTCCATCTTAGCACAAAAACAAGGGAGGGTATAAACCACTCCTGCAATGCTCTGGCAACCTCGTGCCAGTCAGAAATACACGTATGTGAATGATCTGACGGGCTGAAACCCCAGGCTTGTAAAACCAACCCACAGACTTCAGTGCCTTCAGTGGAGGCAGGATTGATCCCTGCCAATCCAGGATTATTAAGGCTGTATTTTTCAAATAGAACACAGAATGTATTTCAGATGGATTTTTAACCCAAGAAAACTCTTCTCATTGTGATGGTATTACTACCTTTCTATTTCCCACTTCACTCCTTCCCTGCTTAGTTCCCTCCGCCAGCAGCTCCCCACCTTGTCCTCCAACACACAACGCTCCTTCTCCAACTCAGCCTCAGACACATAAATTGTTCTGAAAGGCAGGATCCCCAGGCTCTCATGAAGCTCCTGCTGAAGTTAACGAGACTTGGCACAAGATCTGCTTATAGAGAATGATTTGCAAGAGCAGCACCTTCCTTACTACTGGAGACAACACAAAAATCACTTCTCCACTGGCAGTTTTCGTCCTTAGCTCTAATTTCTACCCAAGTCAGGAATATTTTTTGCTTTATACCTGACTGGACAGTTATTAATACTACTGCGAGCACGCACCACCTGACATTATATGATTTAGAAAGAGGAGAGAGAGCAAAGATAACAGTTTCATTATAAGTTTTAAGTGCCCATAAATCTTTCTACATCAAACCATTCCTGATCTCCCAAGAGGGACTCTCCGAACACTGAAGCCATGCCTATTTGGCAAGAACTACAGACAGGGATTTCTTTTTTAGCCCCCTTCGTCTCTACAGAGGGCAAAAATCTTGGATAGAAACCTTTGGTCCAGAAACCTTTTTCTTTTCCTGCAGCAGTTAGAGGCACAGTGATGTTTTTAATAGAGTTCTCTAATGACTCTATTGCTACTTTTTATTACTATTTCTTGGAGTAATAAAGTGGCAGAGGCAACAATATTGAATCGCTGACTTTTCCACAGTGAAGAAGGGGGCATACTGAGTCCATGCAGTTACTCCCATTCCAAGTCCAACGTCCAATGCATTTCTAGTTCCTGCAAAACACAGACTGAAAATTCCCTCTCACCCGTGCGCTCTCCTAGTTAACCTCAGGACGTGAGCTCATGCTGCCCTCCTAATTGGGAGGTAATTTCAAAAGTCCCATTTTGACATCTGTTTTGTGATATTCCAGAGACTGTTCCTCAGAGTGCCTGCAAGAGAGCAGATCAATGCCTCCCTGAGCATCCGAGGATCTCATGCTCTCCAGGGAAGTGCAGAAGTAACAGGCAGCACCCCAGCCCGGCTCATCCCATCTGTGCAGAGCACATGGCAGCTCCCTCCAGAGTCACCTCCAGGGGATGAATCAGAATCCCAGGTGGGATAAATTGCCCCATGTCTCTTGGCTGACCTTGAAAAGTTCAAGGGTCCTAATTTAGGCACCTTGATGACAAAAGCAGAAGAGGATGGTTCTAGACCCTCACACAAGTAGTTTTTCTAATGCCAGGGATCTTGCAACATGAAATAAAGTGAATGCTTTTTCACCGCAAATCTTTACAAAAGTGCAGACTGAGACTGGGAGACCCATACAATGGCTGTCAGGTGAAATACAATTTCCACCGAAAGAAACTGATGGAGTTTTTACCACGGATTTCAATGGCACTGGAATTTCACTCCTACTTATGCCCAAATGGCTAGGTTTATTAGCATGAGATTCCCCTATCTATTCAGTAGAAAACTTATTAACTTTACAAGAGTGTATCTAAAATCGCTATCTAAACCAGTCACGGCTGAAAACATGTACGCCGTTAACCAAAACCAAATGTGTTTTCTTCTACAGTTCAGTTCTTGCTACAGCTGGGCTGGAGCAAAGTCAGTGACATGGTTCTGTGTTATGCTGTACTCTAGCAAAGCATGTCAAAAATGCAAACTGAAGGGTAAAATGATTTCATTTCCAAAATAAATAAGTGCCTGTGGTCAACACTAGTACACAAAAGACAGGTATTTTAAATTAAGGGACCTGTAGGGAATTGGTTCCTCACAAAGCTTCAATTAGCTTTCAAATTATCTCTCTCACAATGTGTACAAATATTCCTAACCAAACTTCACTGAAAAATGGATTCTCAATACTTTTATTTACCTAATAGTTAACATAAGGATAACAACACACATGCAAATTTAAAATAAAAACATATGTGGGGATTTTTTCCCCCAAATAAGAATTTAAAACAGATGTGTTCTTTTAACTGTATTTCTTCACCCAGTGCTTTTCTCTTCACTGTTTGTATTTTAATGTGTTTTTTTTCAAAGGTACAGTAAGATATAATCCTAATAAATTATTCCCCCTTTTATCTGACAAGCTTGGCTTTCAAATAACATATTCTATCTTTATTTCTTGCTGGCATAACTCATTCATATCAACTGGTGTTTTGCACAAAGGCAGCTGACTGCCGTTCAACTATAAGCAGGGATACTATTGGTATTAGGATTATATTTTTAAATCAACACAACAAAGCTGCAGGATGAAAACATTATAATATTAACCCTTGCTTCTGCCAGTCCTGTATTCTCACATCTTCCACTAAACTCCTGCTTTTAGTGGATATTGACATCCTGCTTCTCTCCTCATGTTTTCAAATACCAGTGCCTAATGTTCAGAGAGGTCAATTAGCTGTAGCAGCTTTTCGGTACAAGAACCAGAAAATATTGGAAAAGATATTTGACTTCTCTTTTTCTCCTCAAAACTTTAACTGTAACGTTTGCAGAAAAGCATTGAAAATCTGGTAAAGCAAATTCCATGCAGTAGCAAAACATAAGAGCTATTAATGAATCGGCTCTCTACCGAAGGTACCAAACCTGAATGTCTTCTCTAAGGCTCAGATTTCAGGGTGTGCTCATCTACACTGCTCTCAGCTCAAGTTATTCAACAGAAGATTGATACCAAGAAAGATCCCGATCAGGAAAGAGCAACATGAATTCCTGTAACAAAAAGCCTTCAGATTTTCCTTTATAACAAACACTCCTCAGATTTTTCAGGGACATTTAATCATGTCAAGCTTCATTAGCAGTCACTTGGTAATGAGGTGTTTGGGGCCATCGCTATGATACACAGTGCCACTGCATGAAAGCATTTTGGTTCAGCATAATCCAATTCCAAATAACACACCCATCTATATAACTTCATACTCAGATGCTCTGCAAATAGATTTATAACAACTCCTGTATTTACCAAAAATATATTTAAGGGGTAAAGCCAAGAACTGGTAAGTTAGGAAACATTCCTCGATTCCTACTGGGCTTAAATGGCAGGGTGTGGGTAGCAGGGGGCTGCAGGGGCCCTGTGTGGTGGAGGTCTGGGGTGGTCACCCCTAGGTCCCGCTGACTCCGACACCACTGGGAGCACCCCAAAACTGCAGCCTGTCAGGGGAGCCCACGGCACCTCTGCTCAGACATAGCCAAAGAAAGCAGCTGCTGGGGCAGGAGACATGCAGGGAAGAGACGTCTTTTGAGAAAGAAAAGGAAACAAAATGGAGGGGACATGTGGAAGACGTCACCCTTGGGGACATGGCTGGAGACACGCTCTTGGAAGGAGGTGTTCCCTGACAAAGGCGGGACACCCCCACGGGACTGAGGTCACTCCACACCAGGGCAGGTACAGCCCTGAGGGACTGCAGCCATGGGTGACCGACACTGGTGCAGAGGAAAACACGTAAGGAGCAGCAGAACGCCATTAGGCCAGTGGCCCCAACCTGCTGTGCCACCCGTCACCTTGCAGAGGGGACTGGGAGGCTGTGGTAACACACATGGTGATGGGGGAGGCTGAGACTGCAAAGGGGGAGGGGAGGAGTCGGACTGAAGCCAAGCCTGGGCAAGGGGGAGGAAAGGTGTTTCCCCAAGTGTTCACTTAATTGTCTTTTTTTTCTCAATACTTGATTCAGTAATTAAAAGTTTATGTTAATTGGAAATAGATTAAGTAAAATTCCCCAAGTCAAGACTATCTAGCCTATGACAAACTCCACATTTAGGAAAACCCATACCCGTCCCTTTTCAGTGTTTTCTTTCGGCCTTTCCAGTCTATTCACCACATGACAGGATCTTCAACTGCACAGCTGTAGGGCACCTTCACCACCGAACTCTGCCACATCCACCAGGAGTAACTCAACCACGAGTGAAGAGAAAGCATCTTCATGCGGCAACAGAGGTTTTTTTTCTTTTTTACCATGCTTACTTAAAACTTTCCAGAAATCAGAATTGGGAATTGATTTCTTAGCATTTTCAATGGCATCAAAGAAGAAATTGCCTTGGTAACAGTTGAGCAAAGCTGAAATTTTCAACATCCAGGAAATGTCAATGCTTAAAATAATTCAGACTTTATAAGCTAAAACATTTCTGAAAAATATATTTAAATTCTGTTTTCGAAAAAATCGTGATAATTTCATCAAAGAAGGCAAGATTTTTTTAGGGTAGATGTCAAAAGATGTATTTCTGGCCCAAATGCTCAAACCTCTGGCTTTGTCAGTTCTCTGATTCAAAGCACATGGCTACAAACACTTTATCTTTTTAATACTTAACAGTTCAAATATGAATGAAAGAGTGTATTTTTTTCCTTTCCATTACTCTGAAAAATGCTAGACTATGTCGGCTTATTTTTTGTCCAAGCATACACATTCTGCTTGATGCAGACAACTGACAAAATTTAAACCTAACAGTGAAGGTCTGGCAAAGCTGAAGTGACCAAAAACAGGGTTTTATTTAATGTGGTCTTACAAGCATATTTTTATGAAAGCAGATAGAAGAGTCAGGCAAATTCAGTAACTAGGGAACTTCTTAGGACCATGATTAACTTGGATACCAAAGAGTAATTTAAAATATTTTGGGAACTTTGGCGTCCTTGAAGAAGTGCAGTGTCACAATGATCAGATAGAAGGGGAAAAAATAGGACCATCTTGCAGACCTGGCACATCTCACAGAAAGTTCACAATAGAAAACCAAGCTGCAATGGCCCTACACCAATCAAAAAAACCTATAAAGACTGAGACTGGGAGATGGCACTATAAAAATTTTAATCAGACTTGGGAACCAGACTGAGTGAATTACATGTTGGCCTTTGAGCAGCAAATCAAAACAATCAGCAGAGAAATCCAAGCAGCAGTTGAACATTGACCATTGGAAACTAAGAGCAGCAGCAACTCACCGAGATTTTTCATTTTTGTAAAGTGAACTCAAGTAAAGCTAGTAAAACTCAGCAATTGCTAACATACCACCATAACTACAGGTTTAATAATGTCCCATAAACTTTAAGAATTTGAAATTCATTGCTATGGAGCAGCTTATGCATTTGGTTTGCAACACACCCATTTTCACACTCAAAGACATCAGAAAAGCAGATGAAAGTTTATTTTTCTTTTGATAAAGAAGTTAAGCAGATTTTGGCAGCTTGCCATCAACTTGACCCCATCCTCCAACTTCCCCCCTGCCCAAACAGTATAAATTAATCTTACACTGGTTGAGGGGAAAAAAAAAAAAAAACAAAAACCCACAACTGAAAAACTTCCAACATCAAAGTCCTTTGGCTGAACCTCTCAGGGGCATATCCCACGGTGACAATCTTTGGTCTTGACTATCTCAGCTGGCCTCTTCCCCAAAACTATGCCTATAGCACAAACTTCTCCCTTAAACTCCAGTTCCATTTTCTCTTGGTCTTGATATGTGGTCAACAACCACAATTCCTTGTTCAGACTCTCCAGAAATACCCTCTTCTTCTGGACTAGCTGCTGGTCTCCACATAAGCACATCTTCACTTGGCTGACATCACTCCAGCTTTCCACTATGAAACCTAAGAGCAGAGTACAGGTCCTACAAAGTTAGTCCCACAAATTAGCAGTTAAATCCAGGAATTATGCAGGGATGAAAAAGCTTTAGTTGATTTTGACTGCAAGGTAAATTAGATGCTATGCAGTAATAAAAATCTTCAATGAATATACAAACAGTGAACAAATAATACAAGAGTACTCCTGCTTTACACTCACATATACAAGTGCAATGCACACAGGTAATCCCAGGCCAGATTTTAACTTAATCCCAAGAATACTGACAGCCCAGTCTTCCTTCTGAAAGTTTAACCATTTTGTTCTGATAGTGATTCTGCAATAGTTTCCTACAATGCTAAATCCCCAGCTTCCTCACCTATATAAACAGCCGCCTGAAATGATTTTTCAGGACAGACTGAAAACGGAGGAGAGTTTCAGAGTTTCTGGTAAGTCTGAATTTTGTGAAACAAAAAGCTGGTTGTTACATCTCTCTATGAAAAAATATTTATGTTGGCTCTGACTTTAAGGTTACATTTCTCCATTCATGCAAGTGGCAGGAAACATGCAGAATCTAATCAAGAGATAGTCCACAAGGCTGGTTAAATGAAATGTTAAATAAAGACTTGTTATGAAAACAAAAAGATGCAACTCGGGAAATGAGCTTGGTCATCTCGCAACTCTCTGTTGTTCCACAGCCAATTAGATTATCATTACGAACAATACACAGGGAAAAAACTGCATTCAGGGTTTACTCTAAAAGCAAATTTGAAGAGCACCTAAGTGACTTATGGGCCTCAGCTTTATTTTCAAATCTGACTTTAAAGACTAATTCAGATCTTAATGAAAACCAGGGAATGTAGGCCTCCAAGTTGGGTATTTTTGAGTCATTTAGCTAAAATCTAAAATACAGTTCTATGCACAAACCAGAAAAAAACAGCAAGAAAATATACTTACAAAATGTGAACTCGTATACAAAAAAAATCTTTTCACGTGGAAGACTCCTACTTTGAGGAGGAAACTCCTTTTATTTTCCAATGCAGAAGGTCAGTGTTACTAGAAAATAAATAACATGAAAGAGGCGGAAGAGGACAAAGGAAATTGCTCTGCAGAAGAAAAACAAAGAACAGCAGTCACAAACTTCTCATGAACTCCTGAACTACCAAGTTAACCAAGATAATCTGTTGCCACCCTCCACATTTCTAGTCCAGCCCTTCTTTCACTTCTTTGGCCTCACTGCTGTAACTTTGATACATTTGTAAGGGTGAACTATGTATCAGCACAGTGAGTATGATCTCTCAGTTTCCAGTGGCATTCTCAAACTGGTACACATCAGTCTCAGACCGAGTGTTTATTCAGATTATACAAGTGCAACAGCAGTGTCTCGTATTAAGATTGTTGCCTCTGTTTTTATTTGACAGCACGATTGCATTTTCACTTGGGGGAAAGCCTGTACAAAGAGATGGCTTTTGAGCTTGGCTCCCGTATGCGCTCTTAGCTCCTAACATGGTTAAATTAATAGCTATTTTTATTTCATCTGGCAGGGAGTTTTGCAGTCGATGTAGGATTGCATCTCCTGTGACCATAGGGTTTCTCAGATTTCCCAGCAGTTTAATTGCTCTATGTTACGTGAGGTTGCATTTTCAGAGAGAGAAGGAGCTATCTCATACAGCCAGAGCTCCGCAAACCAGCCAGCATACTTGAAACACTGTCTTTGTTCAGTGACTAGTAGGAAAAGAAAATTGGTAAAGTTTCATTGGATAAAGAACCATAACCAAATAAAAAGCTTATGCTTAAAAATTACTATCAGTCTGATAAATTAAACTAATGAAGCAAAGGACGTTTAAAGCAAAATCTAAAATTTTCATCAAAAACCTGACTATGATGGAATGGATTTGTTTAAGCGTCTTCAGTACCTTCATTGCTGACATTAAAATTCCACAACCCCTTGATTTCTAGAAGGGGAAAAAGCGTAAGGGGAAAAAGAAAAAGACAACCAAATGAATTGGTTGTCTGGACAATCAATGAAACCCGGACAACCAATGAAAACAAATACTTGGTTTGTTTTTACTTTCCTCTCTTCCTGAATGAATTAATGAAACTGTTGAACTTTGGCCTCTTCTTTAGGCTAGAGCAGCAAGAAGACTGGCTGACTTCATATCCCCCACAGCCCACTGCAATGCTGATGGAAGATTTTAATGTGAGAACACTGTGTGCTCGTTTGGCATTGCATTCCCTAGAGGCAATATGGTAGACAGTGCATAGATTAAATTTAGCTAGAATTTGACATTAAGAAACACATACCTGGTATCTCCATAATAAAGATCAAGAGAGGTCACTCTATACTTTGTTTCCTTTGTACATTTATGCCTTTGCCTTTCTCATTCTTTTTTTTCTTTTTATGGCATAATTGTTGCATAACAGACAACCATTTTGTCTTTCTCAGTGATGTTAGTTAGGCAATATAGGAAGCTTGAGTCAGGAAAATAATCAGGATTCTCGGAAGCACTCTTGAAGTGCTTTCAACATGCCTCAAAACTGATTTCAAGTGTTTGATGAAAAGTCAGGTCCTGTGACACATTTTTTCTTTGGCTTCAAAATCAGACGAAGAAAAATTTCTGCCACAGGAAAACCAAAACTTCAGGTCTGATATGAGACTTTTCTTGGAATTTTTTCTTGTACATGAAATGCCACTATTCAGAGGTATCCTCAGCTACCAGCAACACATGGATAGTGATCTGCAGCCGCTGCTTTGCAGACAACAAAAAGGCTCGCTTTTAAAGTGCGGTGCCAAAAACAGTTTCAGGTCATTTCCCAGCTGGCTCTTCCTGTCTGGTATGCCTTTCAGGGTTTCGGCTCTGTTGACACTGCAAGTTAAATGAAACAAAAAAATCCAAACAGAAGCCACAAAACTCAGCAACTCAGCCTTTTTGATTTACCTAAGTGTTTTTAAGCCTGCTCATCACCATGGGATCCAAGCGCCCTTTTTCACATTTCAGTGTTTCCAAAAGGGTCAAGCCATGGTGAGACCATAATGCTTGCGTGGCTGTTGCAAGAGAAGATTGCTTTAGAGAAGAAACAAGCCCTCTTATCCAGAAATAAACCTGAACAGGACAAACTAAAGTTGGAATAGGACAGAAAGGAAAGAGCTGTTTTTCTTTGGCAAAAAGATTAGTAGAGCTGGCAGCATATGGAAGCAGAGCTGTAAAGAGTTGGAAGAAAACACTTTCCTCTAACCTTCAAGAGCAAAGAGGTCACAGTTCTTTCAAAGGGCTTCCCCTGGGGTAATGTGAATATGGACCATCCCATACTTCACGGATTAAATAACCATCTGAAAGTACAATAATTTGAGATAAACTGAGTTTAGTTTCTTGCATTGACATCTGCTTGGAAAATAACATGGAAAATCTAGTGCAAGGGTCATTTGGCTTGCTATGTTAATGACAATACTGCCAACATCCAGTACCAAAACAATGAGTAATTTGTAAAGATTTGGCGTATTACATTCTGCTTAATAAATTCAAAGGTTTGAACATGACCCCATATTGTAATATAGTAACATAATATCGTAAATTTGCAGAGCCAGATTCAACCCATAACCAGACCCAACACTGGTTTCCATGTACATGCTTACTGCAAGATGAACGAATAATCTGAATACATACTTGGCTGAATACATCCTAAACCCACTACATATGCAATGAAAAAAATATGTGCTGCTTCTTTCTAGATAATTTATCTAGTCATGTAATAAACGTAAATGCTTTTGTATATATTTGCATCTATATTTTGGCAATGAGAAAAGTGTACATTTAAAAGCAAGGCAAGACAATTGGTCTTTGATGACGTGGCAGGCATGCTTTAGTTAGTGTAAGTTAACACAGGCGCAGTCAAGGCATTCATTCAAAAAAGACACAGTAACTTTGGGACGAAGGGAAAGCACTCAAATGAAAGATAAGACCTGCTTGTGTCACTCAATACAGCCAAATAATAATGGGGAGTACAAACTGGTCAAGGAGACAATGAAGAGAGGGACAGGATAACCGAGCATCAGCTAAGGCACAGTGGAGAGGCAAGTTAGTACGGATTTCTTGATTGCCTCCAGCTAATTGCTAGACTGATCACTCATTACAGTGCCTAAAAACCATCTGTCTGTCCATCCTACACTGTTACTCAGGGAGTCAAAATGAGCATCCAGGATAAAAATCCTGATTCTGGGAGTCCCATTGGCAAGATTTTTTCACATATCTTCCCAGAAATAAGGAAGTTTTTGATTATCAGACATCAGTTGTGGCATTTCTGCTAGGACAGGCTAACCACCACTGTTGTCTTCTCCCTCCTACAGAACAACTGATGACACTGCGGTCAGAGCAGAATTCATCTAGAAGGACCACAGACCGGCCATAGCACCGGACAATCCCTACACTTCCACAAGATATAAATGGAGAGGCACAAAAGAAATTAACACAGACTAACAACTCCTGTTCTTGCTCCAAAAATGGGTTAATTTGCTGCATGAAGAGTGAAAGTTTCCTCTTACAACAGAGTTCCTCTGTCAGTAGCAAATGTAGGAGAATTGACCCAATGCTCTTTTGCTATCCACGACCTAAGCATGCCTCTTTGGCCACATAGAGAGAGCTGGTGGAGACAGAGGAGGAAGCTGGGCAGTGTGGAGAGATGGCTCGCTAATCTTGTCAGGGGAAAAAGTGTTTCATGTCACTCAACAGCATCTCCACAGGGCAGTTACAGGAGAAGCGCTGACAGCCTCTGAAAGGAATCGCAGCATCCAGTTGTCCTCCAGCAGGAAGAGCTTGGCTTTGACACGAAGCTTATAGGGTGGGTGAGATGAAAGCTGGGGGAAGGGACCTCTGGGCTCCATGTAGGATTTCGCCTTCCTCTGCCCCGCGAGGAGACAGAAGAGGAATGCATTAGCAGTCCTGACTGCTTTCAGCTAGCCTGTCCTTTCTGACCCCTTCACCAAGCAGTTCTGTATCTCTCTCATTCCCTGCCTTTCAAAATTTAAACTCACTAAGCCTGCTGCCAAAAATAAAGACAGAAATAACATCAGGGTTGAAAGCAATTCCAACACAAGGAAGAGCTGCAGGGATAGACCAGGGATTCCTGCCACATGACACAGAGTACATACCATATCACAGCACATGCTGACAAGTACATTTTGCAACCAATGTTACAGACTTGTCCTGCTTTTCCTTAGAAAGTATTTAGTCAGGCTCTTTCAATCACTGGTGTGCTTGAATGATTTTCAGCAGTATAAGCAGTAAATGAGTGCAGACAAAGAGGTGAAACATCTACAGAAGGGATGAAGTCACCCAAGACACCAACAGGGTTACATAAGAATGCATTTAAATCTTATAATAAATGTCTGTATTGGCGCAGTTACCATTTCCAATGTACAAATCAGAAAGCATACAAAAAGAATGGAATTTACGTCCTATCTAGGAGCAACAGGTCCTTACTGAGTGCCTGAGAATCACCATCCCCACACCACACCAGAGCACTCCGAGGGTCAGGGTATTCAGCTGTGACGACCAGGGACCTAAATCTTCCTCCCAGAAGACACTTCTAGAGTCGTATTTTTAAAACACATAGGTGTCTAGGGTTACAGATGGGCATCTGGACTTTTACACAAGATACTCCTAATTGTCTAGGAGGCTTATACAGCATTTTTACTGCATCACACTGCCTTCATTCTGCGATTCCCTCTGTGGCAGCAGCCACACATTCCTCTCAGAGACCCTCGTCCTTCTCTTCTAGGCCCTCAGCACCTCTTTAAAGAGGCAATAGTTCTTGCCTTAATGTAAGTGAAAAATGCTTTTTTCTGATGCTGAATGACAACACAGAGAGCAGCCCCTTGCCCATCGGTACGGAATAAAATTCAGGGTCCAGGTGCTTCAATTTGTACTTCAACATCACGTTTTCCCCCCTTTGGTTGATTAAAGCTGAAAGGCTTTACAGGAGACATGTCTGTTAGAGTAATGTAAACAATAAATAATAATAGGAAAGAGAAAGAAAGACCGATTTATCGAAGGCTATTCACTTCTATAAAGTAAATAACTGAACTTTCAATTTAAGTGGACATTTTTACTGCCAAATAAATCTCCTTGTGCAGATATGAGATGAAGAGAGACTTCATGTAGTACGCAGAAAAGGAAAAGTTAGAGAAATTCAGATAATGCAAGTGAGTGCATAGGGCCAGACTCTTGATGGATGCTGCTGTTTTACACCAACCTAGGTTTGCTTATATATTCATCTGCCATTGAATGATAATATTATACACTAAGACACATCAGAAATAATCAAATTGCTTTAGAGTAAATGAAAAAATATAGTCACATGCCTATTCAGCAGCCTTCATGAAAACTCCGAAGAAGTCGACGTTTGCTTTGCCCAAATAAGGACTACCAAGACTTTTGAAATAAGCCCCTAAAGTTAGGCACTGTGTCTATTTTTATGCTTCTAAATGCCCTGCTCTGAAAGATATTTGAGGACCCAGCATTTCCCCTGGACCACAACAAGAAGTGGCATTTTTCAGCACTGGACCACTGATCTACCTCTGCAGATTCTGTGGAGGTCTGTGGACCAACACGCACATCCAGAACAGAGTTCAGCTATGTTTAGTATTGGCCACTACTTTCCTCGTTGTAGTTGTCCCAAAGCACCAGAGGCCAAGTTATTGTTACTGTGCAGAGAGTCCCACTGTAAATGAGAACAGACTGATAGATTTGACGGATCATCACAAGGACAGTATTTGTATCTGGCTTATTACCCGAATCAGGCGCTATATTTGGACCCATCCAGCTTCTAGTGAAGACAGTGACCTCAGTCTCTTATCACTTCTGTGAAATGTTCAGGCCAAAACCTGGGGTCTTCTCCTTAATATTCTTTGCTGATTTCTGCTCTGGAGTTTCTATACAGTGTAGTGTAGTAATAATACCATCTCCTCAGCCTAGGTGGACTCTTCCAACAACCTAGAAAAAGGGAATTTAAAATCTACCCTCCTGAATTTTCACCATCTCTACTCTCTCTAACTGTCCTTTTCCAATGAACAAAATCTTGTTTCTTTTTTATCTCATTCCCCACAAAGTACAGTTGACACTCCCTGAAGTAAGATAAGAGATACGGGTACACCTAAAACACGCATACTCGGGAGTGATTTGGAAAGTTTTATGTGTGTGAAATAATTGAATTCACACACCAGTGACTTCTGTCTCAAAGGATGCCTGCACAAAATGCTCAGTGTGATTCCTAAGTGGTGAGATACCACCGTACTTATTAGGCTTCCATTTGATCTGACAGACAGTCAACAACGTTACAGAATGTGATACATTCCTCAGGCTTAGAGTGAACCTTGACAGGTCACAACTTTAAAGCTCCATAACTTGAACTTGGGGAATGGATTTGCAAGTCTAAAAAGTGTTTTGGATGAACAAAACAAGATAATAAGACAACTAAGGAGAGGAAAGAAATGCACGCTGCAGTTTTTAATATTTGTTTTACTGATTTACTTAGTTTTATTTTCAGTTAGTTTAAACACCTACCTCTGAGGCACCTTCTATTTGTTTGCTTATTCAGATTATTCATTATCCAGGTATAAAAACAATGGACCTTTCAAAGCATATAGTAGCCTTTTTTATTCTTGGCTGATCTGTTTCTAGAGCTCTCCCTGATTTGTGACTGCACACAACAAACCCACATTTCTGTAGCCATTTCAAGCAGATTGTGAACTTTTCTCTAGACTTGGAGCAGGCTTTGAAGTCAGAGAGTCATAGTGATGAAATTCAAATGCAGTAGGACATTAGTTCACCGAGTTCATGTATCAGCGAAAACCTGTTTTAAGATTTGAAACTGAAGTTAAAAGCACAATAAAGATACAAATTCCCGCTAATCTGAAACTTTCTCTTTCTCACCTTGTCATAAAAGCCCTTCGTGCCTGTAACCACAGTCCCTTATCTATCATCCAGACTCTGCCAAAAGGAAGCTGACACCTCATCAGAAGATATCTGGGGAGAATGGTACTGCTTGAATCCTGCCTCTATCTTCAGAATGATATTTTAGTCTTCAAGGGATGGCAAAGGATTTCCACAGGCAGATGGATCAGCAGAAAATGTAACCGAACAGCTCATAAACAATGTGTCCTCCTCATAAACAGCTAGCTGGTCTTCTGTTTCATGTTCTTACTTTTCAGAATTCAGCCGTGACTGTATCTCTCCCTAATACCTGCGAATTTCATTTCCCTAGCTGCTACCCTGGAATTAGAACTGATTTAATAATTATTGTAAGTGGTTTAATAATTATTGTAAGTGAAAATAAGTCTTCCCACAGAATCACAGAATGGTAGGGGTTGGAAGGGACCTCTGTGGGTCATCTAGTCCAACCCTCCTGTCAAAGCAGGGTCACCTACAGCAGGCTGCACAGGACCTTGTCCAGGCAGGTCTTGAATATCTCCA
>Ga0065711_1034745_pt1 | contig 23306 bp, 12 predicted proteins | sample Hoacrofraction12_FD_59098 | JGI IMG/M metagenome (GOLD analysis project Ga0065711, IMG submission 59098) | Hoatzin crop microbial communities from Cojedes, Venezuela - Epithelial fraction 12 v2 (version 2) | ecosystem: Host-associated > Birds > Digestive system > Esophagus > Crop | place...
TTTTTTTTTTTTTTTTTTTTTTTTTTTTTTTTTTTTTAAATAATGGTAGCAACAATCAGTTATAGCAAGCAGTTAATCTGTATGGAAGTTAGGAGTAGAGAAAGATGTTTCTTTTCTTTTTATACTTTAAAGGCTGTTATCATACAAATCTGACAAACAAGAAGTCTTTTAACTTTAGCTCTTGGAAAGTAAATCCTGACCTTTCAATGATACTTGCAGTAGCAGAGTGCAGTTTTTAGAATGCAGGTGTTCAGTATGCTGAAAACGTTGACTATGTTGTAGTAATAACTTACTGTGGAGTAAGGTGACTGCTGACTAGCCATTTGACAAACAGCAGTATTCTGCTGGAACATTGATGCAGGTACATTTTTGTACAGAGTGAACTGTCTTTTAAGTAAGGTCCCATGAAGTAATGATTTGCATGTATACTTGAAACTGTTAGTCTGGCTTCCACTTGGGAGTTTTTAGCGGAGTCATGCTGGGATAAGGCTGAAACACTCTGCAAGATGTGTACAGAGTGTATCCCGAAAGGATGGACTGAAATGTTTTAACGCATAAGGTCAGCAGGTCATGCCGACATTAACCATTTAAATTTTTCTGGTAGTTACGTAGCAATTTATAACTACAGGCAGTGAAAAAGAACTGGTATTAAAGTAAACAGCTTTAGGAGTCTTGTTCTGCACCTTTTTTCTTTTTTTTTTTTTTTTTCCCATTATACAGTTGAACAAGGTCTGTTGTAGTTGATCAAGTAGAAGTAAGATATAAACCTAACAGGAGCATTGGGCAATTGGATGAGGTGAATCAAGGCATGTATATATTGTGATTGTGGTTAAGATAAATGTGGCTCTTTAGTTAAGAGAAGACAGAGTATGCAAAGGTAGCCTTACCTTTTTGTGATCTAAGAGTTGGTAAATGTGAAAAAACAGGTTGCATCAATTAAAATGATAGTATTCTTTTTAATATATTATTTGTAGCTTTTCTGCACTTCTGACTCTGTGTTTTACTTTAGAATTGATCGAGCTTTGAAAGCCTATCACATGTCCATGGAAGAAAAATATCACAGAGCTCCTGTACCCCCTATCCCAGAACTGCCTTCCACTGTGAGGAAGTATTTTTTTAATACTTTAATTGTGGCCTGTTTTGTTCTTTGTTATTGGGCCATTTATGCCTCTTGCTTCTTAGTATTTACTTAAAGATACTTATCTCAATCCTTAGTAATTCACAAATGTATTTATATGCTCAAGTAATCCTATTGAAATTGACACCTGTGTATCCACAGAATAAAGAATTAATCTAGGAATAATACTTGTTCAACTGTATATTTCAGATTTTTTTGTTTGTTGTATTTATATGTTCTTAATCTATTAGAATTTTCTGTTCCTTTTTATACAGATGAACAGTGAGCAAGAACAACGAAGAGTGAGTTAAATTCTTCTGCTTTTTTAGCGTAGAAGAGTGAATGGTCTCTGTTCAGAGGGATTAAGTATGTGATGTGGAATTAATGGTGGTTAAACAGGAAAAGCTTTCTCAGTAGTCTTGTTGGGGAAAAATGGAATAGGAAGCAAAATAAGAATCTTTGCTTGTGGTCCAGTAGAAGGAAAGTATTTTTTCTTACATGAAGTATGTCCATCAATAATTTAAGTTTTGATCTAGACCTTAGTTAAAGATCATTACTTAGGAAAAAATGCTAACAGGCTTCAGGATTTTTTCAGTTTAGGTCATAGACTGTATTTTAGCTTGTACTAGAAGTACTCTTTGACATTGTTCACCTGATTTGAAGAATATGTACAAATCCTGGAATTTGTGTATAGTTTTTAAAAGAAGACTTTATCTCTGGGAGCCACTTTAAACTCAAATTAGCATTAAAATATTTATTTTAAGTAGTTTCAGGGAACATCTGTTTTTCCTAGCTGATGTTAAGTAAACTGATTCTGAACACTAGAGATTCAGATCCCATTTTTTTTTATAACAAGCATATCACTCAAAAGCATAAATACCTATTTCTTTGGGAAAAAAAACAACCCTATTTGTCCATACTTTTTGACATATAAATGGTTTTCCAAAGAGCAAGAACATGAACCTTGAACTGTTTTATAGTCAGTCATAAAATTCAGCAGAGAACCAAGGAAAATGCCGTACTAAATGTTTTGTATTTAAGCATTGATATAGGGAGACCATTTTACCAACTATGGTGAATAAAGAGACTTCATTGTCAAGCCTAATGCAAAAATATTTACATAACTAGTTAACAGACATCTGACAATATTGTCCTTTCAGACAAACTATCTCTTTATGAAGAAATGCGTGCAAAGTAATCCGGTGGTTCCCATTCAGCAGCAGTGGTTAATGTCCATCCTTGCATTGGTGCCACAGTCGTATATGGAAGGCAAAGATAGAGAGCTGTTAGTGGAAAAGCTTTTAGGGGAGGTAACAAGGGATTATGAGATGAGCATGAGAAGATGTGTGGGTAAGTACCAGAAACTACACAGTACTAATATTAAAATATTAACATGTGTGTGTACATGTGTGTGTATATATATATAAAAAATAAGCCGTTCCATGTTCTCCCACTGCAAATAATTTTTCTAGGTTGTTCTTTCAGCCAGACATTATCTTTGTAATTAAGCACTGGTTTTTCTTTTTCTGCCTCACCAAATGTGCATTGAACGTAATTTTTAAGACAAAACTGGATTTTTTTTTTTTTTTTGGACTACTAAAAGGTTAACCAGACAGAGGTATAGTTCAAGGAGAGAAATGGCAGCTGTAGACTTCATGAGAAAGAAGTTGATTGCTGTGACCTTATTTCATGAAGTCTTCAATATGTTTGGTTAATTTGGTGCAAGAATGTATTGGTGTTTTCTACTAGAGAAAGTAGAAACTTTTTATGTACTAGTCATTCTTTTTTTTTTTTTTCCCCTTAAGGAACAACAGCTTTTTTTTAAGCTGTTCATCCACAAGCACATCCATGAGTTTTCTGATGCTACTTTCTATGCATGAGGAAGTTCGCAGTAAAGATCTGCAAAGATAATTAGCTGTTTTCAGATATGACTGATACAACTCACTTTGATTTTTAAACTTTTTTAAAAAGATTCATAAACTGAAATTTTGAAAATGTATTTCCTTGAAATCATGTATTGATGTCTTTTTTATTAACACTTACAGTATCTGAAATCTGAAAATGGGCCAAATTTTGTCAGTATTTTGGTGGATGGTTGATCTTTTAAAAAATGCACATTAAAAAAACACACAATTTAATGTGGGACTAACTTCATAATGTCATCAGTAGGATACTTATGTATATAAGTGTAGTATCTCGCTATAATTATATTAAAAAAAATTGCCATATATTATTAGAATCATAGAATCGTAGAATATCTCAAACTGGGGGGGACCCTTAAGGATTGTTGAGTCCAAGTCTCTGCTCCTCGCAGGACTTCTGAACACTAAACCATGTGACTATGAGTGTCGTCTAGATGCTCCTTGAACTCTGACATGCTTGATGCTGTGACCACTTTGCTGGGGAGCCTGCTGAATATAGCTTCATTTTCTTCTAATGTTCTCTTTTTTTTTTTTTTTCCCCTAGTGCGAAGTGTTCTTATTAAACCAGATATAAAAGGACTTGAAGAGGATGCAACTTTGCCTTTATCACCTCTGTGAGTGGATTAAGTTAGCAAGTAACCCACTGGCAAAACACACTCAGTTGCATGAGTGGAGTTGTTGAACTGCATGAACAGAGTTATGGCACAGTATTGATCCTGGAGTCCCTTAATGAGACACTCTGTCTGTAGAGGATCTTACATTTGAGCATCTTGTATCTGTATGCTTTACAAAGTTTTAGCACTGACAGGGTTTTACCACTGTTATTACAGTTACACAGAATAGCACTAATGACTGCAAATGAGATTTATATCTCTGAGTGCCCAGACACTAAAGCTGTATTGCAGCCACCTCTGGAATGAAGTGTGTGTGTGTGTGTACAGGGCAGTTTACTGGCAGACAGCAGCATTGTACAGTACTTTAACATGATAAAACTGCATCTAGAGCCAAGGTTCCATATCACTTTGGTGTTATGAGGTGGAACCTTGAGACTGAAGAAAAGGCTATTATGCTGTGCCAAAATAGAAGAGGAATTCTGGTAGACAGAATGTAATGATCTGAAATGCACAATTTGCTGAAGCATCAGAATGTGTGCCATCTAAATATTTATGATAAATACTTCTTGTTAGTGGTTGGTGAAGTTCAAAGTTTACATTGAAAGAGCTTCAGGAAGAGCAGGTGTCTGAAAACACTCTGGAGTATAAAACGTGGTTGATCAAACAGAGTATCTTTATGGCTTCCACTGCATCGTTTTGGGAATATGTCTATGGCACTTAAATAACTATTCAGGTTAGGGAATAAGCATTTTAATACTACTTTTTATATGTCAGAATGTTTTATTCAAGTATTGCTTGAGCTCTTCATTTTTCTTTTTGTTTGTTTGTTTTGGTTGTTGTGGGGTTTTTTTTCAGAGGCCTGGATTTTTCTAGACCGTGGCATAACAGTTTTATGAAAGCAAAAGATCAAATCCTTTCCAACTTGCACATTCTCCACCCCACAATGAAAACTCTACTGGATCTTGGTTATGCAGCATTCTCTACCTTTCTTATAGTGGATTTCTCAAGTTTCAGGTAAAGTTTGTTTTGATGAGCTATTAACCTGTGTAGGTTTTTGAAGCTGATGAAGAAGAGATTGTTCAATTCTATTGTTTATCATAGGGTTTTTTAGATAATAAATTTCTTCAGTGTGTCGTTTAATATTCTTGGAGTAGGTTGCTTTGTGTTATGACACATTTAACTTTCTGCTCTCTGTTACATGTACATATTTTATTGGTGCTTAGACTGCTGGTAGTATCAGCCCTTTTGATTTGTGTTTTGCTTTTAATTCTGTAAAGGTTTCCTCATTATTTATTTAATCTTAATGCCGTGATCCCTACAGAAGGCTGGTTGAAGTAGCATTTGAAAAATTGACTCACAGTGGTGTTGCTATCTGTAGGGAATTCTACGCTAGCCCTGAAGATCAGATTTCTTGCTGGTTTTCATGAGTTGAATTTTTAATCTTGGAACTTTTCATTTTCCTAATTTTCAAAAAGATAATTTTTCAATTATCTTTTTTCTCATTATTTTTTGTGGTAACTGTTCTTTATTTCCTGGGGTTTGGGCTACTTTTTCCACTCATTTAAGTCTACAGAAGTGATGCTTAGGTTACCACTGTGCTTTCTGCTAAAAAAGAATGGATTCATAGTACAGTATAGATTACTGTTACTTTACTCCATGGGTTTTTTATTTTTGTTTATAAAGTTGCCTGTAACTTTCTTTTCTAGATTGAAAAGGCCAATTGACTTAGAATCTTTAAAGACTGATGTCTCTCTAAGCTGTTCTAAAGCAGAAGAGAAAATATTGAATACGTGGTATCAAAGAGTTATCGGTCTCTTTACTCAGAAGCAGGCATTGAATGGTGTGAAGTTGAATCAGGTTGACTCTTTTTATAACTGTGTGGCTACGCTTATGTCTAATCAGGTAGAAATCTTTCCTCTCTGTGATAAACTTAGTGTGAAATATAGATAGTTTTAGTGAGTCAGGACATTATATGATACAGGGCCTGTTTAATTATTCATTGTTAGCCATCTGTTGCATATAATCCAGTAAATTATTCAAAGTGTTAAATATTTTTAACCTCCCTCATTTAAAATAAACGCATAGTCTTGTCTACTTCTTTTCCTTCTAGTTTTTTGACATGGAAAATTTATTCATTTTACCAACTAGAATCTAATTAGCTTAAGGAAAGAAATGTCTCGGTGTTCTCAGGACCCTTCCTATAACCAATCTTGGCACTATAATTACATGTCGTACATTAACAAAGTGATCAAAACCTGGTCTGTCTCCCTTGAAAGCAAACATACCTACACAAACAGACTGAAAGTCCAGTTCTGCTAGCATGTATCCAAGTGGCTACAGTTCTGCAAAATTTCCAAACACATTTTTTTTGTGTGGAAAATGATACCATGATGCTTTGTGAGTTAGTTTTTTCTCTCCCTGATTATTTATGTCATGATGGAAGTTATATGAAGTGTTTCTCAGTTGTTTTTTTTTTTAAATGAATTTCCAGTTGTTTTATTTCCTAATAATAATAAAACAAGAACATTCAAATTAAATCACTGCTTTCAGACTGACAATTGTTTTTCGAAGTCCTTAGTTTACTGAAAGTTAAAGATGCTTTAGCTTCCAGTTAACTTAAAGCATCTGTTGTTTATGTTGATCTATTTGGGAATATAATAATCATTGGGAATATAAAAGTTCAGTGGTTTGAGAAGGCATTCATTTTTAGGATTAACCCTTTATTTTACTTTGTAGAAAAATAATGGAACAGTAGTCCAATCGAATCATTCTCATATTAAAAAAGTAAAAAAGTCAGAGGAAAATGCATTCCAGATATTTCATTTATACTTAAAGCATGTGTTAGTAATAGACTTATGTAGCAAAAATAAATGCATGGGCTTTACTGAAATACTTGTTTACTTGTTCATCAGTTTACATCCTTTAAGGGTTGGGACTAATGCCCACTGAATTCGTGAGTAAACCTCACACTGCTGCAGTTATCCATGAATCAGGCTAAAAGTACTAAAATGGATGGACGTCCTGGTTTGCTGAATGAAGGGGAAGTGGGATGGGGCTTTCTATTCTTTCAACTAATAGGTGATATATGTTATTACCTAGCTGAAAGAATTATTGAGAAGAACAGTTGAAGCTTTTGTGAAACTTTTTGATCCTGAAGACAGAAATTGTCTACCTGTATTTAAGATGGAACTGACTCTTGATGAGAAGAAAATGGAGTTTTATCCAAGCTTCCAAGACCTAGAAGAAGCAATTCTGTTTATAGTAAATCGTATAGGACAGACTCTCCAGGTGTGCTTTTGTCTTTGTTTAAATATGTAACTGCTAAGTTGCTCCATACATGAACATACTAGTAATTTAGGACTCTGACTACCATGGAAATGAGAAGCAGAATGCAACTTGAGGTATTTATTTTCCATGAGCATTCTGCAGGTCACTTCATGAATCTTGATGCCCAGTGAAACTCCAGGCTTTGAAACTCATTTTGTTATTCCTTTTTCAGAAAAACATTAGTACACCTGCTATTCATTGTTTTAGTCTGCTTTTTTAATCTGCCAATCTGTGTGTGTGTCTACAAATTAATTGTCTGGTAGAAGTCAGGCTGAAAACTTACCCGGGAAAGAAAACTAGCCAGAAGATAAGCTTTTTGTTTTCTTCTTTGGTATATTTAGAAAACCTGAGAATGCTTTAAGGAACCACATATTCTAATTTATTTATGTATTTAGTTTTAACATTGAAAATAAAGTAGTTTTGCATTGTATACTTTCTGTGAACTAACATTTTGCATAGAAATATAATTAACACCTTAGTTGTATGTGTGATGATTTACAAAATTACAATAAACTTGCATTAATAATTAAGATCCTCAGAGACAGACAAGGAAAATTAGCTAAATATTCCTTTACTTTTTAAGAAAAAGAAGTAACAACTAGTGTATACAGTCTCTAAAGATGTATGTCTTGGGAACCAATCTATGACCCAAGGGAAGACAGCCTTTCTGGGGGCTTTAGATGTATTTAGATGTGGACTTAGTATTGGCCTTGAATCATACATGACGGTACTTTTGGAGAAGTGTTTTGGGTTTAGTTCTGTGTGTTTGCACACAGGATAGAGTTTAATTTTATATAGGATTGGATAATTATTTTGTGTCCGTTTTACATGTTTCCTATTAAACTTTCTGAGTAAGGAATAGTTGCTCTAGGTACGTATGAAGCACCTGGCCTTGGTCATGATTAGGGTCTCATACTTTGCTGGTACAGTGTCTTCTGCACATTGCAGCTTACTTTTAATTTTAGAAGTATATATATTACATGTATATATTTTATATTATTATATTACTATTTTATATATTATATGTATATATATGTTATATATATTATATATATATTACATGTATATATGTATCCCTGCATTGCTTTTTTAAATTTATGTAATCAGAACTTGCACTTCTATTAGAACATCCAGACAGTACGTTCGTGGCTAATGGGAGGCACTACAACTCTGGACACTGAGCTTCCTAACCATGTCATAGCATGGGCCACATCTACACTGAAAAAATCTATCAGAGACAACTTAGAAGGTCCAAAGGAATATTTTGAAAACTATGGTGAGTGATAGAAGAGTGTTTAAATAACTGTGTTACTTCTTTGAAATAAGTAACTTACTGTACAGCGCGTGCGTTATAGTAATATTAATATAATATTATTGAATTATAGTTGAAAGGTATGGCTGGCTTGTAGATGGAACTGCACAGGCACGGACAGAAAGATTTGAAGCAGAAGAACACAGTTTTGATGAATATACTGCTGTAAGTTTTAATTATACATTTTATATATAATTTCTACTATACATACAGCAAAAATAACAAGGAAACAGAGGATAATGAGTGTTTCACTTCTAGCCAAAAATTATGTTGACTACCTACAAATCTACAACATTAAGTGTGGTTTTCCCTTAAAGTCTGTGGTAAGTAGAAAAAGCTATTATTTATTTTCTGCAATGTGTAATACTGAATTAATTACTTGGCTACATGAATAACAGCTCTGAAGTGTGTGTTTTTCTGAAGTTCATAGATGAATTCTTCACCCTCAAGAAGGAAATCTTGAGTTTACCAGAGGTGGCTCATTTCCCTATGATCTGTTTGAATTGTGAGGATTTAAAGCAAGGTTTGTCCAGTAACGCAAATACCTTTGCAAAAATGCTGATGAACAGGATAGTTGCAAATTACAGAGAGGAAAATGAAAAGTAAGTAGAATTTTCTGCTTGTCAATACTACCTGTGTTAAAAGCATAGTAGAAACATGTAGAAGAAATGCAAATATACCATACTCCTGTTCAGTGAAGACTCTTGGCTAACTAATGATCTAATGCAAGTTGCACCAGCTGATATACTTTTTCCTCTGTTTTAGACTCAAAAACTATTAGGGGAATGTAGTAATAGACTTAGATAATGCGGGAGCTAAAAGATCAAAGGGCTTCATTACAGTTCTGACTTTTTAAGTGTGAAATACAGTACTACTGCACAGTCAAAGCAAGGACTAGCTCAATTCTCTCATAACATGACAGATACCTCTAGGTTTTCTTAGATAATGACAGATAATAACACTGATCAATTCTAAAGGTTAATTTGCAGGTATGGATTAAATCATGAGTGAGGTCATATTAAATTGTTTGGTTAAAATGAACAATTATAGTCAAGTTTTATCGTGATTCCACATTACCAAAATGATAAAATATTTACTAGGAAAATGTTTGTGTGTATGCTGATGATACTGTACTTAGGTTCGTGTACTTACCAAAAGTAATCGAAGCATTTATTGCAAAAGAATACCCCCAAATCCAAACAAATAAATTATTGCAAGTTAATAAACAGTATTTTCCTAGACTGACTTGGTCATATTCCCTATTTAGTTTCATAAAGTAATGGAGTTTGTGCAGGGGTGATACTTAAAGAAATAATTTGAACTTTTAATTCCATTAAAACTGAGCTTGAAGTCAGTCAAATTAAAATCTTAAAATTTGGATATTTTATGTTAAATATATTTATAGGATATGCAGGGAATTTGAAGCAATTAAGGAATGTGCATTGAAAGCTCCTGAGACAACAGAAGAAATGGTGGAAACAATAGCTTACATAAAGAAGGTCAAAACCAAAGGTATTCAGGACCTGTTGTTAAGGATCAAGGTAAATGACTATCCTTTAGTTCTTAATCTTGTACCAGACATGCTGGCCTATACAAATACAAAATTCATTCTGGAGCGCAGACATGTTTATCTGATCATGCTTCATGCATGAATAAACTGTAGCCTCAGTGTTACTGCGGAGAGAATTAGAAAGTCCAGCTGATTCTTTGCGATATGCCTTTCATTCTTATTCCCTATTCCCATGTATTCTGCGTGTCAGTGAGGAAGTGCAGCATTTAATAAATCATAACAGATTGTAGAGGCCCTCACTTTATTGTTTGTACCTAGAGACTTACTTCAGGGCTGCTTAAAAAGCTGTTTGTGAAAATATAACATGTAAGTGTAAAGAGAGTTTTATGTGATCATGACTTTGAACACACAAGAAGCAATTTACTAATTGAGCAGGGTATAGATGATGTTGCATTAGGAGTAGTACTTTGCACTCAGAGAACAAAATTGAAAAATTGTGGAAGGCATGGATCAGACAAAAACATTACTGGCTAAGAAGTTCTTTGCTGTATGTGATGATGGTATGTATCAGAACTTCTGTTACGGTAATAGGTCTGTAAATATAACACATTTATTCTGCAGAGTTTGTATTTTAAATATTTTTCAATAACACGAGGATTTTTGCATGTAGATTTACAGGCCACAGGAGTCATATTTAGAGAAATAAGCTCATGAACGGGACAGGGATGTGAATAGCTTATAATATATATTTTTAATATTAATATTCAATTGACTGAAGTAGCTCCGAATCCTGAGAAGTCAGTGAAATGTAGACTTCTATTTTATCTTTGTAGATAATATTGTCCTACCCTATATTTTAAACAGACCTATAATAACTAAAGTTTTGTGAAATCTCTTCTGATAGGAGTGCTGTCGGCAGATGAATTACTTCTTAGATGTGTTTCTATTTGCTCCTGAAGACCTTGCACTGAATGCAGCTGTTGTATTATGGCCAAAGATGATTAGCCCTATTTTTGATGAGCATGATGAGGTAAGAGCATTTTCTTAGTTTATGGTATGTTTTGGCTTGTTAGACTTTTCACTTTACCGGAGCGATTTGTTTCCTCAGCAGGCTAAATGTATCTATGTATGAACCGTACTTATTTAGACATGCATAAATAACATATTTCCAGATTTTTATATCAATAGAGGGCTTTTTGTGGAGTAAATTAAAAATTATCACTGTAACTTAAAACCTTCAGCAAGTCTTATTATCTTAATTTGTTTGTGGTCAGTACTAGGTAATTCATAGGAAGGTGAAAATTCGCTACACTGCAGTGGACTAGTACTGAAAATGTGACTGCCAGGCCCTTAATAAGAGTTAGTGCTCTGGACGGGAAATCATTTAGTTAAAACCATATTTTGTTCTGGCAATAAAAGAACAGTGGGAATTGTGTTTTTTAGGTAGCAATCATGAATAGAAAATATCCAACATCTAATTTTCTCTGTGTGGCTGTAGATTACTTTCTTCACTTGTCTGTATTAATCTCGCTAGCATTCTTTCTCTCTGGCTGTGATACACCAAGTCAAGCCTTTTGGTGTTCACTTGCCTCTCTATAGGAATTTAGCATAGCTTTAATAATTTCTTCTAAAAATGTTTAAGAATTAAGAATTAACATTTTTAAAAATAAAAATATCAATATATTTTAAATATCACTGTTGAGGATTTCTCTTTCACTAAATCTGATTTAGCTACTAAGGAGTATGTCCAAGGGTAGTAGATATGCCTCTGTCTTAAAACATACCCAGTTTGGGAGACTGCTATGTCTGTAAACTATTTTGTTTGCAAGTTACCATTCTTTTAATCCTGAGAAATAAATAAGTGAAATTAATTTTCTGCTTATACACAGAGAGTCCATGATGCTTGTTCAAATTCTTTTTAGTGAAAATGGTAGTACAGAGTGTTTCTGACTTAATGAGAGTCCCTCAGGAGAATATCTCTCTGTAGCTGACTACCTAGCAACTTGCACTGTACTAGAGCTTAAGGACAAGAATAGTTTTACATCAGGTTTTTATGAGTCTGCATATTTGCCTTTTATACTCTCAGATATGAGTCCATTCTAATACAGTCAGAAAAGACTGGTTCCTTCCTTCTTTGGATGAGTTCTGTTTGTCTGCTTCACAATTTTTGTGTGGTAGTAGGTGTCCTTGTCTTAGGACATCTGCTTTGCCTCAGCTGATTTCTTGTTTGGTACCTTAAAAATAACCACTCTGTGTGTAGAACCTGTGATTTAGAGTGGTCTTACATTCTGGAATTTCTGCCTTTTATAGCAGTAGATACATGTGGGATAGCATTGACTTTCAACGGCTCTAGATGTCCTCTTTTGTCAATAAAACACTGAGTCCCGAAGATGAAAATATCTCCATTTTTTTCTAATTCTTTCCTATCTTTTGTCCGATTGCTGAAGGAGGCCTTTAAGGCAATCGCAACTGCTGTGACTGTTGAGATAAGGGTTCCGTGTTAACATATGGAGGTTGCACACACTTAAATGGGACACATAGACAGCAACTCCTGAGGAAATTTCGATTATTGTAAGGACAATAACTTAGCTGTATTGTTTATTTTCTGTCTGTTTGTACTAGATGTTTAATTTAGAATGTACTATGTATGTTAATCATTGAAAGGACTTACAACCACTTTTGCGTTGCTTTTTTACCATTAAAAAAAATTGTTTTGTAGCTGATTCAACAGTCTAAATGTAAAAGAGAGCAAGAACTAACACATAAATATGAGAAACTGATGGTGGAATTAGAGAAGCTGACACGTTGTGTGACAGAGTTCGAAGAATACTCGGAACTGGGTTGCATGCAACAGGTCTGATTAGCATATAGTATAAAATGGGTAGAAATTTTCTTTAAGTTTAATACATAGGGGTTGTAGAAGAAACTTAGAATTAAAAATAATAAATTATTTTAACAAATGTGAACTAAAATGTTTATTATCCTATTACCACAATGAACCAACTCATAAAATGACCTGTGTTGTCCCCCTACCCCCTTTGGTATTACATTGGCAATAACATTTGACTTAAAGGAAAGTTTACTATAAAGTTGTGCTTAAATTAGCTGAAAAGTAATCCAGCAAGGACTGAGATACTACAAATGTGTAAAGTGAATTATTTTTTTTTGCTCTGGTTCGTACAAAGCATGGAATTCTGTCCCCTATGACATTATTTGCAAATAACTTCAGTGGGATCAGAATTTCCTTCCCTGTTTTTGATACATTGAGGCACTGAAGGAAAAAATACCAGGTTAGAAAGTGTGGTTGGTAGCAATTTGATTTTTTTTAATAATTTTTTTTTTCCTATGAACCCAAGAACTTCATTTTTCTGCTATTGAAGAGGAGACCACTGGCTCTAGAACTGTGCAAATTTCTAGAAGTATTTTATAATCGCCAGAGCATGTCTTGCGCTTTAATTGGAGGATGTAACAGTTTTGCTTAGTGATTTTGGTTTGTAAAAACAGAGCACTTCAAAGCACAAAACAGAAATTCTGAGCTAATAAATGCCAGTTGCACTTACGTTAGGTACATAAAAACATGTATGCCTGCCTTCTGGAACAGTGAATTTTGTAGCTCAAACATTTTGAAAATGGTTTTATACTCTTAAATTCAGTAATGGTAAAACAACTTTATCTTTCTTAATGTTAATCTGGGTTCTTCACAGTTCATCGGCTCAAGGATAGGAAGATGAGTTTTTAACTCATGTTTTCTAAAATTTTAGTAAATATGAAGGCTTATTATATTTTGATATCTTATTTCGATAGCTGTTCAGAGCACAGCTTAGTTATCTCTCAAGACATATAATTATTTCATTTCAGTATGTGTCTGACTTGAGAGCGTTACAGAAGCGCATACAGGAGGCTGATGAAACAGTAGCTCTTATAAATAAAGAAGAGTCTCTGCTCGAATGGAAACTGAGTGACTTCCCACTCCTCAACAACTTAAAAGTTGATATTGAACCATATCAGAAGCTCTTTCATCTTATACTGAAATGGCAACGAACAGAAAAAAGGTAATTCAGCTCTTGAAGCGAAATGAGGGAGGGCAGGAAAAATGCTCATGCTGGTTTTGTTCATGTCGGATGTAGAATATACACTTGTTTTCTTATAAACATTTATTTGTTATTAGAAATCCATGTATAATAGTGAGATAATTTACATATCAGTCTTGTTAGTTTCGATTTAGCTAGAAAAAAAGTATTTTGTTTTTTTTCAATGTAATGCAAAGGAGTGTATCGCGTACTGGGTTCTAACTGTATTGGTCATGCTGGTGAAGCCTATGATAACACAAACTCTGTGAAAGAAATACATTAGGAAGAAAAAGTTTGGTTAATTATGGGCTATTTTGTATACCAGAAAAGGAAGAAGTTAAATTGGAAAGTTCAAAATCTATATGTAATGAAAACCATTTTTGACCTAATGGCTGTCCAAAATGCCAGGTAGATGTGCTGAAATGATTACATTGCTATCTGGTGACTAGGTCCTATCACAAAAACTGTAGTATGTCAGCGTCTAAATTAAGTGAAATTGTTTACCAGTTCTTTGGAAGTTATAACGTGATATGGCTAGAAAGTACGGATTTTTTTGAAAATGCAAAGGCCTAGTATCTTTTGATGCCATAAGTTGATCTTTATCCAGAGCTTAACTTAAATATCTCTTAATCCATGCAGTTACTTGATTTCAGTACGTGACTGACTGGAGAGAATTACACAATGCACAGAAGAGTGTGATCAAGCCTCATTTAGATGTGTATTGGAATTTTGCGTAGAATGACAATAATAGGAAACAAGAGCTTTAATTTAAGTAACTGTTAATCTACATCTTGTTTATGTTGCAAAACAAAGTGTGAATTATTTGTGGACTATTTGTTTGTAATTCTGTTTTCTAACTTTGTGGGTTTTCTCAGATGGATGGATGGTACCTTTCTGGAACTAAATGGGGAAAGCATGGAGGCTGAGGTTGATGAGTTTTTTAGAGAGATATACAAGGTGTCAAGACTCTTCCAACAAAAGCAGAAGAAAATTCAACAGGAGTGGAAGAAGACGTCACAACACAGAACTGCAAAAGAGAAGACAGAAGAAGAAACAAAGGCAAATCCAACTCTTACAATGTGTTCTTCAGTTCTGGAGCAGATTAAAGACTTTAAGGTAAGAAAAGGCCAGGGATATTAATATATATGATGCTGAGGGACAACTGCTAAATTCAGCAGTCAGCGTAGGTGGATGATGCAGTGTCAGAGACTCCTGTTATTACAGAGAGAGAGAAAGCTCTGAATAACCATTTTAAGATTGTACTGTCTCATTGGTTTTAATAAAATTGGATTTTGGATATCTGTAGTTTTAGGAGTGTGAATTCTTAAAGAGTGGACACATACAGAAGAAAAGTAATTTTTGGATGCAGAGAAACATTTAAAGATGTAGTTGGGAATTTTGAAATGGTGTACTGTAAGTTATGTTAATGGAAGCGAAATTTAGCATAACATAGCTGAAAAATTGTTCCTTATCTCTTTTCTGCTAAGACTGTGCTTGTTAGTTTTGTATTTCTTCTTCAGTGATTTAGTACAATTGTTTGGAAATGGAATGGATAACTAAACATCCATCTGCACTTTTCAGAAAAGATATTTTTGTCATCAGCTACTGGAGCAGAATTTTAAATGCACATCAAAGATGATTAAAAAACTAAGAAATAATGTACATCACAATTTTTACGTTATAATTGTTTTTCCTCAATTAGGAGAATATTCCCACTGTGACTATCTTTTGTAACCCTGGCATGAGAAGTCGTCAATGGCAGCAGATGTCAAATATAGTAGGATATGATTTAACACCAGACTCTGGAACTACCCTGAGAAAAGTTTTAAAGCAGAATCTAGCCCCTTATTTGAAAGAGTTTGAAGCTATAAGTGTAGGTGCAAGCAAGGTAAGCGCAGAGATTTGATAGCGACAAATATGACATCAGGTCTCTTAGTGATGGCTTTTATGGCTTACTAGAATTTTTTGTCTTTGCTGTTACGCAACAGAAGAGATTTGGTGAGACTTCGTTAGTATTTTCCAAGTGTAATGCTTTCTGTGCACTAGAAAATGATATACTAAGAGAAACGATACCAAGAAGTTAATTTATGCTGTTAGAGTAAAATGGTTTATCCAACTAGATGAGCTTATATATTGAATTAGTGAGCTGGCAAAAAATACAGCAGTGACTAAAATGAACCTTTTTAAACTGTAGGAATTTTCCTTAGAGAAAGCAATGCGTGCCATGATGGAAACCTGGGATTCAATTTCCTTCAATACAAGTGTGTATCATGAGACTGGTGTTCATATTCTGTCTGCGGTGGATGAGATTCAAGCTGTTCTCGATGATCAGATTATGCAAACTCACATAATGAGAGGATCACCTTTCATTAAACCATTTGACAAAGAAATCAGGGTACGATCATTTTTATTTGCAGGATAACTATAATATAAGTGTATGCCAATTGTATTAGAACTTTATTGTTTTACTTGTTAATGAAATGCTTTCATTGGTTTTTCAGCAAGATTTTTTGAGTACATAGAAGTCCTACTTACATTATTTCTGTGTTGGAATTCCCTCTTCTGTTCAGATTCAAGAACCAAGAGAACTTGATTATTTTTTCGTGTATTTTGCAAAATCACTATTTCCATTAGTGTATTTAATGTTGCTGCTTAATAACTGGAAATTATGTTTTTATTATTGTTAATAACATTTAATCATTTAATCCTTGAGTTTTGGACTCAACTTTTGAACTATAGTGTTTTCGTGTGGGCAAGGAAATTACCTGAGAGCTGGGAGAAGGTTTTTTTTTAATAAGGCCTCAGAACAATGATGGGATTGCTTCACACCTGCTTTTATATTTTCAGGGCTACAGTAGTCTTTGTGGTGCTAACACCATGACTTGTTGACGGGAGAGAAGCTGGTGAAATAGCTTTGCATTTACTTTCACTAGTTTTTGGTTGTCTGTGTAGGAAATCTTCAGGTTCAAGCAGGCTCAGTGAACATAAGTAGTATTTACCCTTTACAGGCAGCCTCTCCAGGCTCTTCCAGAAGTATCTGCTATTGTTCACTTTAGGGACAGGATACTGGGCTGGCGGGATCTAGTATGGCCTTTCTGGTATTTTTGTGTCCCTGCTGTAATTCAGGTGCAAACCAAGAGCTCCTTGCTGTGGGGAGATGAAACAAAATTTGCCACTGGTAGCCTCCTGGATATTACTTAACCATGAAGTTGTTAAAATATCACTAAAGTGATAATTGCATTTTGGAAAATTCACTTCCAGGTCAGTTAAGCTTTCTGAACTCCGTTGGCCATCTGTATACGTCAAAGAACCTAAATAGGCGTAAATATTTTTTCTTTTATTTTGTTTACTGCTAGACATTTTAATTTTCTTCTTGGGAACTAGCGTACCACAGTGTCTACCTTTCCTGTATTTATTCTCTCTAACATGACTTGTTTGGAAATATTATGGTAACATTCTTTAAATATTTATTAAGGAATGGGAAAATCGCTTAATTCAGATTCAGGAGATTATTGATGAGTGGCTGAAAGTGCAAGCACAGTGGCTTTATTTGGAACCCATTTTTTCTTCTGAGGATATTATGCAACAGATGCCAGAAGAGGGGCATCACTTTCAGACTGTGGACAGACACTGGAGGGATATTATGAAGTATTGTGCCAAAGACCCAAAGGTAAGGAAAACATACAATACTAAAAGGAAACAGGAGCTTCTGTCTGGTTTGTTTTTTCTTGTCAATGCTTTTGTTTTCAGAGTATATACAATGAACTACTACATTGGTTGCCTAGGCTTTCTAGGAACAAAGCCATGTTGTACGTTATTTGAACAACTTTTACAGTTTGAAGGATCTTATTTATAACTTACAGTTTGCACGTGTTTGTTGTTACAGGTTCTTGTTGCAACGTCCTTGATAGGGTTATTGGAGAAGCTTCAGAAGTGTAATGAGCTTCTTGACAAAATCATGAAAGGACTTAATGCTTATCTTGAGAAAAAACGTCTCTTCTTTCCCCGGTATGATGAGTTTTGGCTATTTAAAAAACAAAGATTCTGAATGTTTATTTTGTTGTGAATAAGGTCAGCCTATAAAGCAGCTTGATAATACAGTTGGCTTTTTTCTTTTTTTTTTTCTTTTTTCTATATTTTTTTTAGCTTCTTTTTCTTGTCTGATGATGAAATGTTGGAGATCCTGTCAGAGACTAAGGATCCTCTCAGAGTTCAGCCTCACTTGAAGAAGTGTTTTGAAGGCATTGCTAAGCTCCATTTCCTTCCCAGTTTGGATATTAAAGCAATGTATAGTTCTGAAGGGGAGTATGTAGAACTGATTTCAACCATTTCTACTTCTGAAGCTCGAGGTGCCGTGGAGAAGTGGTTAACTCAAGTAGAAGATATTATGCTGAAGAGTATACATGATGTTATTGCTAGATCAAGAACGGTATGGGGTTTGTAATAATTTACTAACTGTGGCACAAATAGACCTTTCTTTATTTTAAGGCTGTCTCTTGGCTTCCTAAAATTCTTCCTGAATACTTCCTGAGTTGATGAAGTTACGGGATCAGGAGCACGTTAACATGACTTTTATTTATAGACCGGTGAGATAAGTAAGAGTTTGGTTTGAATAAGAGTTATTTTCCTGTAATGCTGAATATAAATTATTTTAAAAGCTTGGCAGCAATACTGTATTTATAGGATATATCACTTGATGCAAATAAATGATTTGGATTTTTTTATTGCATTAGAAGTTAGAAATACAATACTTGTAATATGTTTGCTTGCTCCTAAAAGAAAAACATTAGCCAGAAAATGTTTCTTTGTATGAAGTTAGCAAGTTGTGGATATTTACATAATATGGAAAGATAAGTGCAAGAATCTTTAAAATTATTTGGTAACAAATAGCAAACCTAAGGGGAAAAGAACATTTAGAAGTTCATTTGGACTTTGAAAATAGGAAAATAGTATTTTTTAGCAAAGAATATTAATAAGATCACATTATATGCTTCTGTATTATGTTGTGATATATAAGCACTGACACTGTATTTGTATACTGCATTTAACTCTTTTAGGCGTATCTAGAGACTGAGAGAAAGAGATGGGTTCTGGAGTGGCCTGGACAAGTAGTATTGTGTGTGTCTCAAATGTTCTGGACAAGTGAGGTACATGAAGTTCTTCGCAGTGGGCCAAAGGTACTTAGTAATGCATAATCTTTTTTAAAATTTTTTGTTAATTTTTCATTTCAGCTAATGCATTTTGCTTGATCAAATATTTTTGTACAACCAAAATAAAATTTGAAAAAGGATCAGGATATGAGTTTCATACACATGTATTTATGTACAGTGATTTATACCTTTGATTCAGGTACTTCAATATTCTTGTTTAAAGAAAGCATGGATTAAAATGTAGCTTTGCAACCTAAATGGGTAACTGTGAACGAGAGAGAATTGATGCAAAAACATGACAATGTTAAAGAATGGCCTAATAAGCAATCTCCATTAAGGTATTTAGTCAACATGAGGAAGTCTGGAACACTTGAACCTGTCATATAATTGGTTTCATAATCTTTTTTCTTCTAGGGTTTAAAGGATTATTATGATATGCTTCAGCTTCAACTTAATGATATTGTAGAGCTGGTAAGAGGAAAACTGTCAAAGCAAACAAGGACTACACTGGGTGCCTTGGTTACTATTGATGTTCATGCTAGAGATGTCATCATGGAAATGATAGAAAGTGGTAATTACCTTTTAAAACATTTTTCTTGACAAATATCTTAAGACATAGTTAATTAAAAATAGTTAACCAGTCTGATTTTGCTGCCTAAAATACAACAGTATGAAGAAATGTATGTGAGTGTTTGGAGGTGAGCATCAACATTAATAATTTCAAAGCTGTTTTACATTTAAACCTAATGGAAAATCCAGTTATCTAAAACATAATTTACGATTGCTTTCAATTCTGTGTTTATCAGGCGTGCAGAGTGAAACAGACTTTCAGTGGCTTGCACAACTACGATATTATTGGGAATGTGAGAACGTTCATGTCTGCATCATTAATTGCAATGTAAAATATGCCTATGAATACCTTGGAAACTCATCACGCCTTGTCATTACTCCTCTTACAGACAGGTGTTATCGCACCTTGGTATGATCATACACCAGTGCTACTAAATTCTGTATTTACTGTAGTATAGTATTTCTTACACCGTTCGTTACAACCGTATTTTTAGGGCTTGCAGTTGCTGTCAGACTCTGTTAGTATCTGTTAACAGATATTTCTGTTAAAATGTTTCAAAGACTGTAATTTCTATAGAATATTGAACATGAAACTGGCTTACAACAACAAATCTGGACAGTACACCAAGGTGACATCAGTGGATTGTTATGTTGTGGATGTGTTTTTTAAAATACAAACAGGAAAAAATGCCCAATATTTTTATTGCTGTCTAGATTTCAAGAACACAAAATCCTTTTCTGATGTTCTGCGATTGCTAAATAAATTGGAGAAGGATCCACTTAGGATCATATTGTTCCACTTAGGATCATACTGTTCCTAGGACTAGAACAACAGTTTGGCAACTTTTTAGTATCCCTGCTCTTGATGTAGGTGTTTATTATTGTACTGGTCTATCCTCAACTAACCTGACAACTGAAACTTACCAAAGTCATCTCAGATATGGCTTTTCTGGCTGTTGTTCACTGCAGTTTATTTGGCTAGAGTATGGTTTCAAGTTTTCCTAGACATTCATCCTCCTCCTGTTGTAAGGTGGTAATTTTCACGCTGTGGAGACCTAATCACAAACTCCATAGGGTTTGATAATGAAAAGGTCTGAAAACACTGATGCATCTAAAGATATTTTTTTGCCCTCTTGGTACCTTCAGTTTTTATGGTGTGGTTGTAGCTGATGCTTGGTACCTATTTGTCAAAACATCAAGGTATATTGGTGTGAGAGGATGATGCAGCTGGTAGTCTGTTTGTTTTAGGCTCACAGACCTTGAATCTTGGAGCAAAGCAGTTGGAAGCCTGGCACTCTGCCAAATGGAAGTCTCGTCCTTTGCCCACCAAGGTCTTAATACAGTATTCCCAGTGCTTGTTAATGTAGATGTGGCCCTGTAACTGTGGATTGGAAGCCCAATACGTCTGAGTTTTTGTTCAGTCTGCAACTTTATTTTTTTCTGTCAGATTTTCCTCCTGCTTCAGTGGACTATAGGAGAGAATAGTGAATGGTCAATGGAATACACATGCAACAAAGGGCAGCAGTGTGGGAAAGAAAAAGAAATGAAGATAAAAGTGTATTAAAGGAGAAACAGGGATAGAAAAGAGTAGCAACCAAGTAATTGCATCAAATTGAATTTTAAAAATGTATCTGAGCCAGAACTGAAAGATTGGGTCCATTAAAGTTTGAGTAACTAGTCATGGTCATGATGATAATAAAACTAATCTCTGTTAAGGTCAAAATTCAATTCTCTTGTATATATTTCCAAGCTTGAGTAAATTTCAGATTATTTTTAAATTCGTATAACCATACTTTTTATGTTAGATACAAAGACTGTATGAAACTATGTAGTGCATTTTAATGTTTTCATTTGGAATAATTTCATGTGAATGAAGTACTAATAATTGCCATAAACTATTTCTGTTTCTTAGATTGGAGCCTTTTATTTAAACCTCGGTGGTGCCGCAGAGGGTCCAGCAGGGACAGGTAAAACAGAGACCACCAAAGACTTGGCTAAAGCTCTTGCCTTTCAGTGCGTTGTCTTCAACTGCTCTGATGGCCTCGATTACCTGGCAATGGGAAAGGTAAGTAGAAATAAATGTATTCTGTGTTTTATTTTTTAGCATGAAAATTATAGGGTCCCTACTTTGCAGAGACACTTAAATAATTATGGCACCTGTGCTCTGCAGTGCTTGAACACTATACTGGTCTCTACATAAATTTAATTTTCTGTGCTTTACAAAATCCTATTAAGTTGCTAATTAAAACATGAAAGAAACAAGAGTTCACAGGATCAGGAGCTTCTGATCTGGTGCTCTTTAGAACCAAGAAAAGACTGTTATTCAGTGCATCACTGATCTTTGCTCTAAACAGGCTTAGATATTATTATCGTAATTGTATCTTTCATGTAATTAAAATTCCAGCATGATACTCCTAGTTTCTTTTGAATCTTCTAAGCTTCCATTAGTGATATTATTGCTATTTTTCTTCATTTGCAGTTTTTCAAGGGTTTGGCTTCATCAGGTGCGTGGGCGTGTTTTGACGAATTCAATCGCATTGAACTGGAAGTGCTGTCTGTTGTGGCACAGCAGATCCTTTGCATCCAGAGGGCCATACAGATAAAACTAGAAACATTTATTTTTGAAGGAACTGAACTGAAGCTTAACCCCAACTGTTTTGTAGCTATTACTATGAATCCAGGTTATGCAGGACGTTCCGAACTTCCAGATAATCTGAAGGTAAAATAATAAAATACGTGCTTCAGCTTAAGAATGAGTTTTTCAAAAAAATTAAGGGACTGTTGTATTGCTGGTAGTAATTCAGACTGTAGCACCTGGAATATAAACATGTACTTGTACGATTTGCACATACTAAGCCTCTTTTTTTTTCTTTCCCCAAATACTGTATTCTTTTTGAAGGAATTTGAAATATTTTTTATTTTTCTTCTGTCTATTAGTGTTTTTCATTATTATTTTTCCAGGCCAAAGGCTGTAATACTGTAGCCAGGAAACTGGCAAATGTCAAGCTGTGGGTAGATTAGAAGATTTGAAGGCTAACTTTTTTAAGATGGAGGAGTATGTTGGAAAAAATGCTTTAAGATAGTATTTTTACATGGCATTTATTGTAGTCTTATTTAAAAGACGTGTTAGTGAACTACACTTGATGTGTGTAATTAATTTGCTTAGAGTACTTGAATAAATAGAAGCTTTGAGTTGATTGTTTTGACTAGATTAGCTGTTTCGTTGAGGAGGCTTGGATTTAGCAAAGTAATCTGGAGCCTTTTGGAACAGCATTTGTTCCTTAAGACTCAACGTAGCACATGACGTGCGGAAAGCAGACTCCACAATCTGTAAGATTGTAAAGTAGGTATGTTTATTCGGCGCCGGGCAGCACGGGTGGTAGTCCCACCAAAGTCGTGTGCACCGAGCAGCAAAGTGTCTCTTCAATTTATACGATCAAATATTACATATACATTAGATTTCCCAATACACATATACATATGCATCTATCCTCATTGCATATCAAAATCAGTTCCAAGAAATCATTTCCATATTATAATTAGTTCCAAGAAGTAATTTCCAGACTCCTCCCAGCTGCACTTGTGCAGTGCCTCCTAGTGGTGGTCATCGGGGGTCCCAAGATGAAGGCCCATCCTCTTCATCACGGTGTCCGCTGATTGACCTTTGTTTCTGCGCAAACTCAGTTCTCTCCTGGCTCCCATCCATACAGCAGG
>Ga0065711_1004498_pt1 | contig 23305 bp, 10 predicted proteins | sample Hoacrofraction12_FD_59098 | JGI IMG/M metagenome (GOLD analysis project Ga0065711, IMG submission 59098) | Hoatzin crop microbial communities from Cojedes, Venezuela - Epithelial fraction 12 v2 (version 2) | ecosystem: Host-associated > Birds > Digestive system > Esophagus > Crop | place...
CTCGGTGGCAAGAGGGTTGGGGGTTCTCTGCTTTCTGTGGAGCCGCCTCCTGCTGCCTCTGCCTCAGGGAGGGCAGGGTGCGGCTCCACCAGTCGATCTCTCTCTCACACTCCCGGATGCTCCTTAACCTCTCCACTTCTTCTTTCAGCCCTGCCACCAGGCTGAGCAGGTCATTTACCTGGTTGCACCGAACACAGCCGTTGTCTCTGCTGTCCTCCGGTACGAGTGCCAGGCTCAGGCCCTCCTTGCAGTCAGAGACCTGAACACCTGTGTCCTTGCGTGGGGCCTCTGTCTGGGTCCCCACACTCTTTCTAGCAGCAGCTTTCCCACGGGTAGTAACCATACTTAGAAGATCTCCTGGACGGGCGATGCCCACTACTTGAGTAGCCAGGAGGGGGGGGCTGCACCCTGCCTGCTCGCCTTCCCTTCGCGAACTGCCACACAAACTGCTGCACCGCTCCTCGAACTGCCACACAAACTGCTGCACCACTCCTCGGCAGCTGCACCGCCTCTGTTTGCCGGATCTGTTCCCTCGCGCTCCCTGGGGGCTGCTCTTATAAGTGAGAGGGTTTGGCCGCTGTCACACTCAACTCCACCCCCGCTGAGTCAGAGCTGCTGTTCATTGGCACCTCCCGCTTTCCCGCTCGGGGTGGGGGGGCGGGGCTGGGGTCTCCTCTCTCTCTGGGCGCTTTTGCCACCATGCCGCTGCGGTTTTGCCTCTGGAGAAAGGGTCCCTCGGCACGAGCCTCTGCTCCAGAGCATGAGATATTCCATAAATTTAGATTCTGAGAGAACTGAATGCCTTGGCCAATGATACAGAAAATTATTCTTTGAAAGTCAACATCAGTATAATCCGAACTCAGATTTCCTGACTCTTAAACGTATTGCTAACAGTTTCTAACTTATCATGGGAATAGATTGTTTACTTTCCATCAGCCTGTTTGAGAAGCCTATATAACATATTTCACTGACATTCTGTACCTCTGCCTGGTAAAGAGCTTTTGAAGACAACTACTTGATCATTCTTTACATTTGGGGTAGTAGGCCATGACTGGAGCATGGTGTACACAGCGTTACTCATTTAATAACCAATGCTAACTGACAGACTTAAGCAACTAGAGACCTATGTAAGTAATTCATTTATTAGATGGGGCTTAAGCTGAGATTAGACAAAGGCAAACACAGTTCTGAAGGTCCGTCCTTCTTAGGGTAACTCCTTTGAAACTTGACACAGAATATTAATTTGAAGCACGGAGAGAAAAATGTTCTGGCATGTTCCTACCTCACTCACTAGTGTGCTGGGTCTGTCTAGGATGGAGTTGACTTTCTTCATAGAAGCCCTTACTGTGTTGTGCTTTGGATCTGTAGCTAAAACAGTGTTGATAATACACCAGTGCTTTGGCCATTGCTGAAGAGTGCTTGCATAGCATCACCTTTCCACCACCATCACCACACTTCAGTGAGAAGGCTGGGGGCGGACAAGAGGTTGGGAGGAAGCAAAGCCAGGACAACTGATCCAAATCAACCAAAGGGATATTCCATACAACATGACTTTGTACTCAGCAACAAAAGCTCAGGAAAAGAAGGAGAAAGGGAGGACATTCACGGTTATGACATTCATCTTCCCAGGCTACTGTTATGCATGCTGTGGCCCTGCTTTCCAGGAAGTGGCACATCTGCCTGCTGGTGGGAAGCAGTGAAGGAATTCCACTTCTTGTTTGCTTGTGCACACAGATTTTGCTTTTGTTACCAAATTGCCTTTACCTGGATCCAGGTGTCTTCCTGCCTGACTTCTATTTTCTTCTCGGCCTGCAGGATAGGGGAGTGAGAGAGAAGTTGGGTAGGTTTTCAGCTATTGGTTGGAGTCAACCCACCACAGCCAGTGTATATACACTGCTCTTTTTCAGCCCTTTAGCTAACTATAACAATGGCTATGTAGCTGTTGAAAGAGAGATTTAGTCATATTTCACATACACCAGCGACACCTGGGTTCTATTTTCCCCATGTGAGCTACTTTCATTTTTATATAGCTATGCATATACTTGAGCATTTTATATGAGAGACATCTAGATCTAGACCAGACTATATCTTTACCTGGATAATTATAGAGTTACACTTCTTAGAATAGCTACTTAGAGCAGCTCATACACTATCTAAAAATCAGAATGCTTCATGAGTTTTAACCGAAGGAAACTCATCAGAAGTAGGGAAAATCTTATGTTTTGCTGAGAAAGGCAAAAGTATATATTCTTTTTAAATAATTCTGTTCTTCAAAGTTTAAAAAAAGGATAAAAAACTGGTGAAGCCATAAGAAAGAAATTTCACGAATGTAATTGCAAAATATTTTTTGGTATACCTATTGCGATTGACTAAAATCCCCCTATACCAGATGTATCAATATGGCAAAATGTATCAGTATTAACAGAGGAATTCTACATATGGAGAACTTCATCAGCTTCATGGTGTGATAAAGATTTGTTTTCCTTTAATAGTTCTCTTTAGTAAATATTTGCATATCACTTATGTATTTTAGATGATGAAAAAATGGAAAATTTGCAAGCTGAAAATAATGCATGTATCCAACATTTACATTTTTCCTTATTTACATATGTTGTTAAAATAACTTGCTGAAAAAGCAGTAAGCTTGTATAGTATGACATTCAGAAGACAGAAAATAGAAAAATTAAGGTTATTTATACAAACTTGAAGTCATCGTCTTCATGACTAGTCCTTAATTAAATGAAGAGTTATTGGTACTGAAATAATGGAATATAATACTCAGTCCTTATTCCCAAAACTCCATACATTTATGCACAGCATCTGATCCCTGAGAGCAGAGTCATACTCAGTCAAATTCCTGAATTTACATAGTGATCAAATAATTTGGACTGAGGCTGGGAAACCTTAAAGTGTTCAGGTTTACTGGTGATATATATACTTTCAGTGCTTAGATCATCCCCAATATTGAAGTACAATGAGACTGGTTTATGGGTCTGGCACCTAAACTGATGTTTGATCTGATGAAAGTCAGATAGCAATACAAAAATAATACAGACATGCTCAGATAGAAGAGGATTAACTCTAACTTGTATGTATCATAAATTTCAAGTCGTCCTTTCTGGAGTGTTTTCAGTTAAACTATGCCTTGAAAACTACGCAAGTTTTTATGGGTACTGATTAGTCTATGACAGTTAGATCAAGGTAATACTGCTTTGTATTGCTCATGGTTTTAAGTACTTTAACACCAATGCAAAAATAGCTGTTAGAAATGCCTATTCTTATATTAATAGTCTATTGCTGGTACCTTAACTCATTTTAAACCAATTTCTGCACAGACTTTTTTTTTTACCTGTGGTACATAAAGAGTTTAATAGCTCACAGACGTATTTTATTTAAAGAATGTTAATAAGTTAGCTATGCTGACTCAAAAACATCAAATGTAATTTATATTTCCTGTAACAATGATAATGATGAGGACAACAGTATTAGAGGTTTTACTACGCCGAACAGGAAAAAAGGTCATAAAAATACCATAAAATCAATTAATATTTCTATCACCCATTTTAATCTATTTTTTATTATTGTGATTTCTACTTTGTATACGATCTTTTATAAAGGTTGTAATCATGCTACCACCAACAGTCTTTAAAGCTAGAACTCTTTGTTCAATATACAAAGTAACAACACACATGTCTTCTCCTGGAATTCAGGAGAGATATAATCTTTTATCTGAAATACCAAAAGCTACACGTATGAAGACTTACTGTTTTTTTTTTATATGCCCCAGCATTGTAAGAAACTAATCTATTCTATCCAAAAAATAGTGAATGTTGTCAGAGTTGTAAATTCTGTCAGAAAACATATCTTTTTCTAAAAAAAATTATTATACATATTAAAGTTATTTATTACTTACGCTATAATAAACTACAAAATGCTGTTTCTTATTAGATATAATTTCACAAACACTTTCTAGCATTCATACTGAAGAAAAATACTGGAGACAAAAATTGGTTCCACAGATAAAATGTCTGTAAAATATCTTATCTAATTCTTGTTTCTTCTCATTGAGCTAGTAATTTATAAAGTCTTTGAAATTGCTAACTCCTTGTTGGATTTTTTCTTGCAAATACTGAAATAAGATGATATTGTTATTTCCAAACTGAGTTAAAGAGTAAATTTGGCAAACTTCTCAGATCTTGAATTGGTATATTTTATCATTTCCTTGTATTGTTAGAAGCAAAGTCTTCTGTGACTCCATATTGTATATTCTAGAAAGCTGGAAATAAGTGATAAACAAGAATCACTTAGAAAGAGGTGATATTCCAAGCCTTTATCACAGTGCTGAGTGAGGGTGGGGAAGTACAGTGGGAAAAAAAAAAGACACTTGTGTAAGAGTTGTGTAAAGCAATTGTGGACTAACACACTGTCTTGTGAATCAGTACCCAACTTTAAAAAGTCTAATATACTCTCAAATTTTTGTTCCAATCATATACCTTTGATCAAGCACATGTGGGGAATGACTCCCTGCTCCTACATGATGTTCTTCGTAAGCAACATAAGCAGTACGGAGAGCCTTCTTTAGAGTTAGAGAAGTCAGTTACCTCCGCAACACCTTCTCGTATTGTGTTCTATAGCTCTTACAATGCAAAATTAAAGCAAAAGCAAATTAGTCTTTCATATAATTTATAATTCTATGTAGGTTAATATTAGAGTTTTAGTGTTATTCTGAATAGCCTCATGTTCACCTACATGAGTTCAGAGAAACTAAAAGCTAAGATTCTCAGAGGTGGGTAAATACTAGAGGTAGCTCTTCTGCTATATTTTATTTCAGAAGACTGGAGAGCAGAAGATGTTTTTCTCGGTGAAATGTTCAGTCATTCAGAGACTCCTGTAAATCAATTTGTGAATATATGTGAAAAGTTGGAATTTTGCTGATATTTGGGGCCAAGCATTAAAATGTAATAAAATATTTTAGTAAAATAAATGCATATATAAGTGTTAAGAGAAGCTGATCATTTTCTTAGCATGTAAGTAATCAAACAGAGGTTGGAAAACTTCATCTTAATCTCAAGTGTTCTCAGACGAATTAGCTATTTTTTCTTATCTCTTCATGCTTCTTTTGCCATTTCAACCTAACTGCAGTTTAAGAAGTAGTTCAAAAAGACTGAAGAATAGAACATTTCATTTCATTTCATTTATTTTTCACTATATGAAGTTCATACATTTTGAAACTGAATTGCATTTCATTTCTGGGCTGTACCTTACAGTCTCTGGGAGTTCTGCATAATTATATTTAATCCCTTCCACTGCTGACTCGGTACTTTGTCGGTGTGGAGAGAGCTGCTTCTCCTAAGTTAGTTCTCCAGTCATCACTTCTCTAAAAAGTGCAACTGAATAATCCATATTTCAAAGAAAGATGACCTTTGCTTGATTTAAATGGAATCTTTCTTTCAATATCTGAAATGGGAAAGTGATTAAAGTTTTGGTTGATAGGTAAGATGTATTTTAGGAGCAGATAAGCTTAAAGGTCAGACACTGTCAAATGAAGGATTTTGACTTTTTAATATTTAAATACTTTATAAGAATCATGGTTTATGCATGCCTGGCACTCTTTTTAATTTCTAAAAAAAAATTGCTCTGCTTTTTCTTAAGATTCACTTTTCAACATTAGCTACATTTTGAAGGTATTGAAAGAGCAATTACTTTGCAACATTTGGTCTTCCTTCATGTGAGATAGGAAGTTTTCCTGGCATTTATGTCAAATAAAGGTAAAATAACATCTCAAAATAACATAAAGTAACACCTGAATTAAAACACCAGCTCTTCTTTCCTAGATTAATTTCTTTTATATCGACTGAAGACTTAAACTCATGAATTTTTAATGTAACAAATAAATTACTGTCAAACATAAAGTGCAACTTTTATTTCCTTGAGAGACTACTATTTTGAGAAATGTGGCTTGTGAGTTTTTTCAACAGATTATATTTTTTGAATGTACAATATGTGATTAACATAGGCCATCTGGATTATGAAATCAAGTTTTGTGGAATCACAAGAAAATAACTAACTATTTTTAACCTGTGTAACATAAAAGACGACAAACTATCTAGAACTATAAACCACTAGGAGAATCTTTAAAGATAAATGATTAAAAAAACCCCCAACAAAACTAGTGATGTTTTCCTTAGTATCATAGTATTCTAATTTTATAGGGAATTTCCTAAAATTATATCTGGAGGATGCCAGAAAGTAAGAAATCTTCTTTTCCTACTCTTTTCCTATCAACATTTCTTTCTTTTTTTTTATTTTAATCTATAAAAAAATTATCTAATGTGAGGCAGAGCAATGTTATAGTTCTCTCTGATGTTTGTAACTGATGAAAACTAATGGAAGATTTATCACCAAACTCCTGAAAACTGCTTTTAGTGATACAAAGAAACAACTATCCTTCTTCCTTTATACTGAAATACTATGATACATGTCAGAGGAAGCAGGTATGCATTTTGAAAGGATTAAGAAAGAAAAAAGAATTGAAAGAATTTGACAGCAAAAAAAGTATGATTAATGTATAATGAATCAAAAACTCAAAGACCATATATTCTTTTAATCGAGAAAGAGCAACAATTTTTGAACTTAAATTTGCCCTGTTCTACCCTTTCCAAAAGGGATGGTATTAATCAGTCTCCATTTCTACTACATGTTTCCCCAAGTAATCTAAGTTTTCCTTTCTACAACATTACTAATATAAAATAATAAACTATAGATTTTTTTAGATTAAAATGAGAAGTTCAGTATGATCACAACCACTACTTTTTTCAACTCTGGTGTATGCAGCTAGTGCTTTGATAGGATACTGAGTGCTAAGATTAAAATAGTAAGTTTTGTGGTTGATCTGTTCGTAATTTTTCAGAAAAAACTGTTAATAATTGTTTTCCAAAACTGTTTATAAAGTAGGTGGTGCTATCCAGTTTATATCTAGGAAATTAAAGTTTCCTAATGTCACATATTTTCTATTTTTAGTTCTCTCTCCCATCGATTAGTGGCAGGTGCACTTGTCCCTATAAAGACCAGGACTTTCCAATGTGGCCACTGCCAGCTCTTTTATGCCCATATTTTCACATGTCTGGCGGTCTGCCATTGCATGGTTGCGTACACACCTCTGGTCCAGTGCGGACAACCGTGCCCCTGCTGGGATACCTTGACCCTGGTCACGTACTGCCCCCTGTGGTGGGAAAGAGAAAGACGGGACCCTTTGGTCAGCAGGCAGGATCCTAGCCAATGACGTGCCTCAGCTGAAACTTCTGGACCACAGACCATAAATGACCATAGTTCAGATCCAACCAGGCTATGTCAAAGACCCTCCGAGAGAGTTCTCCACAAAGCAGCAGGCCTGTGATTAGTGACTCTCCCCATGGTTTGAGACATCACCCACCAAAACTTAACAAGGTTGTGTGCCCTCACCCTCTTTCAGTGAGTGATTAGTTCTTCTGAATATCCTTGAGTGAGCCCTGCCCCCTTTGGGTGAGCAGTCCTATCTTCTGGGTGCCCCTGAGTGAGAGTTTTCCCTTTTGTGAGTGAATGTGTGCAGTCTTTAGATCATCATTCTTGCATTTCATTGTGTATTGATAGCATCCACAACTGTTATACTGAACCTGTAATTTATTGTCACCAAAATGTCAACTTGGTTACCCCTGTTGTTTCATTAGTTTCGACTGTTTAACTTTGGTCATGCATTAAAGTTTGTTTGAGTAGATCTAGTTACCTATCACGTAGTATTAGCTCCCAACTAACATCCTGAACCTGTAAATAAGTTGTGTCTGCTGAAGTGATTGTAATATAAGGTCCCCATTCAATCTGACCATTCTATTTTTGACACCATTAAAACTGATTTTTGAAACATATTTTCATCAGTCTCACATTTCTGCAAAAAGACATCCTTATTTGTAGAAAAACTGGAGATCTAGGTCAGATTTCCTGTCTTGGAAATGATTCATTTTTGTGGTCACATAATAGGCTCTTCACACAGTTTCTATTCTACTCTTGTTCCTTTTCTTTAATGCTGACACACTTTTTATTTATGGTATTATTCCACTACTTTTTCCCTTATTTCTCTTATTCATAAACATTTGAGCTTTCAGTAATTCTGGTCCAAGTAGAACTGCTGTTATTAGCATTATCTGTCAAGTCTGATTTCATGTCTGGAATCAGAATTGCTAATTCTCCATTGTATTTCCAAGGCTTCTCAAACTATATAAACATTGTAGTTGTTTCTAATCTCATCTTACCAATTTACTGGATCAAATATCTTTCTGATTTGTGTTCATCAATTTAAGTTCTTTTCCTTAAAATTCTACTGTTTCTTCCTTTATTCCTTTTATGGTTTCGCTGCGGCCGGCAACAAAAGCTCCACGCGGCCGCCCCTCCCCCCGCCGGGGTGCAGAGGAGAATGGAAAGAAACAGGCAGAAACCGGTGGGTCGGGATAAGGGCAGTTTAGCAGAACAGCAAACAAAGGGAACAGTAACAATAACAATACATATAAGGGGAAAACACAACACAAATCACACAACCCAGAGAGCCGCTCTCCCGGACAGGACCAGCGCTGCGCGCTCCCGAGTTGCGAGTGAGTTCCTGCCACCCAGATCGCCCCCACTGGAACCCAGCATGATGGCACATGGTATGGAATACCCTGCTCTGTTTGGCCAGGTGGGGTCAGCTGTGTCCCTTCCTGGATTCCGGTGAAAATTAACCCTGTCCTGGCCGAACCCAGGACAATGCCTATGTTGTCATTTGCCTGCTGCATATTTATATCACATCTGAAAATTCTGTGAGATAGTCCTGCCATTCCTCACTTTAAAGATTTTTTTTTAAACTAGTTTAAACCTTAAACTTTTTTTTTTTATCATTTCCTACTAGATTCACCCCTGAGGATATATCTCCTGGCTACCTACCTAAAGTTCAGTACTTGATAAAAATAATGTCCTAAGGGTAAATAACTGGGCGAAAAAAAGTGAGTTGCTTTGTTTTGTCAGTCATTTGTTATCTTCTGGATTTCATCATATCTGTCTACCCTCCTACATCCTGAGAGCAGGAAAAAAGCTGCAAAGATAATTTTAAGCTCCCTGAGTATTTTCCCAGGTTGTGAAATATTTATCCTTGGTCAAAAAAAACTAAATCTGAACTCATCTTCTGAATGCAAAGTTGTTTTCTTTCCGCCATCAGATTTCTTTTCAACCACAGGAGAATATCATAAATAGCAAATCCCATGAGACAAGTAATAGTAATTGCACGTAGTGTAAAATGTTGAAAACTTGATGCCAAAACAAAGTTGTAACTTGGAATAATTAACTTCTGAACAATTAGCAATTTTAATGGATCTCTAATTCAGTGATTTCCCGTCTGGTCTGTTCAACTAACCCTTAACAAAATTGATCAGCACTTCAGAGTCTCAAATAAACAGAGGAGGAAACAATATCTGTGTAAACTGCTTCAAAGATGTTAAAAATGGCCTATGTATCTAACTCTAACTTAGCTAATGAACTTTATTTTCAATTCTGAACTTACATTCAACGACTAATTACCGAAGCAGCTTCCCTTGAGGTGGCAGGCTGAGAATGGCACTCTGGTCAAACTAAGAGAATATTATACTTTGACAAGGGAAAATGTGCTAATGCACAATGTCTGAATTCTATTTATACTTGCATGAAAGCATAGATACCACTTTTTATCCATTTTTTTGAGTAAAGAGCTTTTAGTTTCCCAATAAAAATTAGACCTGCTAAATTAGTAGCATTGGTAATAATCTGCGTTACAGGTATTTAGGCTCCTCTAGAACTGCAGCATTAAACAGAAATAGAAGACGACAGGGAAACATATAATTCAAGTGGTGCACTTCAGAAATGTCCATGAAGCTGTGCTAAACCATGAAATCCCAAACTGTGGGATGAGTAGCATGTACTATAAATAATGCTTCTTCCCTATTACCACCTATTCATTTTTATGACCTTTCTTGTCTTTCTTTTCACCCTTTTTGATGTTTTAAAAAATATTCTCCATATATTAGCCTCTCCAAGCCTCCATTGTTGTTTTTTGAGGTTTTTTGCGGAATTTTTTTGTATCTTCCTTCTTTGCTCTGCCCCTCTGTTTTATCCATGAGTTGGGAGTACTGCTCTTTGAACACCAGTACCACTTGCTTCAACGTTTCTCCTTGGTTATCTGTTGCATTGTAATACAGAAGAACATGTAAAAAAGGCCACTATCCTCGGAAACATGTTGAATCTGTGTACACCTAAGCGGTATTTGAAGAAGATCACACTCACTTTAACAGGGTCAGAACATCACGCATCGACAGCCAACATAGAAGCAACAATCAACAGAGAAAAATGAGGGAAAAATATTGTAAATATGGCAATTAATACTCAGATCGGATAGTAAAAATCATCATATGACTCAGCTCTGCTTTTGAACAATTGTGGTATGACATGTAACGTATCCATGCCCAGTCCTTAGGACGGAATACTCTGATGTATTCTTGCCTTGATACAGCTTGTGTCTACAGCTTTATATGCCTAAAGGAAAGATAGGAGAAAGACAGAATGATAGGATGAACATAATCTGACATTTAATGAAGAGAACTCTCCCTAACACACAGTGTCATATGATACAAAGAAGGGTTGAGCTGTATGGTTTTTGTGTTCTGTAAGAATTGAGTGAGTTTAGTTTGCAGTAATTAGACACACAGGTTAACGTATTCAAAAGAATAGAAAAAAAATGTTTTCCTTAATTTGTTTGTTTGAAGTTCATGTAGTTTGTTTTTCATGTTAATTTTCAAGCTATTTTAGCAAATAGAAATGAGGTTATATAGAAGGGATTTTTATTGTGGTGTTTTGTGGTTTTTAGTATACTTACTTTCTTGTCTCTAGAAGCAGTAATGGAGTAAATGATCTATCTGTGAAGTATGATTATAAAGTACAAAGCTGGTTATTCAGTTTATACATAGGAAAGTTGGCTCTATTAATCGGTCATTTTGCTATGCCTATACCTGATGCTTTTTTCTTTTTTTTTAAATTCAAGCATCACGATTTAAAGAAATATATGAGAAATCTTTCAAGACAAAAAAAAATAAGCACAAGATAGGGTTCAAACAAATTTGCTCTAAGAGTAACCACTAATATTCAACAGAAAGGAAGCAAGCATTTTTGTGTCTCTTAAAAGAGTAGGAAACTATTATGTAAGAAAGCGATCACCCAAAATTAAGTACTGTGTATATGATGTAAGTTTTAATGATTAAAAGGAGTTAAGACTATTTATTTATTGTAGATTTTACTCTTCTGGAGTAGGTCTGCATATTAAACATATTTTGTACTATTGTACCAATACTTCTGCTTTTCTGTTTTCTTTTCATTCTGTTTTAGTATAGAGAAGTAAGCCCACTTCTAACCTTTTTGACTGAAATTTACACCTGAATGTGAAGGACTCAAAAACCCTTTCTTGTTTTTGGACAGAAATTTGAGTATCGGCTTCCTATTTTTAAAACCAGTTTTCTAAACTTCAGATTGCAGTTTTTCTGAGCTGATATCCTCTTCAGCCTTCCTGCTGTCATCTTCTAATTTATATTTATTTAGATACTAAGACAGAGGTACTGTGTATGTGTAATTCTATGTCCCGGTGGCTAGGAAAAAAAATGCCTATGATTCCTTTGAAAACCTTAAGTTGGTTAAATTTCGTAAAATGTGGTAGCTATTAGAGGAGATCCTGAGAGATCTACAAAGCCTTAGTATACCTTATAGCTTTATGGTCAGGGAATACAGGAAACAGGGCAAAAGAAATGATGTTTTGAAACTTGTTTGCTGTCTTGTAGACTAGTGAATTCCGTAGAAGAGTCCTAAGCACAAATTTAATTGTTACATTTTTATTGTTACTTTATTTGGGTTTATTTTAAATCTTTGTGTGTGTGTGCATATAGTACAGACTTACAAACTCTCTTTTCTGAGCCTAATTAATTAAATATTCAAGTCTATCCTTCTGTGTTTATTTGAAATAAGTGAATACAAGAACAGTGTAGTAATAGAAACAAATACAATGTCACTTTTTGTAATAATTGGAACAACTGTCATAATGTTTGAGGACAACTGTGAAGAACAGATATCAAGTTGTTCAAAGTTTCACAAATATATTTGTGGAATTTTCACCGATTAACCAACTGGGGTTTTTTTTAAATTAAAAGAATGTTGGATTTCTTTCTCTTTTCTGTCCTTATTACTTTTTGCTATTTTATTAACTTCTTTCAAGGAGCAGAATAAGCACACTATGGCTTAAAATCAGTAGCAATATTGTTGAAAATCGCAGTATATTTAAGATAACAAGCAGATGGTTTTGAAGGATCATAATGCTGCAGACATTACACTGTTCTTGATGTTTTTGTGCCTCCTTTTGCAGTATGCACTAGATTTATTCCAAAATACTCCTGTATTATATATTCACTAAAAGCCTTCGTGAATAACTAAAATAGACCAGGTAGCATTTACTTCTTTGAGAATTTTTACTTTTCCTCTTCTATTTTATGGTGAGTTCTTTCCACAAAATTCAGTCTCTATCATAATTTTGCCATTATAACTACACAGTCATCAATTATCCTTAGCTGTACGGTTACCTATTGAATTTATTTTCATATAAATCATGCAAATTTTGATAATTTCTGTGATGTTTGAATGATTTCTGTGATGTTTAATCTTGGAAACATGTAGTTGGGGAATTCATTTTACTCTTTCTTTTTAACCTCATTTTTTCTTTAAAACAATAAAGGAAATACCTTCCGAATATGACAAGGTCTTACTAATATTAACAGTTACTGCTACATTTGTGTTTCTGGATGGCGTTCAATGTATACATAGGGGAAAAGAAGGCCATTTGTTTTTTAGCCAACAGGACTTCGAATTACTCCAGTCAGAAAGTCTGCAATTAACATACGTACAAATATATTTCTTCTGGAATAGTCACAGTTGGCAAATGAGCATAGAAAGTTTTGAGGTTACTTGACTGTTCAGCATACATATTTTTTGAGGAGATCAGTACACAATCTTATTTACTTGTCTGTCAGGTTTGAATCTTTCTGTTATCATAGCTTTTAGCCAATGGTTACAGATAAGTATATAATTGTCTGTAAATATATAGTACTATGTAGTCACAATTCATGCCATAAATTTCGTATCTTGAAGAACAGAGGTAGAGGTTACACACCCTTCTCTTTATTCTCATTTTATTCTCTGACAGAATGTAAAGTAAGGAGAGATTCTCAATTACTTGAACTAAGGAGGACTGAAAAAGACTGGGATACTTGAGATGATTAGCAGAAAGCTCTTTCTTCAGGTATGAAAGTGAATTTAAAAAGATCTGAATGAACAGACGGATACAACAACAGTGGAGTATTTAGCCTCTTCTGGAGGGTGATGGTTTAGCAGTGTGAGCAAGTAGCTTGAAATCTTTAGTGTCCCTGCAGCCCACAGTGTCAAATCCAGCCAGGTTTAGCTGAATCCTTCATCTTTTTTGTCTTCAAGGTAAGTAAACTGAATTTCTTGCAGCTTGATGTGCACTCTTTTTTTCAAAAGATCTGTAAGGTCAAGACTATACTTGCACACTGTGATGCATTTTGCCATATGCATCTGCATTGATGCGATATGTGCAAAACAAAGAAAATTATTAAACAATTTTAAAATATTACTGCTATAAATAGCTGGCATATGTCTGGGACAAGTGGTTAATTGGGAAAATTATTTAGTATTCTAGCAGACAATTATTTTCATCCTGGAAACAATGACAAAAGTATTTTGTGAGGGATATATGTATTGTCAAAAGGTTACTGAGACTTAATTAACTCAGAGAAAAATAGGTAAGGAATTCCCCACACACATTTGAAATAAAATTTACAAAAAAACAAAAAAAAAGGCAAAGTAATTGAAGAGTAATAAAGACATTGTTTAAATAGAGCTTGAGATGGGAGGATTCTTGACTGTTGTTGAAAACTAGCAGGAATTAGAGTCATATTTGTGAAATCCTTTTAAAAGGAACGCACAACAATTCTGAAAACTTTCTTTTTTGCTCATAGGATACTGTAGCTCTTTATGGAGATAAAGATATCAGGTTAAAACTTTATTCAATGTTTGCCTTGGAGTAAATTTAAGTGAATCAAGTTAAACTGTCTTTGGATTAATCCCAAATCAATTTAACCTAAATCAACCAAAATAAGGACATTGTAACTTTGTGAAGACTTGACGTTGATGTTGAGTAGTGTTGGCTATCAATGTTTTTAAATCTTCTTGTTGCCATCTTTTCCAATTTGTTATTTTCTTTCTTTATTGATTTTAATTAACATTTTTCCATTAATTTCCACTCTTCCCAAGAATAAAATGATAAACAAACAAAATATTAGAGACCTTCATAATCCAGACCTGAAAACAATTTCCGGTCAGTATGTCACATCTAGCCAATAGTATTTATGAAAAACAACTTTTTTTCTTTTAGTTTGTTTTGATACCTTTGGATCAATAACTGGATATGCTAATGAATATGTAAAATCAATACTAAATTCAAACACATTTAGTAGGTGTTGGAACTCCTGCCCTAGTTACTCTAATGATCACTCTAGCTTTTAAACTGTTGAAATGACTAGTGGGTTTATTTATTTTTTTTTGCGATCTTTTTTTTTTTTTTTGGCCTACAGAATCAGGGTGCAGGAACTGTTTTCCAGTCTTGAAAGTATTTTTTCAGTCCTCAATCATTAAAGTATTACTGCTTTTCTAATAATTCACATCAACAATTGAAGCCTGAAGAAACATCAATCATACACAAATGTAATGTGTAATAATTTCTCTGATGCCAAGTAATTAACAAGGATAACTGAACTATTAATAGGGTCTGAATTTCTGAACATCGATCTAAAAAACAGAAAGAAAACTAAAAGTAAAAACTAAGGAACCTGAAGATTTTTCCAAAAATATCCACTTTAAATTTTCAGACTGTCCACTAGAAAGTCTGGTTTGCAAAGCAGGGTGAAGATGTGAACAAAACATCAACAAAAAATATTTTTAGGATGCTTCCAGCTGTGCTTGTAACAGCCTTCAAACTCAAAAATATATTATTTAGAAGACAATAAGACCACTCATGTGAGTAAGTGTTTTGCTGTACTGGGGCCAGTCTACTCAGATTTGCAAGACTGCAGAGACGTTGTCCATAAGGTGTCTCATAATGTTTGATTCAAATATTAGCTGATTTTAAGTAATTGGAAAAAAGATGTCATATACTCTGCTGGGACATTGACGTCATTCTCAAGTGCTCTGAAGACAGCCAGAGTTTGAAGACATGAGCTCTTTCTTTACAAAAAGGGAATGGTTTGACAGCTACATAACAGCATTAGGGAAATTCTTTCCATGATTTATGCATTTTCACTTACTGATTCATAGAAATGTCAGGGTGCGAAGGGTCTGAATAGTCTTCATGTTGATACTGGGACAGGGTGAGAATTCTGCTCAGTAAAGAAAATTACTTATACCATATTGCAAGCTTTTACCAAAAACAGAACTGTAATAAACAAAACCATCATGATTCCATGATAAAGTATTAATCTGAGCCACAGGAAACCTAGCTTCTTTCATTGATCTTGGTATATGCTGCAGTGAGCCTGGACATCAAACTTGATTCCTCCCCCCCCCGCCCTTCTTGAGGAATGCTCAGGTGTCAGTCCAGAGGAACACTGAAGGAATGTATAAAACAAGGATACTAGGAAGCTTTTATATAACCGTTTTAACTGTATTAGTAATAATGCTTTTTGGTATTAACGGCATTAATTTTCTGTATTAAGAGTTTGTATTATTAGACCACTAAAACATTCTTTGAACTAAAAATGAATTATTTGCTCAAATTCCTCTTTCCACTCAGAACATGGCAGAATTGATCACAGGCTGAAAAATTGAATTGCGGTTAATCTTTTCTTATATTATTTCTTCTCTGTTTTCATGGAAGATCACATGAATAAATATTTCAGTGTTTTGTTACATATTGGTTTGATAATTTACTTTTCTTTGAAAAATAAATTGGCAATTTTTGGTACAAGTAATTATTTCAATCTGTGCTGTGCCTTTTTATCAAGCTTATCTGTTTCACTGAAGTAACTGCTTCTCAATAAACACATAAAACTTAATAAAATTTACATGAATATCAAAGTCTTTTTAAAGTTATAAATACAACATGTGATTCTTTATGTTAGGAATAGAGGATGGTAAACATTTTCTGTATAGAGTTATTCATAACTAAGGCATTGGAAGTTTAGGTCAATAAGCTGTAAGTATGTATGAAAAGCTGTCTTCATATCTATGGAAACCACAGAGCTATATTAACTTTTACTGCAAAGAACAGTAGTCCTAGGAGAAACCTGTGTGATTAAGAGGAGCAAAACATTGTATTAAAATGAATATGTTAGAAATTTGAAGCAATTTTTCATCTTCAAACTCAATCCTCAAATATTTGTGTATGCAGAACTCTTCTTGAAACCAGCATGTGCGAAATGGCCTGGACAATAGGTCCTTGGTATTACCTTCAATGCCCATTGACATCAGTGGAAAATTGTCCACTTACTTTGATGCAGTACCATAAAAAATAAAATATCAAATGTGGATTTTTTTCATTTAGTAGGAAATAATTTCAGGCAAGCAATTAATCTGCTTTAAATACTTGAAGGAAATCAAACATCATAAATCAATTTCTGCCCTACAGAGGGAGTTTCTACTTCAGTGTACTAGATTTCATCCTGGGAAAAACAACACTTGGGTGAAGTATGAATTGAAAGGATGATAAGGAAGTGAATAATATTTAACTGTGCAGTCTTCATAACTTTTTGTAAGTACTTTTGGGCAGAAAAGTATTGTTTCTGCCTTTTGCAGCTCGTTGGACTTTGATTCATGTCCCTCAATTTTAGATGTATAGGTATTTGACAGCTAATCTAGAATTTTAAACTAAAGTGATTTTGTTTGAAATTCCCCTAATGATTAGAAGGAAGATTAGCCTGAATAAAATATGTTCTAGAAATAGTTATGACTAAGTAAGGAAATATGAATTTCATCTATGACTTGGAGTAATCGCATAACAACTCGATGGTATTTAGGAAGAGTTTTCTCTACATACTCAGGTTTGTCCTTACCATTCAAACATGTTAAGAAAAGGAGAAAAGAAAAGGGTTACAGGAAAGCCAAAACCGTGACAATGCAACTTCTGTAATAATAATACTGAGTCTGAGAAAATTTGATAAGCACGAAAAAGATGAGTAAAAAAAGTCTCTCTGGTTGAAGATAAGTATAGAATTTCCAAGTTTATTTTTGCTATGTGCTACAGCAAAATAGATGTATATAGGAACCCACAGGAGAATACTTATGGAAATCACTATTTTAATAGCAGTTCTACCTAAAGTACTGATTTTTGTCAATAAAAGTTTACTTTCTGCAAAATAACAGATGAGTTTATGCTTCAGACAGAAGATTTGCAGAGGAAGAGAGAAGAAAAAGAACACAGGAATTTTCTTTATCATCCTTAGATTACCTTTTAATAATTCAAGAAAAATGTAGGAAAACTTCTGTCTGTTATGTTATGCAGATATAGAATATGTTGAAATCGAAGACTTGCTTTGGTATAAAGAGTAGAAAAATGTATTTTTTTGTATGCATTTTTGGTAATGTATTACTTCTATGGATTCAACACTTTTCCTCCTTTCTGTAACATCAGCCTTCTGGAATTCTATCATTTTTCAAAGAGTGCATATTTTCATGGAAATGTAAAAATGCAAGTCAATATCTATTTCTTTTACGCTTGCAAACAATTACACTTTTCAGGTAATATTTTTGCTATCATTTGCATTCAAGAAGCACAGCTTTTTATCACTGTTCATTTTTGTGTTTTTCCATCAGTCCTCTCTTCAAGCAATATTTGTGAGTCTTTACATATCAATATGCACAATTTTGACCATGATTTTCTAGTAGATATCTCAGTACTAAGATGTGAATGCATGAAAAATTACACAAAATGATTTAAAGTAATGTTTTATGGAGTGGATTTCTACAAGCTAACCATTTCACTGTACCACCCATACTTCTCGAAACTGCTGTGACTGTTCAATGAGACAATGACCAAATATAAACAACAGTGACCTCCACTATATTCTAGGACTGTGTGGACAAGAACTCCAGCATATTTTATCATCTACAGAAAAAAGTACATGTTAGAATTACCCTGTTTTTTCCTAGCCTGTGTCAGAACATATTCTAAAAGACTGTGCATAGTTTTGTTACCTAGAAATGAGTCAGTGGAATAATTTTGTTCTTAAAAGTCGTGTTCTTAGTTCAGGCCAGGCATAGGTTCATGACATGTGCAATGGCAAAATTCAAGGAGCAAAGTGATCAAAGTAATTTTTTTATTTTAACTGTGTAAAACTTCTGCTAAAATTCAAAACAATGAACAAACAACTCCTCCAATCCAAAGTCCTGTATACTTCGTACATTTCATATTTTAAGTTTATATTCAGCCTAAAATATTTGTTCTTATGTTTGAAATTCTCCAGTTTACTTATAATAGTTAAATTTACAAAAAATATCTGAGACCTGCCTGATAACCTCGTACAGCTCATCAGTACAAATCTTCAGCTTTGTTCTGATCCCAAGAAGAATGCTCTACACAACAAACTCACCCCACAAAACCCCCACGAAGCTCAGTTTATTTTCTATAGACTGTTTGATTATCTGAATTTTAGCTTTACTGATAATGTGTTACAAGAATTTAGCATACCCCAGCCTTTTAACCAGATAAGGCAGAACAGGAAGATTATGTTATTTTTCAATATATGTAGTCTCAAACTTGTCATTCAGTTTTCTTCAGTTCTTTCCTTTGCAGGAATGAATAATCGTTGTTCCTGACTCTTTCATCATATTTGAATCTCACATTGCCTTAAAATTTTTAATTTTGACTATATATGTCATAGATCATGAAACATAATTAGATGCGGTTGCGCTTCAAATGAGGCAGTATCACTGTTTAATCTGTCATTACATTATTTCACCTACAGTTTTGTATCACTTTTAAATACACCTAAAAAAAAAAATCCTGGCAATTCTAATCAAGAATGGGAAAATAATTCTATGTCTTAGCTCACATTTCTTAGCTTCATAGGAGCTTTATTTTCCTTAAGTAATGACGCTTGTATTTTTCGTGAGCTTTTTTTTATTATACATAACATCATTTCACTGAGATCTGGTGAAAATAATTTACAACTTCTCCTGCCCAAACTTTACATTATACTAGTGTTTTGAATTGCTTCAAAAAATGCTTCCTTATAAATTAGAAGCTTTTAATTATAACACTGAAAATAAAATGCCTCGATTAATCTTTATTTGGTAAAATCACTCTTGAATAGAGACATGTAAATGTAGTCATAATACTAAATTACAGTTTGCAAAAAGAAAATTTTTTTTTGTTTTTGGGCAGAAAAGTGTTGTTTCTGCCTTCTGCAGCTCCTTGGACTTTGATTCATGTCCCTCAATTTTAGATGTAGAGGTACCTCTAAAATAATCTGACATAATTATTTACCCTAAATATATTGCAACTGAAAATATAAGAGAGATTTACTGACTAAGGTCTGTTTAATTTCATATATTTTAATTTATTCACGCTCATTCATATCTGTCTGTGTCCTTTTACAGAAGTAATCCCCTGTTCAGTTTTATCTTATCAAAGTATTTTCAGTGTTTAGTTAGAACAACTATCACAATTGTCATCAAAATAGACTCATAGTATTTAGAACTCTGTAGGGTAATCACAAGTAAATTCTGCCTTTGAGGATAATGTTGACTGATGTAAACACAAACATAACTTTTCCCTTTAAATTGTTATGATCAAAGGCAACTACAGTAGACAATAAAATGGCAACAGCCAAAGTGTACAACTGTGTAGTAAATAGGCAGCAAAGCTTAGTTCCATCCCTGGCAATGCTGTTGCAGCCAGCACAGTATAGAGGCCCAGCTCCCAAAAATGCTGCACCTGACAGGAAACCACAGATGGTCATTGCATATGAACAAGATGTTGACATCTTGTCATCATCAGAGAACAGAATATCATTTTCACCAATCAACTACTGTGCGTCATAGCACTGCATAATAAAGTTTGTTTACTTCAGGAAGCAATACAAAATTGTCAGGTAAAACAGATATTCAAGAAACATCTCACCCCACCTAAAAGGCTCTGAAACACACTTTTGAACTAATGCCAGAACAACCACCAAAATAGCAAGCGTTTTTTTCCCTTTCCCATGGGAAGTTTTGTCCTAACCCTGGCTGTCCTATAGGAGCCCCTCATTCACAGACAGCTAATCTCAGTTTGGGGAATATTTCACATGCTAAGAATTGTTGATACTCATTTAGTATTTTTGGGATGAGGTGAATATCATTCCATTCCTCCCTAAGAGAGTCTAAGGATCAAGAGAAGGGAGCAAAGAAATCTGGCTGTGGGATAGAGAGAGACGAGGAAGAGACATTGAAGTGATGTCCATCAACACTTTCCAAAGTGCTGGACTTCTGTATAAACAAGGTATTCACTGCCATTCACACATACCTTCACATTTAGAATAAAGGCATATGTATTCATATTGCTGTAGACACTGTGAATAATAAAGTTGTTCTGGGTTTGGCCAGGACAGGGTTAATTTTCACCGGAATCCAGCAAGGGGCACAGCCGGTTGGGCTGACCTAACATGACCAAACAGAGCAGGGTATTCCATACCATGTGTCGTTATGCTGGGTTCCGGTGGGGGGGGAGCTGGAGCAGTGGGAACTCACTCATGGCTCGGGAGCACGCAGCAGAGGTTTGGGAGAGAGCGGCTCTGATCTGCAGGCTCTGTTCTGCGGGTTTGTTTTGTGTATTCCCCTTTTCTGTATCGTTGTTGTTACTGTTCCCTTTGTTTACTGTTCTGTTAAACTGCCCTTATCCCGACCCACTAGCTTCTGCCCCTTTCTTTCCATTCTCCTCCGCGGGGGGAGGGGCGGCCGTGTGGCACTTTTGTTGCCGGCTAGCAGCCAAAACCAGAACATTATAATTGGCGACCCAAGTGTGGGGTGGGGAAAACGGCAGGGCTGAGAAGCGGGTGTTAAAACTGCTTTCTTAGATTTTGTTAAAATTTATTGTACGCTTTTACTGTGTTAGTTAAGTAGTCGTTAAAAATGTTTCTGACTTTGATCAAATTTCTCTGGTATTTAAACCCGTATTTCAGTATGTGTTCATTGCCATGATGTTTATTACCTCAGGGAAAAAGATCAGGATGATGATTTTACTGTACTGTATGATATCAATTTATGACATGATAACATCACTGTGCATGAAATTAGGCTTGTATTTGTATGCGGCACTGCGGTCATTTCCATACCTGGGATATAATATCTTAGTATTTGTTAATAATTGAACCCAACTGGTGGGGAAAATCGGAGGGGATATCACTCTTTATCCCCCCCTCTCTCTCCTTCAGGCTAGTCCTAATGGCTTTTGAGAATTTTGAGTACCCGTGGGATGTTCAGGCCAGCGGGTTTCTATAGTTATACCTCCTGAATGGGTTGCAGGGTTTGTTTAGGCTTAAACAAGTAGTTAGCAATATTGTGCAGAGACCTGTTCCGGGGCCGGATAGATCTGAGTGGCTGGGTGTGTGGGAAAGCATGGGCAGGTGTCTAGGGCAGTGGGCACCACCAGCGTCTTTGAAATTAACCCCTGAACAAGTGCAGAATCCGGACAATCTAGTAAAATATCTGAAAAAAGTGTGCTGCCACCCGGGGAACTCCAGAGAGATGCAAATCACCGCAATGTGCTGCGGTCTGGCCCATGTCTACCGAGCCCTGTTTAACCTGATTCAGTGCTCTAAAGGGGAAGGGGGGGGGAATGAAGTGTCAGGCACTGCGAATGACACTTCCCACCCAGCCGGCCCTGCAGCACCTCCTCCCAGCAGGCAGTCACAACCCCTCCCAACCGGCACCACCGCTGTTGCTGCCACAGCCGCAGGGGCAGCCCCTGTTTCCCCAGTGGGAACGGCAGCTGCTCCAGCCCCAGCTCCAGCTGCAGGCATCGCGGCTGAGCCCAATGACCAACTTGTGCTGGTAGCAGTCGCCCCTGTAAAATTAAAGAAAGACGCAAAGAGAGCAGATCGCTCCAGGAGGGATGACAATGAGCCAGGGTCATCGCGGGAGATAGAGACAGAGATCATTACCGGGTCCCTGTCCCTGAGCAAGCTGCGAGACATGCGGAAAGCTTTCAGCCGCCTCCCAGGCAAGCACATTGTCACCTGGCTGCTCTGGTGCTGGGATAACGTGGCCAGCAGCATGGAGTCAGAGGGCAAGGAAGGCAAGCAGCTGGGATCCCTGGCCAGGGATGGGGGCATTGACAAGGCCATTGGGAAAAAAGAACGAGTCTTCAGCCTCTGGAGGAGACTTCTCTCAGGGGTGAGGGAGAGGTACCCCTTCAATGACGATTTTGTACGCTACCCTGGCAAGTGGACCAATATGGAAAGGGGTATTCAGTACTTGAGGGAATTAGCTGTGTGGGACCTGGTTTACTATGACCCAGACGATGAGCAGTTACCCACAGACCCAGATGAAGTCCAGTGCACAGCATCTATGTGGAGGAAGTTTGTGCGCACCCTCCTCATATGCCAACTCACTGGCAGTTGTAAACTGGAAAGGTGAGGAGGCACCAACAGTGGATTAAGTGGCTGTCCGACTCCCGCAATATGAAGAAAGCCTCTCTTCCTCCTTCGTTTCAGCGGTGGAGAAATTGTCCCAGAAGGTCCAGGGACTCGAAGAGAGCATGTCCTACTGCCCACCTGTACAGGCCAGCATCTTCAGCTGTTAGGGGCAAGCATTCCTCTGCTCAGGAGAGAGAATACAGAGGCTACAGAGCATGGGGCACCCTTTGGTTTTACCTTCGTGACCACGGAGAGGACATGAGGAAGTGGGATGGAAAACCCACCTCAAGGCTAGAGGCACGAGTGCGTGAGTTGCAAGGTAAAACAATCATAAATGGGGATAATGTTAGAAAAAATGTCACTGCAGTTTCCAGCAGCCAGCTCTCCAGACCAGGTAGGCAGTTTGATCTTGATTCCGATCCTTTGGAGGGGACCTCCAAGTCATTTTTACAGCAGGTGAGCAGCAAATTCTCTGACCAGGATTAGAGGGGCCCTGCCTCCAGCCAGGTGGAGGAAAGGGACAACCGTGTTTATTGGTTGGCGTGGATTCGATG
>Ga0065711_1004499_pt1 | contig 23305 bp, 17 predicted proteins | sample Hoacrofraction12_FD_59098 | JGI IMG/M metagenome (GOLD analysis project Ga0065711, IMG submission 59098) | Hoatzin crop microbial communities from Cojedes, Venezuela - Epithelial fraction 12 v2 (version 2) | ecosystem: Host-associated > Birds > Digestive system > Esophagus > Crop | place...
GGGGGGGGGGGGAGCAATGATGGAAATCCGCACTAGGATAGAATATCAATATTCTTTCTCATGATTGATCTCTGTAGCATTTCAAGTTTTATTTTTCAGCTAATACACCTGCAGACAGACATATTTAAGTCTGTGGAAGACATGTTCACACTGCTCAACTCCACGACTTACATTATGCAAAAATCCATTTAAGGAGTTTAAATATGCATAAAGGAGCAGAAATACCACAGCAGTATCATTTGAAGCTGTTCAAATGTAAGAAAATCGCTTGCATATTGACAGGTTACTGGACTGATCCTTCGCAGTTGATTTAATGCATCCTTTTGGATACTATAGAGAAATACTGCATCTGCTTATTAAGAAATAAAAAACTTTAAAATTGGGTTTTAAGAAGAAATGCACCGATCAAACACTACTATTTCAGAAGACTGCCCTGAAACCTCTGAAAACAGCCAAAAGATACTCTTGCACTGTTTAACAACTACATTTGAACAGCCCTTTGAAAGACACACATTTGACTTTACAAGAAGACCCCAAGTAAAAATCCCATAATCTTCCAGTCCTGAACATTTTACTTTTTATTGACATTTTCCATTCTTGATCATAGTCCAATGAAAACATTCATGTAGAGTTTGAGGAAAATACTTTCTTCCCTTTAATTAAAAATAATTGAACTTAGACATTTTCTAAAACATACACAATAGAAACTTCTCTTAATTATACCTCCAGTAAAGCTTGCACAACAGCTAGGGTAGAAAATAGAACAAAATCTACTTTCTATTAAATAAGTAACAGTACTGAATTGTATCCCACTATGGTGCACAAAGTATGTTTGCATAAATTTTATGAAGACTGCAAATAACAATGTTAAGAATAGATGACAGTAATCAGAAAAAGGCTTAGAAAATCTTCAAGCTGCAATATTAGTAATATGGAACCACCTCTACGAATACTCAGACATTAAAAAGAAAAAAGTATTTTCACGCTAAATTATTAGAGTTCTGTCATTTTGTTTTGCTGTAGAGTTAACTGCTTCAGTTACTGCCAGTTTAACTCCCCAGGCAAGGGAAGGCAAGGAAAATTGGAAAAAGGTTTTTCAGTTGTGGCTAAACTAAAAGTCTAACGTGGTTTATTTATGCCAGAACTCTGATTCATTAGATAGACTATCTCATAACCTCAAAGCTGAAGTGTGTGTTTCCTACTGAGAATCCAAAAATGGAGCAGCAGATTCACTTCCAAAAATACTTAAAAGTTGGTTATTTTTCATCAAATAATGAATTAGGATTAAATAAGAATTTGAGTTACTCCTCTCTTCCTCCCCAAAACACAAGTCCTCTCCACATGTCATATTCCTCATTGTTCTAAGTTCTGGACCCTACACCACAAATCTACCACAAAAATGGGCTTGGGCTAGAAATCACTGTATGTAGAAAAAACTCTATAGTGAAGCAGCTGAGGGAAGACTGTTAACTGTACCCATCTGCAGAGAAATTAAAAACCTGAGTTAATGGTTAAGTCCTACAGAAACTGGATTAAATGATGGAGTGCACTGACACTACCTATCTTGTACATTTGATCAGAACACCTACCACTTCCAACTCATTGCTACTTTTACATTACTTATGTGTAGAGGGAAGTAGTTCTAATCTCCAAAGCTACTTTTCATGTATACGTATCACTGCTAACATTGATTGTTGTTACGCTTTGATTACAGTGAAACAAGAAAAAAAAAAATATTGGAGTTAACTCCCTGTGTTGCAAGAGAGGAAAAAAAACCTGAACACAAAAACCATGAAAGACCGCCTCCAAGAGCTTAAACTGAGAGCTAAGGAACTACAGATAGCTGGAGAAAATAATAGTGCAACTGCACAAGATGATGAGCAGGAGGAGTTTGAACAGCAGGCCATTATTTATGAAAAAGAGCCCGTAACTGAAAGGCACTTGCATGAAATTCAGAAGCTTCAGAATGAAATTAATACTTTGGTGGAGGAAGTTCATAAATTCAGTCAACAACAAAAAAGCCTAGTATCTTCAATGAGAAGATTCAGTGTTCTGAAAAAGGAATCTAACATAGCAAGCGAAATAAAAATTCAAGCAGAGCATATACGAAAATGTTTGGATGAACTGTCAAAAACAGTGAAAAAAGCTGAAAATGAACATGGGCCGTCACGTGCCACAGTAAGAATTCTAGCTTCCCAGCACGCTTTCTTATCCCAGCGTTACCTAAATGCTATGCTCTCCTACAACGATGCTATAACTGCTAAGCAAGAGAAATGCAGAAGATTTATTGTGCGTCAGCTTGAAGTAGCTGGTAAAGAGGTATCTGAGGAAGAAGTCAATGACATGCTCCAGCAAGGGAAATGGGAGATTTTCAATGAAAATCTGCTCACTGAAGTCAAAATTACCAAAGCTCAGCTTTCGGAGATTGAACAGAGACACAAAGAACTCGTCAATCTGGAGAACCAGATCAAAGACTTAAAGGAACTTTTTATCCAGATATCAGTTTTGGTCAAGGAGCAAGGGGAGATGATGAACAACATTGAAATCAGTATGAACAACACTCAAGAATACACTCAAGTATCTAAAGAAAAATTTGGGCTTGCAGTCAAGTATCGAAAAAGAAACCCTTGCAAAGCACTATGCTGCTGGTGTTGTCCATGCTGCAAATGACAAAAGAAATAAACTGTTTGAAAGACCAATGGTTCCTATTTACTAAACTGATCTTGAGGAGCAGTCTCAGGATGCCTTGATTGCTTCATTTTTCCTCCCATTTCCCCTTCCACAGAGCTCTCAGGAAAAACTGCATCTGTTTTTCCAAACAGAGTTAGAAGTATGCAAAGAATTTTACGGTTTTCACAGAAACACATGAACGAGAGGAAAGGATCAAAGGACACAAGTGACAGATCTTTGTTCTTCGACTCAAACTAAAACAATGTGGCAACAAACTACCTGTGCTTTTGGGAAGCACTGAAAATGTTTATGTTGAAGATGCATTGAAGATGTTAGTCTCAAAGGCACGATTCATAAGAACAGTTTAGTTACCTTTTATAAAATTTATAAAATAATAGCTAGTATTTTTAATTGCCTTGTGGTTTTTTAGCACTGATATTTAATTGGTTCAAATTCTAAGTTTTTTTTCTTCCAGGAATCTGAAAATCTACAGAAAAAAGTCTACACGTAAAGCAGACATCATTAGTAACAATACAGAACATAATGCCTAAATCACAGCAGAAGTCAGAAGACAGTTATCAAGAGTGTTTCAGTCTCTATAGCAAAAGTTAAGTAAGCTACTTAATACCATGAAATAATGCTCATGTTATAGTAGGACAATGTGCACCAACAGACATTGGGTTGTTTATTTTAATAACAGCAGACTGTATTTCTTACAGATAGGTATTGAGCAGATATTTTCCAAACGTATTAAAAGATCACTAGCAGCAGAAGACCATGTCACCAAACCTACAGGGATATGTTAGCAGCCTGCTGAGAAGCCAAGCATTAGTAAACTGACACAGAGATATTTACATTATTCAACTACATAAGCAGACCTCTACCAGGTAAGGATAGGGGAATATGATACTTTATTACACAGGGGTAAGACACGTTCTTACTGCTGCCTAGCCTATCTAAATACGCAGTTGCCTCTGCAGTCTGACTTTCGCTCGTACAAAAATCAAGGAAAAAATATAATTAAAAAATAGAACTCCATCCTTACAAAGATACATATATTCTAAACCCAGTGAATTATTTAGGTGGGAAGGAACTTCTAGGGGACATCCAGACCAAACTCTTGCCTCTTGCTCAAATCAAGATAGGAATTTCCCTGGTTGCAGCTCTTGTCCACTGCTTCTTACTCTACCACCACACCTCTGAGAAGAGCCGTGCTCTGTTATCTCCACACCTTACTAGTAGGCAGCAGGAAGATCTCTCCCGTTGTTTATTCATCTGAAGTCTGAAAAAACACAGCTCTCTGACTCTCCTCATACGTCACGTGCTCCAGTACCCAAGCGGTGTGGACTCACTATAGTATAATCAACACTTGTATTCACGGTCTTCTGTTAGTGGGAAGTCCAGAACCAGACACGGTATAGGACACGCATTTATTTCTACTACTAGAGGAGTGCCAAGAAGAAAAAAAAACAACCACACACTAAAACCAAACACCAAAACAGGAATGTGTTTCTGAATTCCTTTATACTGTGCAAAGACACAATCAATACCCCTATATCTAAATACAGTCAGAGAAGTCAGAGCAAATTGCTCTGCAATTCTGCAAGACACCAAGCGAGCTAGATGTCTTTAATTACATATGGTGTGTGTATTGGGGGGGGAAATCGATCTGCTATCAAAAGACACTACTGAATTATTTTCACATTGCAATATTTATAAATAGTTGGATTCCATCCATCGCAGCTTAAAATTGCAACTGAAATTAACTGTTATCAAAGTAAAATTGGAGGTCTGAACCTTAAAGTGAAGAAGATTGTTTACACACTAGCGATGAAAAATGAAATTAGATACTGACACCACTGATACTATTCCATTAAATAATCTCCCTTAACTGTTTCATATATGGAAGCTACCTTCTACCTTCCAAGCGCAGAGTAGAAACTAGCCAATAAGCAATACAGAGAAAAAATTTGCTATGGCCAATATGCTCTTTCATATATATATATATGTAGGTATGTATGTAAACATACATCATACACACAGAAATATGCACGGGACAGAAACACCAGCCCATCTTCTTTTCCTGTTTCCACTTTTAGAACAAACAAAGGTCCGTAACAGACAGCCTTTCCATTCTCTCCTAGGCCCTTAAAAAGAAAGGCATTACGGTACTTCTGTGAAGGATTTTTGCAGCTAGAGTTGACAGAAAGAGAAAAACAAAAGACAACAAACACCACCTGTTTACACAGCATCCCCCCATGCAGGAGTGTTCACACAAGCAACCTTATCTGAGAGAGAAATGTGTTCCTGGGCTAGCCCTTCTCCTTCACACCAGAGATGTTTCTTTGAAGTAAACAGGGGCTGGTTAAACAAGAGCTACATTTTAAATCCTCAAAGAAAACTCAAGTTTCAGTAAAACTCAGGAAGACAGCTGCCTATCCATAGGCAAGTAAATAACTGAAGTAGTTTTCAGCTGTATATCGGTCAGAAAATAGCAAAACAGAAACATACATAACATGCTGCAGAAGAACTAAGAAGAGAGAAAACCAGAAAGACTTCTCGAAAGCTTTTTCTTAATGCAGGTGCTACTAACTGAAAGTAATTCGTATTAAGTACAACTTACATTGACATAATGAGAATTTGACACTAGGCATCCACAATCATTAACAGTAGATATTATGCAGGCTGAAGTAATCATGAAAATAACTTTCTGTTGTTTTGCTTTTTTTTTTTAGTTACATAGTTATGCAGAAGAGTGAACAAATTAAAGCAGAGCTGCTAGTATTCTAATAAGAAATGTGAAATATTAATAGGTACAATCTCTCATCACCAAAATAACATGCAGAAAGCAGCTTTCTACTAAAAAAATAGCTGCCCAGCGATCTCTCTGCTACAGAAACATCGGCCACAGCACATGGAATTGTATTTCCTCTTGTATGTGTTTTGTGTCAAATAACCCCCCCCAACAAAAACAATATTTGTATTTGCCTAGATAATACAAAGCATAAATACTCCTTTCTGATAAAAGGAAGGACAAAATAATTCAAAGAGAAGACAATTTAAACTTGCATACTTCTCTGTCTTGAGGATGCTGACAGAAGAATTGACCCACGAACATAAGAACTGCAAGAACTCTTATTTTCTACAACTCAATTTCCCCATACTTAACAGACTGATTAACTACTTAAGCACTGGACTGTTAAATGAGGCCTACATGGGTAAAGCAAACATAAATTAAGTAGTAACACTGAACAGTAAAAAAAATGCCAAATAAAAAGTTTAACGACTTCAAATAATTTGTACCAGGAGTCAATAACAGCCAATACCATCACCACTTTAGGAAAACTGTCTTAAAATAACTCTGTGATACTTCCATGGCTGGTGATACATAATAAGACGCCACAGTACCAATTCAATTTGAAGCAAGTATCACACTAAGCAATGTCAGAACTCCTATATCCCCATGTTACTGTAGTATAGAGTGTCTTGTACTGATCTTATGCGCTCATTGAACAATTCAGCCTATTCTCTTTCCAGGCCGTTTGGCCTCCACTTCTCCCTAAATAATGCTCAGGCTTGCTATCCACTCCTTTATTAGGGAAGATGAGGAACAAGCACAGTCTTCCATTCTACTTCTGACAGCAGTCTGTCTCCTTACCCCTGGCAAAAAGCAGAGTTGCCACATGCATAGGCACACTTATTGGATTAGGGCATACCATAATACAATAGCTTGGGATGGAAGAAAAAATGGCAAAAGGAAGGGTGGGCCAGTGACTCCAACTCTGCTTTGTTCTGATATGAAGATTCATCTCAAACTCATTAGTAATGGATCCTGTTTTTCATTGTGCAATGAGACCCATCTACCCACGATAATTCACAGCGGTATCTTGCTAGCACTACTCACAGTATAAAGTTAATTACGAACAAAAGACATCTAAGAAGACATGCAGGGATGCAAATTGACATTAATTCTCAGAGCTTTTCAGAAAGGACTGTTGCTTGTTTTGACAGATGTAAAACAAAATAGGAAAAATATTCTAGGGGAATTTTCTGTTATTCAAAGAAATAATAGAAATAGAATATTTACTGGGAAAAGCTAGCATTTAAAGAAGCCCAGTTTTTTAACTTTAAGGAAATTTTCCAGAATAAAACACATACATTTTCAAGGACCTGCTCTTCTATTGGAAAAATTCTAAAGTATTTGTTGTGGATATAATTTTCCACATACTTCCTGAAAGAACTGAGGGCCTCATTTGCATACCTCCCTATACGTTATAATTAAAACACTTTTACTGCACGCACCACAGTCCTAGCTGGACAACATACCCAAAACTGTTCTCCCACTTCTCCCCCCCCCCCCCTTCCAAATACATGCATTAACTTAGTTGCTTACCTGGGTGATAAATTATAACTACACTGCCTTTGTGGACAATGCAAAAGAACAAGCTCTGGCCCCTGCATAAAGTGGTGTGGGCTGGCAGCCAGATACACTGTTTGGAGTAAAGAGCTTCTGGAAATCCCTTTCTGGAGAGGACTGGTCACATCCACACTACAGCACTCGACCCCAATCTCTTGTGGGCTGCATGCGACATCCCTCTGGCCTTAGGACTTACATATATAAAGTTATTTTATTTTTAATTCAACATGTCCAAAATAATGACCAGTGGAATGCATCTCATAAAAGAATTGTTCATGCTGGTATCATACGCTTAAAGTTTTGGGACACAGCATGAGGGCATGTAGTGTGCAAGACCTGCTGATGCAGTGTTGGAGACCTGTCCTGATTAGCAGGAGCTGAAGTGGGTATGGTCTACACCCTTATCATCTGACCAAACTACAGTGCCGTACAGACATATCCTCGCAGGAAGAGGGAGGACACGCAACTGTTTATCTCCGAGAAGAAATCAGTGTATCAGCTACCACATACGCAGTATGGCTCATTGTGGTGACAGCACCCAAAGAACAACAAAAAAAAAAAGGGAGTAGAGGGGAGGGAGCGAATGACTAAATCTCTGTGTAGACAAATCACATAATTAGTGTGCTGTTCAAAATGGGAAAAAAGGTTTACTTTGTCTAGTTTCATTAAGGACTGTGTGTCAAAGACTCCCAAGCCTTTCCTGGTGACCATTAAGTGTATCACTGTGGAAGTTTGTTCCTATTTCGTTTTTTCCATGGATTTTTTTGTATGTGTGTGTTTCGGGGTTGGGTTTTTTTTGGTTTGGGTTAGTTTTTGTTTGTTTGTTTTTACAACTCCAACCCCACATCAGCAAATGAGAAAATCTGGAAACTGAATGAATCTACAGAACACTGAACACAGAACACAGAACAGTGGACAAACCTGCCAACATGTAACAGCAAACAACCGGAGAATACTTTTATTTAAATGTTACTATCAGAGATGTTTTTACTGTAATGAACCAGATCCCACAGTTATAAACAATGTTATCTTTTTACAGGAAGAAACATACAGTTACCTAAATTAAAATACATTTTTTTTTAAAATCTTTAAAGATAAAAAAGAGATATATCTAAAGGAACTTTATGATTTAGCATATATTTTACCCATCACATCACATCAAAATTTGCTTACCTAAGTAGAAAAGGTTTTTTCCCCCCACTGCTTTTTTTTAGACCATTTTTGCAAGGACAGTTAATGCCTGCAGTAACCGTACAACTGATCTATATCAAATTCACACAGGTAGAAGAGAGAAACGAAAACTAGTTTTAATTCATTCACTTCACCTACTCTCAAAGGCAACAAAGAGCTGAGTGCTTTGCTTGTTGCACCCCAACCAGACACGGCATGTGCTTACCCAGCCAGAGGAAAGGAAGGGAAGGAAAAAGAGGATCAGGCTTCAGGAACTAGTGAGAGAGGTCAGAGTATGCAAGAAAAAGGTGAGTATATTAGGGACTGTGTTTATTCACCAGTACAGTTGAACAAGTTGTATTTTATTTCCTCTTGGAACTACTATTGAACAACTCATTTTCTAAAAGCATTCAACAACAGCACTCTCATTAATCCAATGTTCTGAACACCAGGAACGCTACAAGTAAAACAGGATGAAAGTTCTAGTAACCACTAATTTACCTAACAGGGAATGCAATCTCTGTTTCAAGTTTTTTCTTTTATATATGCTGAGGCAGTCCATGGTATACAGACAGATTAGGAAGAGAACTCTGACAGATCAGAATTGTCCAGAAGTAACTTCCTGGCTCTTTGCCACTGCTACCACTCCACTATCACTCCTTTCCAAGTTTTATTAACTAATAAGGAAAATATTACAGAGCACAGCCACAAAACGATATTGATAATGTGATAACTGGAATGTTCCTTTACAAATACACGAATTTAATTGTCTGATGAGCAATGGTTTATTTCAAAGGTCTATCTTAGCTACTGGTCATGAAGATTTTATTCTTCCTCCATCCAACTGGCAAAATAAGTTTTGTCCAGATACACAAAAGCCCATAAATGCAAAAGAAAAAGGTAACTCTATTTGATTATTATGTACCAGAAGTACACATACAAAAAAAGTGAAAAAAATTTTTAAAAAACTGTGACCAGCAGGTTATTTCAAAGACAAACAGATGCTAGGTACACACAGCGATACACCTGATACTGCATATACAGCAACTTCTGCTGCCACCTTCAAAATCCAGAATGGACTTACATCCAGTCTTACAGCAAATTTACATACACTTCACTGTACAAGATACTGCATATAGCACAAATTAGGGTAAACAACATTAGGCTAAAATCCTGTGCTGACTGTTGAAATTTTGGTACATTGATTCAATCTATACTTAAACATGAATATTGAATTAAACATTTTAATTGTTTCATTCTGATCAAGTCACCAATACCTCCTTCATCATTCTTCAGTGAACACACACTCTTTGAAGTTATAGCTCACTCCTTTTCATTACTTTGGAGTTTAAGTTCTTTTATTAGTTTTTAAGATGATAATTTGTAACTAATAAAACATTAATGAATAAGCACTTTGCATTTAAGCATTAAAATAACATAGTAGACAAATGTGTACATCTACAGACAGCAGAGAATAAACAAAGTACAACCATTTTTCTGCTCCTTGATTATTTCAAGTGCTGGAGGAACTTGCTTTTATCACCTGCTTACATGAGTGATAAAAGGAAGGCTAGGGAAAATGTGGGCCCGCTCCGGAAGAAAACAGGAGACCTGCTTACCCGGGATATGAAGAAGGCTGAGGCACTCCACCACTTTTTTGCCTCAGTCTTCACCATCAAGTGCTCCAGCCACACTGCCCAAGTCACAGACGGCAAAGGCAGGGATTGGGAGGATGAAGAACCGCCCACTGCAGAAGCAGGTTTGAGACCATCTAAGGAACCTGAAGGTGCACAAGTCCATGGGACCTGATGAGGTGCGTCCACAGGTCCTGAGGGAACTGGCGGATGAAGTTGCTAAGCCACTACCTATCATATTTGAGAAGTCATGGCAGTCTGGAGAAGTTCACACTGATCGGAAAAGTGGAAACATAACGCCCATTTTTAGAAAGGGTAAAAAGGGAAAGACAGGCCAGTCAGTCTCACCTTTGTGCCCAGCAAGACTATGGAGCAGATCCTACTGGAAACTACACTAAAGCACATGGAAAATAAGGAGATGATTGGTGACCGCCAGCATGGCTTCACTAAGGGAGGATTGTGCCTGACAAATTTGTCGTCCTTCTACAACAGTTACAGCATTGGTGGATAAGGGAAGAGCAACTGACATCATCTACCTAGACTTGAGCAAAGCATCTGACACTGTCCCACATGACATCCTTGTCTCTACGCTGGAGAGACATTGATTTGATGGATGGTTCACTCCATGGATAAGGAATTGGCTGGATGGTTGCACTCAAAGAGGGGCAATCCCAAGCACAAATACAGGCTGCGTGGACAATGGACTGAGAGCAGCCATGAGGAGAAGGGCACTGGTGGATGAAAAGGTCAACATGACCCGGCAGTGTGCGCTTGCAGACCAGAAAGCCAAACATATCCTGGGCTGCATCAAATGAAACGTGGCCAGCAGGTCATGGGAGGTGATTCTGCCCCTCTACTCCGCTCTGGTGAGACCCTGCCTGGAGTCCTCCATCCAGCTCTGGAGCTCCCAGCACAGCATAGACATGGACCTCTTGGAGTGGGTCCAGAGGAGGCCACAAGAAAGATCCGAGGGCTGGAGCACCTCTCCTATGAGGAAAGGCTGAGAGAGTTGGGCTGTTCAGCGTGGAGAAGAGAAGGCTGCGGGGAGACCTTACAGCAGCCTTCCAGTACCTGAAAGCAGGCCTGCAGGAGAGCTGGAGAGGGACTCTTTACAAGGGCATGGAGAGATAGGACAAGGGGGAATGGCTTTACGCTGAAACATTTTGACCAGATACAAAGAAAAAATTCTTCCCTGTGAGGGTGCTGAGGCACTGGAACAGGCTGCCCAGAGAAGCTGTGGCTGCCCCCTCCCTGGCAGTGTTCAAGGCCAGGTTGGATGGGGCTTTGAGCACCTGGTCTAGTGGAGGGTGTCCCTGCCCATGGCAGGGGGGTTGGAACTAGGTGATCTTTAAGGTCCCTTCCAACCCAAACCATTCCATGATTCTATGAAAGCAGTAGTCCAGACCAGAGACACACTCGTGGAGAACGGAAATCACAGAGCATGAGACTCTCTCTGGCATGATATTATAACAGCATTCTACGAAAAGAGAAATAGTTTGTGCTCTGCACTGCAAGAGCATGGAAGAGAAGGGAATTACTTAAACTTCAGCTGTCCTGGATTCAATACTCACAGGTCACTGTTCTGTTTTCTGTCAATACTGGCCTTCACACATACATACACAGACTAAAATGCATTGACTGGAAATTTAGCAAGATATTGGAGAACTTACTGCTACACTGATATCAAGTATCTCATTATTAAAAAACAAAACACAAAAAAACCCAAAAGCTGAACATCTTTAGAAGAAAGAAATATTAAAAAAGGCTAACTTTCACCACAAATGTGGAAATCTGCTATTTCCTTCATTCTGCTCTTCATATATTTTCATTTTTCAGTTTTAGCGACTCAGTGGAAAAGTTTATGCCACGGAACTCTTATTTGGCAAGTATGAGTGACTGGGATTAGCATTTCCAACCAAAGGCATCTTCAGGGAAGGGAAGGGGCATGGGACTAGTTTAATTTCATTTGCTAAGCACTCTATTTCCACACCACAAACACTAGCACTCACTGATCAAGCCTTGCTGCTTCACAACTTGCAGTCTTCACAATATAAGAAGTGCTTCAAATACTGGAACAGGTTCTAGGGTTTACATGATTTGAACATGCCAAGAGTAGTATAGCTACACCATGAACACGGACACCAAACAGAAAACAAAGACAATACAGGAAAGAATTCGTAACTCGAGATGCAGGCTCACATAGGGAGCACAAAAAGAACTACTGGATCACTCCACAGAACTGGGATACTACAAGAGCAAATTCTGTTTCAAGGCTTGAGGGTCAATCAATTAGAAGGCAGTAACATCCACAGACTTAGTTCAGTCACCATTACACTCAGTTAACACACTCTGCCTTCTCATTAGCTACTGACATGGATCGAAAAGCAGGATGAAGTCCCAGGGAAGTGAATGGGCTCTCTGCAGTTACAGCCAGCCACCCAAATAAACTCCATTACAAGACTAGGGCATAGAGATTTCTATGGAAAAATCCTAAAGCTGTATTTATTTAGAAACACTGCACAGTTGTCAACTGTCACAGTTGTATTTTCAGAACAGGTTTGAGTTAAACTAGCTGCATTAAGCTCATTTTATTGCCTTCCCTGTACTAGTAACATTCAGGTAGCAACGGAAGTTAAAATCTAATCTATTTTTCAACATCTACACTATTAGCTTGCTGAACTACACTCCCCTTAATCAAAATGGATTAGCCGGTTTCACCCTCAAACCACTGGAGCACCACCACTTCTTGAAAGTAAGAGGCCTCTCCTCTTAGCTTTACAGATTCTTTATATGATATCATAGAAATGTTATGCAATTACTGCATTATGGTGGTCTTATCCCCACCAGACATAAATATATTGTCCTGATACACCATTTTAAACTTACATAGTTTACTCTGTAACTTCAAAAGGGTATTTGACCTGAAGACCTTTTGGGTGGCTGAATTTAATAAAATATGTTCTTTCTAATATTTTACAAAACCTAGTTCTTCAGCAGGGAAGTTCATGAATCTATCTGTTCTGTGAAAGAATGTCTCTAGACCTTTTGAAACTTTAACTTTTTTTTTTTAATTAAAACACATGCACTGAAACAAAAGCACATGTCAAATATATTGAAGTAAGCCTTCTTTAACGAGATTTTGCTGATCATGTATCAGCAGCACCACCATGTGTTAAGTGAACAAGACATTTATTGCTGAGAGATTAGTGGTATTGCAAAGTATAATCAACCATTTACAATTTCAGTAGTTGATGTAGGCCTAAATAGAAACAATATTTTTACACCATGTTGCCATGCCAAACTTACAAAGCCTTTAACCTATACCATTTTGAGTAATATTAGAATTTTAAAGAGTAAAAAAAACCACCAAACCTTATTATTTTTCCACTGTTAATGAAAGAGAACTAAACATCCCTGAGAAGGACCAAATAAGATCTAATGTCAGATGCAGTGAACGGATTCAGTACATCACCAAGCACAACTCAATAGGGAGAGAAGGAGGGATAAAAGAAAGAAAAGACATTGTTCATTAGTATGATACCAAGATTGGCATCAATAAATACTTCAGAAATACTGTAAAACTAATTGTAATATTGCTTAGTGCTAAAGTTACAGCAGTGTTAGTGTACTTTATACTTAAGTTTATGCTATACATAAATATACCTTTAGAAGGTGTCTTGAAGGCCAAAACTTACAAAATTTGAGATTATTAGGAGAACATTCATTAACATTACTTACACCAAGACAGGTTTTCCTGATATCTTAGGGCTGTTTAAAACTTCTATCATGGCTTGCTTTGTTTCTTCCATTCTTGCAACGTCACTGGAATCCACAACAAATATTACACCATAGGACTCAGCATAGTAATTTCTCCAGATATTTCGAATTCTTTTTCCACCTCCTAAATCAAAGATAGTGACTTCAAAGCGTCCCTGTTTAAGGTCAATCTTGGAAAACCCAACTGTTGGGGCCACATCTTCAGGAGATTCTGTCAGAGTTCAAAGAAGAAAGTCTTCAGTAAAAAGTGCCCTTAGTTATTTAAGGGGCATTTTACATTGTGATTTGTGTAGTAAAATTCATATTTTAAAAACATGGAGCAAACCCTCCCTGTTCAGTGACACTATTTTGCTAACCATCTATTTTTTACTTTAAGATTTTCCCTCCCCTCAGGTAATTTCAAATTAACGCACTAATCTCTCCACCAGTTACTTTACATTAATTTAGACAAGAGCACCAGGGGAAAAAAGAGAGGAGAGAAAAAAAAAAAAAAGAACCCAAAATGAAATTTCCAATATTTAACACCACATTTAAACTGAAGCGGTGTTCAGTGTACTGCAGTTTTTACTTTCCCCCTCACCACCAGTGCTCCCTTCTGAACAGTTATATAGCGTTTCCATGGTATTAATCCAAGTTTGAGAAGGAAAACAAACAAAACAGTTAATGCGTTATGACCTGGGAAACCTTGTGCTCTGCCAAATTTATTCTTTACCCTTTCTGGTTGCCAAAACAGCTTCAAAAGTTCAACCAAGGGCTGAGACGAAGGGACTGAAACCATATTCTTCTGAGATGTAAACTACTTGATTGCCTTTATTTAAGATCAGGTTTTGTCCTCTGTGTATTTTTATTTTCTCTTTTTCAGTTTGCCATGCAATATGCTAGGAATCTATAGCTTTATAGCTAACACTTTCGCTTGCTGTCTCCCTTTCTGGAGAGCAAAGAAAGCCTGCACTTGCCTCAAACCACTAAGCTGTCTCTGCAGAGGTGTGTTAATTACAGAATCACAGAATGTTAGGGGTTCGAACGGACCTCTGTGGGTCATCTAGTCCAGCCCCCCTGCCAAAGCAGGGTCACCTACAGCAGGCTGCACAGGATCTCTGCAACTGTTTTATGTAGCTTAGTAGCACATGGCAGGAGAAACAAATGTAAAATTCAATTTGTTGAGAGGAAGAAATAAAGGCATAGTCAAAAGCACTGAACTCTGAAGAGCAGTGCAGAAGCTAAATCACCATCAGCCTTCTGCTACCACGTTGCTTTTTTAAGAGAATCCTTCACACACAGCCGAGATGGGGATTCAGAACAGACCCCTTGGCCAGGGCAGTGTAAGCCAAGTCTCCAGCAAGAGAAGAGTCTGGGACCTCCATTTGTAAAAACTATAGCTTCAGAACTCAGCAGATTTTATTTTGAAGAACATTTTGCACTGTGAGCCATAAGTATGTGCTCTTACAAGAGAGAACAACGTGAACATGAGGATTGGTCAAGGGTGAAAGTTTTTGATGGTGTTGAATGTAAGGGTATACTGCTGAAGCATCTGCTCCTACTGTACAGCAACGTCTCCAGTAATAAACGGTCTTCAACGTAAAAACAGTCTGCTATATAAGCTGCAGATTCATTTTGGCAAATACGACTTTGGTGACCATGCTCATTTGACCAGGAGTCCTAGGAACTGAAATATATTTGGCTTCTTCTAAAATCCAGCAGTCATAACTGCAGGCTACTCCTTATAGGCTGTAAGACTGGTGCACAGCGAAAGCCACTGGTTTTATGAACCCTGAAGACTAACCAAATGTTCTAATCTCTGAAAGCCCTGTTAAGGAAGAAAAAAATTGCTTTCTAAGGCAAGCACTATTCAAGCCCTGGGAAACAGTCACAGAAGTCAGAATTATCTTTTCCTGGAGTTTCCCTTTAGAAACACCCATCTTTATCCCATTTTTTCCCAGAAAAAAAAGGACTTTTAGAACTAACTGTCACATTTAGCTGATAAAGGCATTAAAGTTGATTTTGAAACAGAATGAAAGGCTAAACACTCGTGTTTTCAGGGCAAGATTTGGGAATATAAATGAGACAATACTGAGAACTTCATTCACACTTTAGCAAGTCCGTGAACTTACACATGTGTAAACAGAAAGCCAGGGTGGAGTCTCCAAGTTTTCCAAAACACTAAGTACACTCTTGTTCTTACACAAGATGAAAGTTATTTAGAAAGACAAAAAAAGAAATCAAGTCTACTGATTTTCTTGCTATATACTAAGATGTGTAACACATCATTAACCAGGATATTTTGTATCACTGCATTAATTCAAAGAGAATGTGGTCCACAGCCTTCATTTTCTTTCATTTAAAGTAACTGATGGAGACAGACGGCTTGCTTGTAGTTACAACATTCCTTCAGCTATTTACTGAACTACTGAAAAAACCTTTCTCTAGTCCAAAATTACGCTATGATGCTCACGAAATTTAAACAAGGACCCAGAACGGATTTTGTTGTAATTTAGCATCTTGCACAGTTAACAATACAGTGGTCAATTCAAAGGCACATAAGCACCAAGGTACTCTGAACACTTGGTCTTAGTATTTCCAAGATAATTAAACATCTCTATGGACTGATTTTTTCTGTCTCTAAGGGCTCTAATGCTGCACGGTGCAATGTTCTAAGAGGCAGCTCTCTCCATACTACCTACCTTGTCTCTACATCACACTATTACCTTTGAAAAAGCTGTAGCAGAATAGTAGCAACTTCATTGCACTACCACTGATTTGGTCTACCTTAGCTCAACATGATGTTAATGCAGTGGCCAGTGAGCAAATGCAGAGCTTGCCCTGCTACTTCTGAGCATAAAGCACATGACTGGAAGCACCTACTTTTTAAGTCACGCTAGCATGACTTGCTGGATAATAAAAATCAGGATCTTTGTTTAAAATTTTTCTCTCAGCTGCAGGTCTTCATACAGTGGGGCCTGGGACATGCTCACTTTGGCAACCACATTTGTACCGCTTTTGGTGGTACTATCATCAAATTTTTTTTGTCAGCAATATGGAAGGGAGAGATAAATTAAGAGATGAAACAATATTTTAGATTAAAATTCTGGAAAATTAGTAATTATACTCTTTCAATGCTCTATTAAACAAATTAATTGCTTACCTCCTTGAATTCCTCGGACTGTAGCCGTTTTACCAGCATTATCAAGACCCACCATTATCAGTGTCACCTTCCTCCATAAGGAGAAAAAGAAAAAAGATATTTCAAATCTCTTTTTTTTCTAGCTAGACATGACTTACATTATTAAGATTTTTAATACATGCACAGCAAATCTACCACAAATTGGTAGTAGAAAGAACAGGTATCAAAATACCAAGTAGCAGGCATTGTTACAATTGTGTATCTGGTGTTCAATTACACCATCTGATCAGACAGAACAAAGTATGAAATGGGAAGTCTACAGTCTGTGCTGTAAGTTTCACATGAGACAATGATTTTGCTTTCAACTTGTATGTGCCTGCTGAAATTTAATTTCACGGTACTGCAAATCTTTTCCTTTTTTTCATGTGGTCATGGTCTCTAACAATTTCTGTAATTTCATTTCCATTCACCTGTATTTTTACAGTCTCTCTGCCTCAGAATTGGGCCTATACTAGAAATTTATTTCTGTCTCAATCAATGCATCTGAACACCACTACACAGTATACAACACTTTTGTACACAACATCAGATACTGTAAATAAGCAGCACTGGCGTTTTAAGCAGGAGCAATCTAGACAACAAATGTGCAAACCACTGGTGTTGAATATGTACAATATATTAGCAAACTGATAGACAGGTTAGTATTTACACCAGGATAGGATTTTAAGCAAAGCAACAGCAAAAATATATGTATGTGTACACCTCAGTTGTTCCTCCTATTCACAAAGACTCAGAGTCAGACTCAGAGGAGTCAAAGGAATTTGCTAAATTTTATGCCCCTTTATAGTAAAGGAATACTAAAACCATGGTTATTTCCAGTCTTAAAACTATAATAGCATAACACATGAAGTATAATTTATGCAAGTTCTTTCAGAAGAGCCAAAAAGCTCTGAGTAGCAAACCCAGAATTGAACAGTAGGATCACAGTAATTATACTTTAACAGTAAGCTAAAATCAGAACAGCCCTGACCTTTTAGAAACTCACAATTGTCTATAATACATTGGTGGTGTCAGAAAGCTATTCAATCCGATACAGTTCTTTGAACAGCAGCGCCTTCTGTAAAACTGAAAATGTGTAGCATTGAAGAAAAGAGCAAATCCTCCTACATGAGTGTGAAGTATGTATGTGTGGTGTAGTCTGTATTTCCTTTCCCCACAGTTTGTAAATAGTTTGAAGCAAACTATGTACTTTCTGTGCATCTCTGCTATTTGGAGGGAAATGGATACACGATGTCAAACTAAAAGTAACAGAAACAAATGAGAACAGTAGAATTCCACAACCAAGAATAGATCATCAGTCTACCCACAAAATGCAGTGTTAAGACACTTAGATAACAGTAAGAAAATTAGTAGCATCCTGGGGCTGCAGTCTACTCTAGACAACAAAGTGATTTAACACATTACACTTCAGAATCTCAAAATGCAGAAACTAAATAAGCAAGACAAAAAACCAAATAAATCTTACATAAACATTCTAGTATCACCCCATAACTCTCAACTTTAGAAAACATTATGCAAAGGACAGTATTTTGAACTTCTACTTTCCTGAAGTCAGAAACAAAGTACCTGAATTAAAGATGATTAACATTTCATTTTTAAATTCAGAAGATGCATTGATTCTCTCTTGGAAAAAAAATGACGGATTTTGTCTCAGAATTAGAAAACACAAAACAATGTCATACAGCAAATAAAGTAAAACATAGGTGACTGGACACGAAACACAGTTTGGAAAGGTTAACACAAAAATGCAAGAGAAGTTCACATGTTTACCTGACCGGTTCTTGCCACCGTTTTAACCAGCTGCAGCAATTGGCCATTAGACTGAACATCCCTCTTCACCTGCCATCCAGAGTCCAAAAGCTACAGAAACAATGTGGACAGGCCAGAACAACCCAAGACCACCAAGAAAGCGACTGCAGAGGCCCAGATGTTGTCTTGTTAGTGCTACCAAGGGAAGAAAAAAAAAAAACAACAAAAAACCAAACAGAAGAAATGCATAGTTAGCTCCTACGTATAACCAAGGCAAACTGTTTCCCTAGCAGCAGCCTGTTCATTCAGCGTGTGTCATACTCAGTCAGCCCCATGACAGTCTCATTATGTCTCTCACTTTTCCATCCTCTCACATTTGATCTGTCCCCATTTTACATATCTGGGCAGTAACAACACAATACTCATACAAAATAATAATTCAAGACCACTGCACATAAGAACACTTGCAAGTTAGAGCAGTAAGACACATCAACCTATGAAATTCCAGCATTTGCCTCGCTAACACATCCACAGCTCTGCTGACTGACAGAAAATATGGATCAATTTCAAGCATGTGTAAGCCTTACAAGAACACAACAGGATAAGACATCAAAAGCAAAGAATGTCCTACCTGTTAAGTATATTCATTTAGCTGTCAATTTCTTTTACGTGAAAAGGAAACTGGGTTCTCTAGTGAGTACCTTGAGGACCCAGCAACTTAATATCTACTAATTGTCACCAAATTAAACAGAAGCATCAAGTACTTCCATCATTTCACCAACCCACTTTCTACTCTTCAAGCAGGAGAAAGAAACAGAAAATATTCCTCTTTCTGATGTTGCTCTGTGGAACAATCAATGGAGAATAGCTGCGTGATCATGTGCACGTTTATTTCTTTGCATGCACACTTAACTATGAAAAAGTAAAGCTTACAGGAACCATGCAGTCAAGTGCACAAAGATGCAAAAGCTTTAAAACTCCCTTAGTTATTCAGCTACAATAATCCTATTCCGAACAACAGTACTTGTCCAGGTGAAGGCCCTTTGTGAGTTTTTTTACTTCACGAGTTCAAATCCACAACCTCCCTGGTAGGATGATGCACCAAGTCTGGCTGATATTTTTTTCACAGCAGCCTGTATGGTTGCGTGCTTTGTATTTTTGGCTAAAACACTGCTGATAACACATAAATATTTTGGCTATTGCTGGACATTGTTTGCACAGCATCAAGGCTTTCTTTCCCACCCACCCTGCCCCGTCCCCCTCTCCTCCTAGCCAGCAGGCCAGGGTGGACAAGAGTTTGAGAAGGGACACAACCAGGACAGCTGGCCCCAACTGACGGGAGGCATATTCCATGCCATATAATGTCGTAATCAACACAGAACAGCTCAGGGAAAAAGAGGAGGGAGGGGGAATGTCCATAGTTATTGTGTTTGTCTTCCCAAGCAGCTGTTAAGCGTGCTGAGGCCCTGCTTTCCTGAAAGCAGCTGAACATCTGCCCACCTATGGGAAGTAGTGATTATTAATTCCTCTCTTTGCTCTGCTTGAGCGTGCAACTTTTGCTTTCCCCATTAAACTGCCACTACCTCTAACCTCTCATTTTCCCTCTGTCTTCTCCCCATCCCATGGGAGAGGGGAACGAGCAAGTCACTGGGTGTAGGTTTAGCTGTTGGGCAGAGTCAACCCACCACAGTCCTTCTTGGTGCCCCATGTGGGGCGACAGAGAATGACAGCTTTATCTGAGCACATTACAGCTGTTAATCGGCAGGCTCTGGTGCTGGTCACTGAGCTTGCTCACTTTAGTGTATATTAGAGTCTAGCGCTCGTGAGCGGCTGGGAAAAGCAGTGTGGGTTGCTCCTCCCTTGGGAAAAGGCAAAGCCATTTCTGGGATTATGTTTGCTCAAGTGCACTTGGTGGGTGGAAGGATGGGGAAATCCAGTGTGTAGCTCAAGGAGATCTAAACGTGGGGGAAAATAACCCATGATTTGAGTTGTATGTTACAGGAACAGTAACAGCAGGAACAGTACAGCAGGGCCCACTTGAACCAAAGGAGGATGAGCCTCATGAGGAACCAGGCGGGTGTTGCCGTGACTCAACCCAAATGGGTCCTGGCACCCAAGAGTCCAACGTACCGCTTCCCCTGCCCTGAGCGACCACCTGCAGAGACGGGGTCCAAGTCATCAGCTGCTCTTATTCGGGGAAGGGGGGTGTGTGTGGTGGTGGGGCTACGGAATAGGCAAATAATATCTGTGCATAGGTCATGGGACAGGGAATGGTGGTTAATGACACACCAGTCTCTCTTCCAGAGATTATCACAACCCTTGCAGAAGGAAAGTGCACTATCACCTCAGCTCAGAGGCTCATATCATCTTAGCTCACATACTGATCAGAAGCTTAAGCTAAAAAAACAACTGGATTCATATCAGAGCAGCTGAGATGCAGACAGGTATTTCCCACTGCTAACTTGCCTCCATCAGCAGATTAACTGGTAGTGACACTTTGAATCACCATAGCAAGTTTCCTAAAGCTTGTTTCTCAGAATTCCTCTTTTTTTAACAAATAATTTCCTTTCATATTTTAAATGACAACTAACCTCAAACTAAGGTGATTTCAAATGATGCAGAAAACTGAATAATTAAAGATTACAACAACTTTCCAAAGCTGTCATCTTCTCAATCTAGATGAATAAAAGTGGAAACAAAATTGAGGAACTATCCCTAACAAACATTTTCTGACCCTAACAAACTATGATGATTTATACACGTAGGAACTGAGAACCCATCCTGATCTTGTGAAGCTTCTGTATTCACAGATACCTTTGTGTGCATCTACCATCATTCAGTGTCAGAAACAGGTCAGATTTCTCCCAGAGCAGAGACAAGAGATAGTCTTTAAAGATTTATATTCTGTTATACAAGACCACCTGAGAATAGCTTCTCCATAGGAGAGCTTAGCATATGAACATTAATAAAGCTCCTAAAAAGGAGAGCAAGATGATTACCAGTATTAGAAGTACCAAAATCAGGCTCTGAAGAATCCAAAATAAAAAGAAACCCACACCCTACATGCAGTGGAGTACAGTGCCTCAAGAAAGCTAACTTTGATAACATAGCTACACAAATTTTCAGCTAGTTCTGCTGAAAAGCAAAAGGTAGCAGCTCAACGAACAATGCACTGACAAAAATGTAACATTTTCAGTGCCTGAGCATCACCACAGAACAATTCCCCCTTCCATATTATACAGTCTAGCTTTGGAAATTGTCACAAAATCACTCTGAAGCACAGATATGGCCCATAACATTCAAATCGGATTCATGAGATGAAGAAAACTTGTCAAAGATTGAAGAGCAGCAGATGACTATGTCATAGCAGAGGAATCTTGTTTAAATATGAAATCCCAAAGAGAGGTGACCAGGAGGTGACAAATAAGACAAAAAAATCCAAAAGATGCCACTATAGGAAGAAAGGGCATTCAACACTGCTGAGAAAAATATGGTAGGGAGGCAAATCACATTGTGTTATGCTATTTTGGAGAGACTTGATCTCTGAAATATGTATGGAACATACTACATGTATTTCATATGTTGCATTAACAATGTTTAGAAGTTGCTCCAGACATTTTATCTGTCAGCTTGAACACTCTATGTTTGTTGAGGTGAAGCAAAACCAACACGCCCACAAGCTCAGAAATACGTAAAACTGTGTAGTGAAGCCAGTGTACCATTTAGTCAGCAGGTCAGCACAAGCGTCAAGGACTATGAATGTCAAAGATGCCATTTTTAGCTGAGAGAATAGGTGTACTACAGAGATGAACATGACAGATAAATGCATTAACTCTTAACGCTTTAGACTGAGAGCTACTTAGCAGCCCGTATGTACGCGATCCAAAGCACTGGGTACCAGCAAAGTCTACATCCAAAGTCATCCAATGGATAAGTTTATCTATTTCCATATCAAAGTAGAAAACAAGCACCTTTTACACGTTTCACTGTCAGAGTTTACATTAAATGTTCTGCCTTTGGTGGAGGCTTTTACGGTAGAGAATTTTTTCAATCATACCAAGCTCTCGCTTTTTTTAAAACATAATTAAACAAATCATTTAAAGCTGACCTTCCTCATAAAGTTTAATTCTTTAACTTTCTACCGCAATGTTCCTTGCCCGACTTGTTTAATTATTGGTTATAAGAACACTGTATTTCATTTGTGTTATATTATGAACAGCAAGCCAAGCGACTGGGCAGTGAAGAAGGCATACCCAGAAAAACCCTCTGCCGAGATTGCAGTGTAGTTAACACGTGCATGAAGCGCAAGCAAGAACTGCAACATCTTGAAAGACGGCAGCATACAAGTACTTGTGAAAAACAGCCCTAGGACCATGAGCTCTTCTGTAAAGAAAAGTTACTGCAAGACCAGCAGTTGCACGTGAGTTTCTGCACTTTCCAGCCACCTTCCTACCCGTCCTGGGTCCCCAGAAAAGAAGCAGCCCTAAATTCCAGTGACTTTGGCTCCGGCATGTTTCCTCCGCTTGCCTCTTCTACTGCGGGAGTACTTTTGTTTTTCCGGTTTTAACCCCAACGTTTCATTGCAAACCCACCCCGCGCTGCTCAGAGCCTGGCACGCAGGCTGCCGAACGCCCGCCGCCCGGGGCTGCCTCTGCAGACACACACCGGTGCGCTCGACGCGGCGGGACCGGAGCGCAGCCGGAGAGG
>Ga0065711_1034746_pt1 | contig 23305 bp, 17 predicted proteins | sample Hoacrofraction12_FD_59098 | JGI IMG/M metagenome (GOLD analysis project Ga0065711, IMG submission 59098) | Hoatzin crop microbial communities from Cojedes, Venezuela - Epithelial fraction 12 v2 (version 2) | ecosystem: Host-associated > Birds > Digestive system > Esophagus > Crop | place...
TCAGCAAACTTGCTGAGGGTACATTCTAACTCTTCATCCAGGTCGTTGATGAAGAAGTTAAACAAGACTGGGCCCAGTACTGACCCCTGAGGGACACCACTTGTCACCAGCCTCCAACTAGACTCAACGCCGCTGATGACAACCCTAGTCTAATCAACTAGATAACCCTAGTCTAATCAACTAGGCCCTAATCTAGTCAACTAGATTAGGTTGCTCAGAGCCCTGTCCAAGTTGACCTTGAATGTTTCCAAGGATGAGACGTCTACCAACTCTCTGGGCAAGTTGTTCTATTATTTCACCACCCTCATTGTCAAAAATTTCTTGCTTGCGTCTAGTCTAAATCTACCCTCTTTTAGCTGAAAACTACTACAGCTTGTCCTGTCACAACTGTCCCTGCTAAAAAGTCTGTCCCCATCTTTCTTGTAAGCCCCCTTTAACTACTGAAAGGCTGCGATAAGATCTCCCTGCAGACTGCTCTTCACCAAGTTGAACAAACCCAGCTGTCTTAGTCTTTCCTCACAGAAGACGTGTTCCATCCGTTTGATCATTTTTGAGGCCCTCCTCTGGATCTGCTTCAACAGGTCCATGTCGTTCCTGTGTTGAGAGCTCCAGAGCTGGACGAAGTACTCAAGGTGGGATCTCACCAGAGCAGAGTAGAAAAACAGAATCACCTCCCTTGAGCTGATGGCCATGCTTCTCTTGATGCAGTCCAGGATATAGTTGGCCTTCTGGGCTGTGAGCTCACACTGGTGGCTCATGTCAAGCTCTTCACCCACCAGTATCCCCCAAGTCCTTCTCCTCAGGGCTGCTCTCAATCCCTTCATCCCCCAGCCTGTATTGATAGTGGGAGTTGCCCCAACCCAGATGCAGGACCTTGCACTTGGCCTTGTTGAACCTCATGAAGTTCACACAGACCCACTTCTCCACCTTGGCTAGGTCCCTCTGGATGGCATCCTATCCTTCTGGTGTGCTGACTGCACCACTTGGCTTGGTGTCATCTGCAGACTTGCTGAGGGTGCACTCGATCTCACCAAGTCATTGATGAAAGTGTTAAACAACACCGGTCCCAGTACAGGCCCCTGAGGCACACCACTATTCACCGGTGTTCATTTGGACATCGAGCTGTTGACCATCACCCTCTGCCTGCAACCATACAACCAATTCCTTAGCCACCAAAAAGCCCACTCATCAAACCCTTCTTTCCCCAGTTTAGAGAGAAGGAGGTTGTGAGGGACTGTGTCGAAGGCTTTACAGAAGTCGTGCTAGATCACATCGATAGCTCTTCCCTTGTCCACTGATGGAGTCATTCCAACATAGAAGGCCACCAGCCTTGTCAGGCAGGACTTGCCCTTAGTGAAGCCATGCTGGCTGTCTCAAATCACCTCCCTGTCCTTCATGTGCCTTAGCATAGCTTCTAGGAGTATCTGTTCCATGATGTTGACAGGCACAGAGATGAGGCTGAGGGATCAGTAGTTCCAACGGTCCTCCTTTCTACCCTTTTTAAACACTGGCATGATGTTTCCCTTCTTCCAGCCACCAGGGACTTCATCTGGCTGCCATGACCTTTCAAATATCATGGAGAGTGGCCTAACAATGACATCAGCCAATTGCCTTAGGACTCTGGGCTCCATCTCGTCATGTTCCATAGACTTATGTATATTCGGGTTCCTCAGGTGGTCACGAATCTGATCTTCCTTTACAGTGGGAAGGTCTTTAGCCCCTGTTCCCCATCTTGTGGTCCACTGACTCAGGAGGGGTGAGGAGAGAAGTTGCCAGTGAAAACTGAGGCAAAAGAGTTTTTCAGTATCTCACCCTTCTCCTCATCTGTTGATCTGAGGTTGCCATTCTTGTTCATCGGGGGAGTACGCTGTCTTTAACCTTCCTTTTGTGGTTGACATACCTGTAGAAACCCTTCTTGTTATTCCTTGCATCCCTTTCCAAATTCAGCTCCAGCCATGCCTTGGTAGTCCTGACCTCATCCCTACACAGCCTGGCAGTGTCCCTGTACTCCTCCCAGGATACCTGTCTCTGCTTCCACTGCCTATGCAGTTCCCGCTTGCTCTTTAGTTTGACCAACAAGTCCTGAATTGGCCATACCTGTCTCTTGCCTTCCTTTTCTGTTTTCTTACACCTGGGGACTGAGACCTCTTGCATTCTATGGAAGGCAGTCTTAAAGATCTGACATCTCTGTTCTCCTCCCCTGTCCCTGAAGACTGATTCCGAGGGGGTCTTACTGACTAACTCCTTGAAGAGGTGGAATTTTACTTTCATGAAATTTAGGGTCCTGATTATACCCCTCGCTTTTCCCATATCCCTCAGGAGTGTTATGGGAGACAGTGCCGAAAGCCTTGCTGAAGTCGAGGTAGACAACATCCACTGCTCTCCCCTCACCTACCCAGCTATCACACAATCATAGAAAGCTGTCAGATTGGTCAGGCATGATTTCCCCTTGATGAATCCATGCTGACTACTCCTGATAACCTTCTTTTCCTCCACTTGCTTGATGATGGCCTCCAGAATAAGTTTCTCCATCACCTTTCCCGGGATGGAGGTGAGGCTGACCGGTCTGTGGTTCCCTGGGTCCTCCTTCTTGCCCTTTTTGAAGACTGGAGTGACACTGGCTTTCCTCCAGTCCTTGGGCACCTTTCCTGTCCTCCAGGATCTCTCAGAGATGATGGAGAGTGGCTCAGCAATGAATGACAGCCGCCAGCTCCCTCAGCACTCATGGGTGCATTCCATCGGGGCCCATGGATTTGTGGGCTTCCAGATTGCTCATTAACATGAGAGCAACTGGAAAGAGTCCTCTGGAGCATACCTGAAGCCCATGAGACCAAGTGCACTGAATGGCTTATTATGCTTTTAGTCATGCTCTCAGAAACAGCCTGCAGTACGGACTAGCCATAAAGTAGACAACTGAGCGGGAGATAGGAAGAGGTGGAGCATGTCCTTCTTTCTGTGACACTAAATATGAGTTTAAATATGTAAACATACGTATAAAAATATATCTGTCTTTATGTAGGTAGCTATTTCTTGCATATTCATATATAATAGACGTCTTTTCCTCTTAATGTCAAGAAACTCTTCCAAAGACTGTCGACTGAAGATCTAGGAACAACAGATCCACTGGTATTAGGTTTCTTTTGCATCCTTAATAATATTTAATGTTTTCAGCATTTTGTTTCTATCTTAATTATTTAGAAAAATAAGGTTTCAGTGAGAAAAAAAAAACTCCAAAGAACACTGAAATCTTTAGTGGCACTTGATGGTGCTGTTGGATAAGAAAAATGTAGAGGCATAAAAGCATAGGGTGAGGAAGATTGTTATGGCAAGTTAGATAAAATTAAAAGAACGACAGCTTCATTCACTTCTGTCATATCCAATATTTCATTTCTTCTTTTGACAAAAAGATTTTAAATTAGGCAGAATCATACTTCCTGGTGGCTTGTATTCTTGATAACTCACGCAGGGGATACAGATCTTTAACAAGAATTTCATGCCTCTGAAGACTGACAGTTAATGAGGCTATTATTTTCATTTTTAAATTGCCAAAATGTGGGATATAAAATTGGTGGTTTCACATCTCTTACTGTCATCTTTCAGTGCAAATTTTATTCTTCATCTTTTAAAAACTTTTATAATATAAGGTGAATGCCGAAATCATCAAATGATTCAATACCATATTTTCTATTGCTATGAGCATTTCATTAAGCCAGTAACCTTGTTTCCCAGGTATAAAAGGTACATGTTTGAAAAAAAAAATTGAATACCTGTTCAAATTGCTTTGGCTGATGTAACATCTTGACTCTGAACTGCATGTTCAGAATCCTGCTATCACAAAATTTACAATCCTTCTTCAGAAATGTTCTTTTTCTAAAAGGTATTCAGTGCAGTAGCAGTAAATAAAATCTCCCATTTGGCAGCTATGTCTACATATTGTAGTTAAAGATAAAGGTATTTAAAATTTTAGCAAAGCACCTTGAGATCTTCCAGTATCACTGAAGAGCGCTCAGATGTCCATTTTAAAAATTACCAAATAGACTAATTTTGTAGTGGCTGATTTATACAGGGGGGTAAATTACTTATTTGGGTTTTGTGGTATTGTGTTGAAGTTCTTTTTAATTATAAAAGTCATTATTTTATTAACACTTTCATCAGGTTTAGTGGATTTTGAACTTCTGGTGCTCCCACTAGGATTACATTTTAGAACTTTATGTGAGGTCAGAAAAGATGTCAGAGCTTTAGCAGGGATTTTCAATGACAAAATGAAAGTTTTAGAATTGTACTTTGCTTCAAAGAAAGGGTCTCAGCAGTGGTAGTCTTTGTCACATTGGTAGGCAGACACATCATTAGCATCTTTGACTTATAAGAATAGGAAGCCCGAGGGCCCAAATTTTACCTCTTTACAGTTAAAAGATGAGGCACTCAGAGGCACTCAGACTGTGCCTGTGGCTAACTGCTATTTTCAATACAAGGGGCAGAATAAGCTCACAGTGTATTTCCACCTTTCACCTTGGTGCCCTACGTGTAATTTTATTTCATTTTTATTTGAGTTTTGTTCTTTGGATTCATATCCTAAGTGATGTCCTAAGTGTTCTTAACTGCCATTGAGATCAGTGGCATTTATAAATGTAGAGTACATTATGAGCATATTTTTAAACGCAGAGTATGTTATTCGAACCTCTTGGGATCTGGTTCAAAGCCTTCCTGTGTTTGATTTATTTTAAATGTATTTGATTTGTATTTCATACAAAGAAACCCCTTCAAAGGTAATGGGTAACATGCTTCAAAGACAAAATGCACTGGTGATCTCACAGAAACGGCATAGTCTTTCGGATAAGTATTAGCCTGGCAAAACAAGATTCGGATTTCTGGGTGTTCCCATCATCATTCATTGCCCTGCTGAATGGCTTGCAGCAAGTGGTTCTCTCTCTGTGTCTCATTTTTTTTTGTTTGTTTGTTTGTTTTGTTTTTTTTTCCATCTGTCAATACAGCCTGATGAAGAAAAGCTGCTGTAAAAGTTTGGCATTGTTACCAAAACCAGAAGAAGGTCGTGCTTCTTCCGAACTGGGTAAAGGGAAGTGGACATGAAGAGAACCTTGAAACAGATATGTGGACTCTGCATGTTCTGTGTTTCTTTGTACACGTTTGTACCCAAATATGTCAGCGTTCAGTCTCCTGCCTTCTGTGTAATTAGATATTTGCTAAGCATTTCTAAGCAAATTTTTGCCTGTAACTTTTTTTTAAGAAGGCTAAAGAGAGTAGTAAGTCCAGTACAGTACAGAAATGTACATTTCTTTCTGTACATATATTCTTTGTTTTTCATCCATTATTCCAACTGCTATAGGAAAAGCTTGTATGTATGAGATGAGGCTAACAAAAATGTTACAGAAGTCAGTATTTTCAGATCCTAGTATTTATTGTTTGGGATCCATGTATATCCATGTGAGCTGTTTTCTTCCTACTGCGGTAAACTGTTTCCTTTTCTTACCATGCTTTTAAACATTGCAGTCATGGAGAATAGCTGCCTCTCTAGGGGCTGTGTATACTACAGTTTGTACCTCAAGCCCCAGAGTAAACATAAACATTTATGCTGTTATGTCGGTAATATAACCTCCCTAGTCCAGCTGAGTATTCCTCTGCTTATGCAGCCAAGAATCACATTAGCCCTTTCAGCCACAGCACCACACTGGGAGCTAGCAAGATCGTGTTCAGCTGTTTTTAACTTGAAGGAACAGATTGCTAGAAAGTAACGTGTCCTCAGCTTGCTTGATTTAGAGCTTGGGTAAGCCTCTGTGAAGTGAGAGTTTGGGGACTTCAGTGAGATCAAACGCAGCCATATTCTTGTCTAAATAGGAAGTATTTAATGCAATATTACAGTTTAGCTTGCCTACTTAACACCATTTTGGGATGCTCACTTCCCCTACTACTCTAGGTACTCTGATACTGTGAGTAGTAGAAATGCACTGAGAATACAGGCAATATTTCCATGTCTGTCCTTTTTCTACAGTACATTTTCTTTTTGCTCTGTAACTTGATGAATCCACTGCAACAGAAAAATGATCATGGAGCTTTAGTTTTATTAGAAGATGGAGAGCAGGGTTTTAGTGATGCTGTTCCCACAGCTGGTGCAAACTAGCCCCAAAGCTGCTGTAAGCAGTCTGGCAAGTTCGTTGCAGTGCAGAGGCGATCCAAAACTAGAAGTGAGCAGGGACTTTTCTCTCTCTTCTTGTGCCTGAAGCTGGGAAATACTGGCATTGCTCTAAGAAAACATAGATGGCCAGCATGTGGTTTTGCCAGGATTTTTTTACCTTGCAAGAGAAGAGTGTTTAAATACTCTTCTTTTCTACAGTTCAATGAAATGAGGGCTTAAGATGTTTTGGTTTGTACAAGGGCCCTGGTTAAAAAATAACAACATCAAAACTGAATTGATAATCTAATTCCTTAGCGCTGCGGAGTTTTGCTGCTAGTGCAAACCAAGGGGGCAACATGGTGCTCTGATTCAACACAGAGCCTTACGTCAGCCTTTCAAACTTATTGACATATCAGCTGATATCTGTGTATCAGCTGATGCCCAGTACATCACTTACATTTTCCAGTCTTAGGCAGAGATGTCACAGAAGAGAAAGAAAAATCCTGACTTCTGACAACTGCAGTGTTTTTGTCTAAACTCTACCTTTCTTTTATCCACAGAACTAAAAAAAAAATCTCTGTGTGTTGCTTCAACAATGTGATCCTCTCTAGCCACAGTCCTAATTTTTCACCTCTGCTTATTGCTTTTTTACCCCTTCTCCTTAACTTGTACTGTCTGAGGCCTGGAGAAGCCACACTGTAAACTGTTTCAGGGAGTGGATTCGGCTAAGGACTAGAGCAATTTTTCTTTTTTTTTTTTTTTATTTCTTCTTTTGCCTTTTTAATTTTCATCCTTTCAGCTTCCCATAATGTTTCAATACATGATTACCGAAGACATAGTGCCAGTGTAATGCAGCAGAGTGCACAGCTAGGGGTGGAAAAGGCAACTGAGATCACAGTAAGTCTCAATTTATATTTGTTGCAATGATTATGGGTATTCACCTTTCACTTTCCAAATTTAAGCTGCTGCTGAGGGAAGTGATCCCTGGGGAACTGTTCAGGAAGCTGGACAAAAATGTTTTTAACCTGACCAGTTTGTCATACAGCTACATGAAACTCTGTTGGCAGTTAGCAGGTGACAGAAGCTATAGGCAATCCACTGGGAGAGCGAAGGATACTTCTTTAGTGACAGTGCCAGTTTATTTCCTCCTAAACAGGTACCAAAACTTTGTATGCTTTGATTAAACTTTTTTTAATCAAAAAAAGAAACAAAAAAAAAATTGTATTTTTTTAACTAGTTGATAACAGCACACTACTCTTGTGTTCCTTGAAACCATGTGTGTTTAGACAACACTAACACTTTTCCAGAGAAATTTCACCCTGGCCATCCTTCATGACTTTCCTCCTTCCATCTCTCTTCTTTGCCTTAACCTCTCTAGATGCACAGAATGCAAGGAAAGATGCAGGAGGATATAAATGCATTTCTATGCTGTTATCTACTGATTTGCAAGATTTCATGGCTGCTGGTCTTCAGTTAAGAGATAACAAATTTTTATTGTGTCTGATTGTATTAGTTGCCTTTGATTTCTGAATTACGGATAGGACATTATAGTAAGGAGTAACATGGTTGCAAACTAAATTTATCCTACGTCCTTCAGGCTGAGATCCTAAAATGAAACAACTGATCAAATTATGCATTGTGAATAAGTCAGACAAACATGGGAATTTTTCATTAAAGGATTTTATTCACTTTTGTTTTCATTGTCTTGGTTACTCTAATGGAATAAAATGTGAATATTCTTTAAGGTCCTCAATCTCAGAATTTTATCAAATATGTAATCATGAAATTGCTTTTAACAGAAGTGTGTCTATTGGTTACAATCAGAAAATACTTAACTAACACCGAAGAAGGAATTAAAGTCTTCAGTACGAACCCTGATACTGATACTAAGTCAATATACTCCTTCTATTAGAAACTTCACAGTTTCTGATTAAATGGACAAACACAAAGTTACATTAGAAGTGATTTTCCCAGAAATTAAATAGTTATGATTAGGGCCAACATAGTAGACATGGAACTTTACCATATTTTTCAAAACCTAGCTAGGCATTTTAACACACTTTTTCTTCTAGTTCTATATCATGTTTTGTATTCACTGATGAAGCTTTTTCTTTCTGAGCTACTTTCAAATTCCTTTTGTTCATAATTAGAAAGTTTGTGTTGTCATTAAATTACCTTATTGATTAGCATGGAATAGTCTTCTAATATACTGCTTCTCTTAACTTACCTAAGTCTTTTACAGGTCACTTGTTATTTTTATGTAGTTACAAAACTCTCAATTGGCCTACGACATCTTCTATTTTCACTAGCACTCTTAGGTGAAAAACACACCAAGGAGCATAAAAGCAGAAGTACATCTTTTATTACAGTGTTATCAGTAGCATTTCAATAGCTACTAAAGGTCTCCAGCTACCTTCATCAGTGAGTGGATTGATACAATTTCCTTCTAACCAGGGAATAGTCAGCAATACTTTACAGTTCACATGCATACTTTGTTGTGAAAATTAAATACATCTTATGTGCAAAAACCCAATGTAAAGCTCTTCATGACATCTAATATCTGTATCCTGGCTTTAGAGAGAAAGGAACTGGGCAGCATAGTCTACATATGAATACTGGATGTGTGTGTGTAAAAAAGCCTTTGTTCTTTCAAACTGGGAGTAATGGGTTTTGCTTCTTCATACATGTTTCGTTTTCAAAGAGCCAAAATAATCAATGTTTATTTTAAGAATGGCTTTATGTACATGCATGCCAGAGATCATTTGGGCTCCAGCACTTAGACATGTGTAAGCAGCATGTAAATGTTAAAACCGAAGAATTTTCTTCTATAAACTGGGAAAATTATAATCTGCCAGTAAAAGCTCAATTTGGAATATTAATAGCATCACTGAAGATTTTTGTTTGGAACCAACCACTAGATCTCAGCTAGTCCAGCCACTGCTCAAAGCTTGTTTCTGAGTTGGATCAGATTGCCCAGGGCCTTCCGCAGCCTCGCTGGGCACAGCTGGGATACAAATCCCAGATGTTTACTCAGGAACAGAGGGTCATACTGAGGCACAAGTGGCTTCTTGGCAGGTGTTTGGAAAGTCCCTCAAGGGGTCTTCTTGTTAGTAAAGTCTACATATAATCCTACAATCTTTGTTTGCATAGAGATGCCACTGCCATCTTGGAGATGCTCCAAGGTACACCCTCCACTATTGACACCATTGTGTGCTGACAGCCTTGGACAGGTTCAGCCAACCTTTAGTGTTCTGCATGTATCTGCTCTTTTGACTGAAGCAGGGCTGGAGTTTGGGACATCCTCACATGTTGCCCCTCATCACATACTTACATTTTCTTTAATTTGGGTTTGTTTTTTTTTCTATAACTACTTCTCCCTCCACACCCATAAACACCTTATAGAAGATAAACACATAAACTTGCACATAAATGCCTTTTCTGACATTCCTTATAGCCTCAGGTTGAGAAAGCTGAGGAAGTTCCAGGAAGTCCATTTAGGTTAGAGACATCACTACTTGTAGAGGTACCAGAATCTGCCAGGGCAAGGTAGAATTTTTTCTAGTGTATCGCCACCACCACTATTCTGACTTCACCATCTTCAAGCCCTTTTTGCATGCCCTTGCTTACCAGTGCCTGTAATGCCTTGTTCCTGTTTTAGTGTCTTTCTTACTGTGCCAATGGTTGCTACAGCTTCCTGTCAGTTAAGTAGGAAAACCATTATAAGTCTCACTTGTCCTCCAAGCCTTTCTGGTGAGCAGGGGACTTCATGGAGTTGTTTGTTTCCCTGTCATGGTTCACAGCCCTGGTGAGTCTGTCTGATACTTCCTTCTCCCTTGCTGTGCTCCAAAGGTGTCCTTATGCATGGGTGTGCTCTGCCATAGGCATGGCAAACTTTCTGGAACTCACTGGATTTCAAAGTATAGTTTTCTTCAAACTTGATTTTATAAAATATTCTAATACATATAAATCAGAACCTTTCACACACAAAAAAGTATATCATATATACAAACGTTTTAATTTTCTTCTTATCATTTGTTTAGGTATTTTGTTTGTTTGTTTAAAATGCCAGTCTTATACCTTTTTCTTTTATACAGTTAGTAATCTAGGGTATACATTGTGTGATGATTTTTTTATAATTTGCACCTGCTTTAAGAAAAATAATAATTTAAAATATACATTTCCCTGACCTCTGCTGAAGCATCTGCGTTACATATATAAAACCCACTGAATTCTGAGCAACAACAGCTGAGCAAATAATTTGAAATAAATGCCTTAATTAATCTTTTCTATTTGCAAAACATCTACAGGCAAATCATTATTTCCTCACATTAATTCAACATTCAGGTTTGCTCAACGATTTTTCACTGAATTGATTGAATGAGTAACTGGGAAGTGTTCAAAGTACCCTTGTGTTGTTCAGTATTCAGCTTGGCTGACAATTAAAAAGCTGTTTATGATCTCTAACTCTTCCGTAGTTCCTCCCCATCAAACATCTCTTTGTGGTTTGTATACCACAATATCTGAGGACCTTGAAATCTTGTATGTACTTTTTCTTAAAGCTTGTGAACTTAGGAATTCTTTCTTTTTTGTCGATTTTGTGGATGAGGGGCAGCACATAGAAAGCCAGGTTTTTTGAAGGTGCTTAGGCACTGTTCCACTAAACCAGAGAAGTAACATCTCACCTGTTGCCAGCTTACTTCCTGGAAAATTCAGCAGCCAATAAATGTTTTGGCTCGCAGTAAGTTATAAAGAAGAGCCAAGTGCCTAAGGAATGGATTTTCAGAAACCTGCAAGCTAAGCAGAGTCTATGTCACTTAGATATGAGACAAATCCATACAGAAGGCCATAAATAAATGCTGTGACTTACAATCCTTCCATTCCAATCATCCAGAAAACAATTGATCCAACAGGTTTACATCTAAGGAACTAATGCTATTGAAAAAATGAGGGCACATCAATCTCTAGTAAGTACCAGAGAAGCATAAAAAGCTCACCTTCCCCTTGGGGATCAGTGGCAAGCTACTCGCTTCCACATAGAAAATGCCTGTTTTTCATAGGGACATCAGGGCCCGGAAGACATCAATAGGCCTTAATGTCCTTGACAAGCTTTACCCAGGGCATCCTTTCCCATGGCCCTAGAGGCTCATGACAGACCTGGGTCAGGCACCCAGTCCCTGCCTGAGTTATGTGGTAGGTGTATTTATTTCCAGCCCTGCCTTTGCCTCCATCTGCTCTTGATTCTCACTCGCTTCGCCCGTGGTGCATCGCAGGCTGCGTTGGGGGCTGTTGATAGACCCCATTACCAGAACCTGGTACTGTCTGGTGTGCTCAGATCCTGTGAGATGGTGTCACATCAGTGAGGGCACTTTTCATGCTGGCGTCTCTCTGTCCCTGGCTTGTGCCCGTGGACAAGCAGGACCAAATATCAACAAAGATGCAATACAGAGCTCTCTTTGAGAACTGTTAAGTGCAACGGCTTTGCTTAGGACAGAAAAGTACACTGACATGTCCTTTTTCCTCTCCTCCTTCTTCCTACTCACAATGTTCTCTAGCTGTTAATGCCATCATCATATTCAAAAAGCTCAGAGAGCAACCAATTTTCTGGAACAACTTTTCCCAGGGTAGGGAGAGCATAAATCCTACCTGCGTCTCCTAAAGGCATATCTGTGAACCAAACTAAGAGTTCTGTTTGGCTGGACTAGAGAACTGCAGGTTGTCTACCATTTCCAATCCACACTTCAGTGTTTTTCACCTAAATTATTGAAAGATATTAATTAGATATTTTTGAATTATTCAGATTAGAAAATGGAGTTTGGAGTTCTGAAAATATTTAGTAGTTCAAATAGCATTGTGTGTATAATGTGGACAAGAAAATTCTGGAGATGTGGGACAACAGAGAGAGATCACTTGTAGCTGGGATTCATCTTGTTCAATGTCAAGTGTAGGATTCAAATACAGTCTAAGAAACCAAAATTTAAATGTTGACATTTAGATGTCTCCTTGTAATTTTATATGTTTACTTAAACTTAAATGTGGAAAACTTCTTCAAACTGAGGTAAGGCTTAGTCTTCCTGGGTTTGGAGGGGGGGTGTGTGTTTTGTTGTTGCTATTTATTTGTTTGTTTTTTATTTTTCTTTATGATCTACAAAAAGAAAAAAAGATCTAGCATTTCTGTACTCTGTACAGGCAGAATGTGTAGTTTTACAAACACTTTCATGTTCATAGGTTGACAGTAATGTACATTTATTCAGAGAAGAAATGTGCTTTCATATGTTATCTTTTTATTTTTCTTTTTGGTGGTGCATTTAATTCTACAAATTTGTTGGTTTTCTCCTTATGTTTAGCAAGGCCTGACAAATATAGTCTAGAAAGACTCACTTTGTGTTCACATTTTTATCTTGGTGGGCTGAAATGGGAAAATATATAGATGATATTAAAGAACTGTCTTGTTTATGTCCCTATTGATAACTCCATACTTTTTCAAATAAATAACTCTTGCACTAACTATCAACAAAGCTGGAGATCTTGAAAATATTTAGTAAATAAAACAAAAATAATTTAATTTTAGTGAAGATTGGAATGAATTGATGACTCAGTAGACAAAATGCAGTGACTCCAAATAAAATATTATCCTATGAATAAACCACAATCTTTCAGAATCCCCGAAATCAATAAATGTCACATATCTTAGTCAAAGGTTGGCTCTCAAGCATATATAATTCACTGAAAAAATTGCTTTTGAAACAATCTTTGACATACACAAGAATGAAAATGTGATAAATGTTTCAATATCACATATAAGCTTGTACAATTACTTGGAAGCTTAGGTCCAAATCCTCATATGAGATTCCAATGGACTGCCTAATTAAATATTTTCCAGGGCATGTGAAAGAAAGAAAAAGAAGTCTTAAATAAATCACAATATTTTGGATAACTGTTGTAAAAATATTACCATTTTAGCGCTTTATCTGCCTGTGGTGATTTTATCCTCTGATTATAAATTTATACTTCGGAGATATTATTGTCTTACAGGTGATCCATTATTCTTTCTTGAAACTATTGACACACTTCTGTGGTTAGGGTTTCCAAAGTTTTCCATTGTTCTGGTTCTGTTGCTCAAAAATGAAAGGACCATAAGAAATCATTGTAATGAATCAACTGAACATTCCCTGTAGTAATTGAACTTCATGGATGTCCTGAATCTTGTAATGCGAAGTTTACACTGTGAATTCTTTCTCCCCAGTAAATCCAAAGAAAAAGGTGGAATCTATCTTTATTGCAAGTAGGTTTTGCAGCCCAGGTTCCTGAGCAAAACTTTTCCCTTTCATTTTACATTTCATTTTGAGACTTGGTGGCTGTATACTTAGATGATTTTTGAAGATCGTTCCCTTAGGAATCCAATTCTTCTTATGCATCATGAAGGAAACCTGGGTTTAATGATTTATTATTTCATTAGTAGGATTAATTAATCTAGATGGGATTTTTCTCTCAGTATCCTGATTTCTCGATCAGTAGAGTGGTGCTTTTGTTACTTCATAAACAAGTTGTGAATTAACTAGATGAAGATAGTGCAGTAATTTCTAGAACTATGACACCTACATAAAAATATGACAGAGAAAAAAAGGAGAGATTTAGTGGCCATTATATTGAGAATTTTTTAAATTTAAAGTTCTGGGTCTATGTGTAGGCATTGTAATGTTGTACTGTTAAATGCTAATCGTGTTTGCTATAAAATATCAGGAAGAAAAGAAGAAAAATGTAACAAAGCTTTTAGCATTAACCAGTTGTAAAGCCTATTTGTTAGATATACATTACCAGCTCTATCTACAGTTACTGATTTTTCTAGATCTGAAAGTTTTTTGATATCATTAGACAGTGATTTGTAATTATGAAAAGAATATCTTAGTTAAAAAAATGCTTGAGATTTTTTTCAAATCCTATATTTGTTTCTTTCTGCTCTAGTGATGCTCTGCTTACATGGGTGGCTTAGGAGCAGATCAAATGGCTGAATATTACCTTATACATTTAGTGATATTTCAAGTTCTCTGAGACATGACCTTCTCCAAAGAGAGGTAAATACTGCACCAAACCTATAAAAGACTCTTACTGCCCTTGGCTGGTACCTTAAGGCTAAGTGAGATACTTCATCTCAAATGGTGATCTAAGTAACTGAATTGAGCTCCTTCATTTTTTCACAAAATCTGGGGAAATATTTGAACTACGGGGCATAAGATTCTCCCCTGTTATTAGAATTAAAAGCAGCTACTGTTTCCAAAATGTTGAAATAAATGTTGAACTTTGAGATTAAAAGAGAGACATATCAAAATTCAATTTTTTCACTTGCATCAAAATATCTCAAAAATGTATGTAGGCATACATTTCCTTGATCCTTTAGCCTTCATATAAGAAGCCGTAGGATCACTGCCTTAATCTGTGTGAGGGCCAAAGGATGTCATTATTAGAGCATTCACTATTATCTTTACCTCACAGTCCAGTGTGTGGCATCATCTAAGTTTAGATAACGAAGGTTTTGGGTAATAACGCGAATTTTTAAAATATTCTATCAGTAGTGGAGACATCTCTCTTTCTCTGGGAGACAAAGAGATATGCACAAATCTCTGCTAAATGTACTTATCCCTCCACTGTGAAGGGTCAGTCCACACAGACTCTCACAGTTTACAGAGGTGAGGACAGGCAGGCAAAGCCAGATGAAGAAAGTTGCCTGATGGAGAGTCGGCTTACAGGAACAGGTGAACATCAGTTAGACTTTCCCACTAATTTCAATGGCTGTTATGATTAACTGTCTTTTCACACAGTATTCATGTCAGCATTCGCACTGTTTTTTTTAGCTACAGGCTTGTCAGCCAACTAGGATATAAGAGACAATTATCTTCATTTGTGTTCAGAGGACCTCAGTATTTCATTTGTTTCCAGGTGTTAGAGCATCTTGAGATTTAAATACATACCCTTAGCTAGGATCTGCACCTTAACACCCAAGACTGTGGCATTTGGAGTGGACAGAGTTGAAAAGACCGAGGTACGTGGAGATACACTCACAGCACACATAAGGGCTTTTAGGATGTGTTGTACTGAAGAGGGATGGAGGAAGAAAGTCTGAAAGAAGCAGTGTGAGTGTAGCACCTACTTCTCTGACTTCTACTTCAGTCCTTATGTTGCAGCATCCGTCATATTGTTTGAGTGCTAATCATAAAGAGTAGATGCAACATGGAACAGATGATCATTTGCTGAGTGCCTGCAATGCCCTTTGAGGACAATAAATGGCATGGATACTTTGCACTAGTTAGATGAAAGAAACCTCATGCACTGCACTTCAGTAGCAATTGCTGTGGTGTAAGACTTTCAAGAGGATCCTGCAACTCATTGGGAAGGTGCATTTGACTACGATTTAGCGGTGTATTCCTCCTAAACCCCTGACCAGCTCTTTGTTCAGATAAAAAGGGAATTTGTATTCTTACTGATAATACTGACAGGGCTTGGGGCAGCCACATTGTCGTATCTTGTAGTCTTGCTCTGTATCTCTTGATACATGGTGTGTTTTGTAAAGATTCACATGACTATCTGGCGCCCTCAGTTTTCATGAATTGAAGAGCTATTATTGTTCTGGCTATCTATCTGATCCTAGTTTCTAAAGCAGCAGACACAACATAAACAAAATACCACCCCCACCCCCCCGCTTTTTATCAGTTCTGGAATCAGGAGAAGAAAATTGCATGAAATCATCACTTTTACATGAATCTCTGATTTGTAAGTCAATGTAATTCTTCAAACTTGCTGACTATTTTATGTTAACTCTGGTGGGCAGCTAAGCACCACACAGCCACTTGCTCACTTTCCCTCCACATCCTCAGTGGAATGTGGGAAGAGGAAAGGAAAACTAAAAGTAAGAAAACTTGGTCAAGATTTAAAATAACCAAAGAACAACAACAAATAAACCACAAGTTTAAGAAGTGAAGGGTAAGTGAAAGAAAAGAGAGATAAAACAAAACAAGTGATGCAAAAAAAATCACGACCTCCCATGGGTAGACTAATGCCTAGTCAGTTCCCAAGCAAAAGATGCCTAACACCCTTAAAGCTCCTTCTTTTCCCTTTTATTGCTGAGCATGACATTATGTGGTATGGAGTATCGCTTTGATTAGTTCAGATCATCTGCCTGGTTGTGTCTCCTTGCAATAGACTGTGTACTCGCTAGCCTATTTGTTACTGGGGGAGAGTGAGAAACAGAAAAGACCTTGATGCTGTGCAAACACTGCTCAGCAAAAGCCAGAACTTTGGTGTGTTATCAGTGCTGGTTTGATCACATATCTAAAACACAGCACCATATGAGCTGCTGTGAAGAAAACTAACCCTGTCCTAGCCAGGCCCAGTACACTGGTATATTTCTTCATGTTTTTTGGCAAGTGGATTTGCCAAAACCGTGACTGGAAATTTCTAAGTCAGGTTTTTTGCTTTATGTTTATATCTGTGTAATTGACTTTCTTAGACTTTTTAAAAATTTTCTGCCAAACTACTATGGTTTAAACAGATTGTTATTTAAGTAAAATCTTGAAGCAGCTTAAGGCACCTTCAAATTACTCTTTCAAAATAAAAGAAAAGACTAGTTGACTGGAGACAGGGTGAAACAGAGGAGGAACCTATATACTCACACAATCTACTATTTTCCTATTGTACCCACAGATGAACATCTTAGGATTGATTCAGAGAACCTAAAACTGGGGGACATAATTTTTCCCACATTCTCAGTGTAGAAAATGGAGAGATGTAGATACTGCAGGCAGTTACGATGAGCACCTGAAATAGAAGCCTAAAGTTATACACTTTGTTTAATCATTATAATTGCAAATTGCAAATTTAAATACCTCTTAAATTACTACAAATTCATTTATCTTCTGCACATGAATTAGAGTTTGGGACTTCTGTCTCATATTTTCTTCTGATATACCTTCATAAGGAAATACTGTACTGCAATGGGCTATACTGCACAACAACTATAAAATCACAGAACAGTTTGAGTTGGAAGGGACCTTGAAAGGTCATCTAGTCCAACCCCTCTGCAATGAGCAGGGATATCCACCGTTAGATCAGGTTGCTCAGAGCTCCACCCGACCTGACCTTTCAAGGTCAGGTGCTTTGACACTACACTTCTTGTCCTGCAAAGATTTCTCAGAGACAGCTGCTTTTGTCTTCTTCTGCAACCATCAAAAGTGTCTACACTGTTCTCTCAGGCTGGCATTGCAACAGAAAAAAATGACAGAAGGAAGTGGTGACTCAGATTCATTTTAAAATTCTGAATTTAACTAATGGAGTCACTTTAAATAGTAAATCTGGCTAGTCTATTTTCTATGCAACAAACTGAAAACTTGTACAAGAAATGAGCAACATTTAAATGAAAGAGAATCCATTTTTACATGCAAAATCCATGTCCAGTCTTGATCCAGTTGCTGCACAGTAAAGTAAATGAGGCAAACACAACATGAGAGGAAATTTGGCTTTTTACTTTCTTCAGTCAAAACTCAATAGCCTTTTTTCCACTGCGCATAAAATTCTGTTTGTGTATTTCAGCACACATAATGCTGCCTGAATAAGTACAGAAGGAACAATTATTTGGCTTAGAACTCGTTCAATAACATTATTAGAGTTGTTAGGGACATTTTCAACTATATAGAGTTACCTAAATATATGTGATTTGTTTGAACTTTCTATCTGTGCATGTTCAGGAGTCTAGTAATGAACCAAGATTTAGCTTCCAGCTCCTCTTCAATCAGTATACTATATGAGAGCCTTTATTCTGAATAAGGTGAAGCAAGGACTCAAAGAAAAGCCTGGAACCAAAGTTCTTCTCTGTGTTAGGTCAATGTCCATGAATAATAATTATAGTCTCATTTTGGGGGGGAGGGGGGGGAAGAGGAGTTTTTATTATAAAATTCTCTTGCTGATTGAAGGATTATTACACTAGTATATTATTTCTCCTTCCTCACTTCCACCTAAGTACTGATATTACTGTATCTTCTTCCTTCATATCTCAGATTTGATTGTCTTTTCCTCCTCTAACAACATGCAACAGCTCTATGAAAATAATGGAAACAGTTAAACAAAACAATAAAACATATATATATATGTTGAAAGAACATCTCTTCAGATTTGTGATCAATAAAATAAAATTGAAATACAAGTGATTAAGGGATGAGCAGAGAGATGAATGATAGCTACCCCTTCTATTACCGTTACTGATCTGAAGTATATGTCTTTGGTGCACAGTGGTGAAATATTAAAGTTGGTTCTAATTTAGCTAACCTGGTTACTGGAAAACCTATTATTCCTGGTAGCATGTTTATTTAATCCATTTCCTAGCTGTAAATTATGATGGATAAGCTTTACTGTGCACTGCATAATGCAGAGACGCATACTCAAAGAGAGCAGGAGACCACAGCATAGGGAGAAGTCATCTCTTCCTTCCAGATTACATCAATTTCATCTGTTCATTATTCATAGTGCATTGGGTTGATTTTTCTTCAAACACGTTTTATCAAGCTTTGGTGCCTGAGTTTCTGTAGAGTCTTTTGATTTACCCCAATGTCATTTAAAGAAAGATAAGGTTACACAGCTCTCATGAGACACATAGTCAAAAGATATAATAATAAAGACAAATGGATGCATTGTTTTATGGCTGTTACAACCATAAGGGCTTTGAGTCAATTCAGCTAGCACTATTGTGAGAAGAATAAAACCTCTGTATCTTGATCCAGCTTTACTTGAAAAGGAAATAAAATTGTTGCAGATGTCTCCCACTACCAAAACCAAAATTAGAGGAACAGAATCTGCAAATACCTTGCCACAGTCCACTAGCAAGCTACTGTGGGTGACCATATTTACTTTCTCCAGGAGATGTCACCCAAGACACTGGTAAATGTACATTTCAGATGTTTGCAGTAAGAACACAGAATGAACTGTGACATAAACTCTGTTCACTCTAAAAATACCTTGGCCTATTTCCATAACTTTACTGCAATATGTATGTGTCAGGAGCGAGAAGCAGAGTTTTCAATTCTGTTTCTCTGTAAAATACATTTGTTTGCACCCATCCATTAATGAGTCACCATTTTTTAACATCCACAAGCGACCCATGCTCTGAAGGAATCCAAAGTCTGAAGAGAGAGAATTAGGGAAAAGAACAATTCATACAGGAGTTATTGCAGCCTGAAGGAAACAAAAACTGCTGGCAGTTTACTATGTATGCAATTTACATACCAATTTATGTTACTATTGGATTAAAAGAAGTAGCCTATAAATATCTAGTAGTGTTTCATTTTACCAGGCATTCATATCAGACTTGGCAAGCACTTTTAGACAGAAACCAGATATTTTTGCTTCTGAACACAAGGCAAGGCTAGGAAAAAGGGAATGGGAAGGAGTAGGAAAAGGGGAAGGAAAAAAGGAAAAAGAGGGGGCAAAGGGAAAAAAAAGGGAGAATGAGGAAAAAAAGAAAAAAGGCAAGAGGGGACGCATGGTATTAAATATTGAACTGCAAGAAGACAAGGATGATTATGGGTTTTTTCTTCTCTTGTATCTTCCTCAGAGCTCTCAGGAAACCTTTACTTTGAGCAAGCATTAGAGAGAAACTTCATGATTTAATAGATGAAAAGTATTACAAAGAAACTGTATGAAGGAATAAAGATGGAGTATTAGTGGGAAGCAAAGACGGCAACTGGGGAATTAAAAAAGCACAGAAAAAGGGAAAACAGGATTAAGATTCTCTGTGGGCGTTCTCTAGAGAACAAGGACACTGGGCCAAGAAAAGAGCAGTGGAGATTTTGCCTGACCATGGACACAGGTACAGAGAGGATTGGAGTTCTCAGAAGGCAAAAGAAGATGAATTGAGAGCTGGTAAACAAGTGTAAATGAGATACCATGGGATGACTAAGATCACACAGAGGAAAGACTACCCTAATGATCTCAGATTCTCTGTTAGCTCAAATGGGGAGAGTCTGGTTTATTGATTTATAATTTCCAGTCTTGGTGAAGAACAAAAATTAACATCTAACTCTCTACTTTTAAGACTACCATGAATAGGCCATCTTGAAATATTACCACACAAAAAGAAAGAGCTACAACTATACTAGTAAACAAAGGAATGCCAGAGAACCATTCCGTGGTTTTGCAGTTAATTGTGCTGGTTTGGCTGTATTCACACTATTAAAATATCTAAGCCTTAAAAACTGCACTTGAGAGCTGTATTGAGTACTGTGTGCTGGCTTAAAACTGTTTGGGAGATAGATACTTGACCCAGAGCAAAACTTTGTCAAGAACTATTTCAATCATTTCACCATGCTGACAAATGGATTCCCCAGTGTTGTTTACTTTCCCCGTATAGACATAACCACTTTGTAAAATAATTAAGTACAAAGCCAAACAGTGAGAATAAGTTTACTGTCTATAAACTGCAGAACTATAAAACTATATAGTTATATGAGTTTTATATAGTTTTTGCCTGAAGGAATTTTAGGTGTCACCATTAAGGTTTAAGCATAACACTAATAAAACACAAAATTGCCAAATAATGTTCACTGATTCAGAAAAAAATTTTATGTAAAATCTTCTCAGAGACTGAGAAGAATTTACATTTGTGGTTAAGTAGAATTGTGCAGAAAGATGAAGAGAAAAACAAAATAGAAATTTCAGGCTTTAATAAAGATGTATATTTGCCTAACTGTTTTTTGGAAAATATGCACTTGCTTGTACAGTTGTAGTATATGTAAGATGTCCACAAACAATCATATTCGTACCCATATCTATATATGCATGTTGAACATCCCAAACATGAGGCTCATGATTTAGTGTAAATGAAAATATGGAACTATCAGTGGTGCCTAATTTTTCAAAGCTGTTGTTGAATGTCTTTCTAAGCATGCTGCATGCTATGATAATGTACAATTTAGCTTACTTGGATTATCTTCTGTGAGACATGGTTATAGTAAGAGACAACCAGGCATTCTACAGGAACAAATCCTAGCAAAGCTGAAGTATTCAGACTCTCTAGAGAAATAATTATCAGGGATTATAGAACAATCTGGCAAGTTGAGGCTGGAAAGTGAAATTTAAACTTCTGGAACCCTTGTGCTGAGAATAGACTGACTCCAGGAAGCCTGTAAATGAATCTGGTTCATAAAAATCCAGTATGTCTTAAGTCTTTATATATGTTTCAAAGAAGTTGTTAAAATATAAAACTTTATTAATAGTAGGCAACTTGGAAGAAAGAAAGATAAACAAAATACCCTTTTTATTCTTACACAGAATCATAGAATCATAGAATGGTAAGGGTTGGAAGGGACCTTAAAGATCAGGACTATATGCCCCATGTTGAGGTCATAACTTGTAGGTTTCAAAAACAACCACCAAAAAATGCATCACCAAAATTGCTGTTTCCTTCAATGTATCATTTATTTAATTTTATTGTCTATGATTTCTGCAGTTCTATGAGAGTTTTTCTGTTCTTTATTTAGCCGAAAGAAAAATCAGCATTGGATTCCAGATAATTTTTGCCCGTATTGTAAATTGCTAATATCTGAATGAGTGTTAGAGGTTATAGCTTTTACTGTGTTCTAAATTTTTCTAAGTCTTTTCTATGAGTGTAAGAAAAATTGAATCTATCAAGAGAATCAGTCTTATACAGAGTGCTTAATGCTCATAAAATAACACAAACATCACACTATACAAATGGTCTTTAAGTGCCACAGGCTAGCTGCATTAGATTAATGAGTCAACGGCTACAACTTTGATGCCTCTTCTAATTATGCACGATTCACCATTTCTTTCAGAGAAAGACATCTAGTTAATTAGGTACAAAATGTCATCTATAGGTCATTGACAACAAGGAAGATTATCACTTACTTCGTTTAGTCTTCAGGCAAAATTATTACTCCTTTGGGATTACCACCAAATGTCATTATTGAATCAAAAAGAGCTCCTGCAGTAGGAAGATTACAGAAAAGAGAGAAACTCCCCCCCCGCCAAATCCTTTCCACCCTGACTCATACACAGAATTATCTACCCGACCTTAAGTCGATAAATAAAATACTCCTGAGATGCCACAAATTAAAGACTCGCTTTTAGTCACGTAAAATAAAAGGATATTGCACAGCCTAAAGTGTTCCATAGAGCTCTTAAACAGTGATGCTAACTGCTGAAATACCCCGTTAAAAAACTTCATTGAAAGTTCTTCCATTTCCCACTTTCAACTCCCAAACTACAGGCTTGAAATTACAGTTTCCACTTCTTTTGCAAAATGTGAAACTGTAACATTCTCTGAAACTTTGTAAGTTTTTGCTTTGATTTAGGGCCTGATCCAACTGCCATTGATTTCAAGGTCCTGGTTTGGAAAAATTAAGGACTGGTTAGTGCATCCATCATTATACAGCTTCTAGTCTGTTAGATTACCTTTAACTTGTGGAAAAGTCACTGAAAGAGAGTTATATAAATTGTATATCTCATGACACAAAAACTAAAGCTGGTTTATTCCAGCTGTTCTGTCTACAAATGAGAAGAAATGCTATCACTTGTAGCTTGCAAGGAGATAAAAGCCACTGTCAGGTATTATCTCAGTTTGATTTATTCTCCTTTTTCCAAACACAGCAATGCTAGTTAGCCGATCTATAGGCCTGTAAAAGAAATGCAGTGGTCGACTAGAATGTAAAATTTATATTCAGCAGCATATTGTGAGGTATTAAGGTGCACTTTTGTTTTAAACTGTGGTGGAAAGTTAAAAACATTTTAATTTATTCTTTTCATGAAGAAAATACTTGGTTCATCTGCCAAGAGATTTTGTTTGGATTAGGTCTTAAATTTCTGTTTTGTCTTCATGGCTGAATTATAGTATATTTCATACATGTAGAAGCAATAAAGTTGAAATGAAATTTTGATAATATCCAGTTGGCAATTATGATAAAATTGATATGTTGCAGCAAAATATTTTAATTTCATGGGATAAGCATTTTCTGACGGAAAACAGGTTAATCAGAACGACATGAAACAGCTCTATTATTTCTAGCTGTTATCACCCCAAAGAGAGTCTCTATTTATTTTATGGTCTACTCACTAAGCACATTAAGGAAAATCCATGGGTTTTCTTCCTCTTCTTTTTTTTTTTTTTTTTTTTTTTTT
>Ga0065711_1006097_pt1 | contig 23303 bp, 14 predicted proteins | sample Hoacrofraction12_FD_59098 | JGI IMG/M metagenome (GOLD analysis project Ga0065711, IMG submission 59098) | Hoatzin crop microbial communities from Cojedes, Venezuela - Epithelial fraction 12 v2 (version 2) | ecosystem: Host-associated > Birds > Digestive system > Esophagus > Crop | place...
AATGGGGACTTGTTGGACCAGTATGTTTGAACAAATAGGACAGATACACAACATAACTGCCACCAACCCAAAAAATCCTGGTCAGTTTTGACAACCCAAATCTCCCCTTCAGCATTCCCTGCCTGCCTCCAGATCTCCTGATGAATACATCACATAGCTATTATGATAAAAGACTTAGCAGACTTGTTAAATATACTCGATTCTAACAAGAAGAACTACATTCTATGGGCCGTATTGATCAATAAAAACATCACCATGGGAAGTCTGTATAGACTGCTGACAAGCAGACCATTTGAGCTGTCCCTCCACTCGCACATGGCCATCAGATACAGCATGGCAGCTTCTGCTCTCAGCTTTACCTGCACAACCTCCATGGGCAACCTAGTACAGCCTGCGTATTTCTAAAACTGAACAGAAGTCTTCATGGAGACTACAGGAGCCAACTGTGCACCTAACCTTTATGCCAGGTTCGCAGCTTGTACACAGCTGGGTAGTTTCTTTAGTTTAGCTACTCCAGAATAATTCCCAGAATAAAAGTTGCATTATCAGAGCAGCTGCATGTATACATGGTGGATGCCCGGGACTCATCACTGACTTCAAGCAAAAAAGCAACAGACTAGATCAGGGCCAGAACATAAAACGGAGCTGCACAGCTGGCACTCCAACAGTACCAAACACAGAGGGCATGACTGAAATAACCGTCACGTCATTATTATTACGTTAGAGAGACCTATATCATTAGGAATCCAAAGCTGCTGAGTATTACTCAGTCACACTTAGAGTGGGAGGAAGGAAAGAATAAACTAGAGATTAAACAATTGAGAGATTTCTATCATGGCAGAGGGTACTAAGTTTGCTATGGCCAGAGTCACTAAATCAAAACATGCAACTTGCTCCAAGTTGAGTAGTTGATACACTGGGTCAGAACAGACAACAGGTTTGCAAGGTCAGAGCTGAATGCAAGGTGGACATTGCAACCGAAACCCTAACGTATTCCCAAACCAATGCAACAGAAGCCATAAAATAAGCAGGAGAGCACCATAATTTTCTTTGGGCTGGCTTATACTGCATACCGTTATTCAAAGAAAAGAAAAAAATAGAGAAAAAAGGAAAGAAAATAAAGACATGCTTTACAGGTGAACATTGATCTACAGTATCTGTGAGTTTAAAAAGAATAATTAAAAAGAAAGATACCAAGTCTGCTCAGCCCACCGCTAGGAAAACGCAGCCCTCCACCCCAACACATCGCAGCAGGCAAACTCCCTTCAGGCAAGCACTGTCATTAATCCCACACAGTGCTCATAATACATGCAACCTTGCCACTACTAAGGATTGCTCCCAGATTTCCTTCACTTAGATGCAAAGAGAGACAGTTGTTCTCACCAGGGGAGTACCAAGGTTGCAGTTTCCCTGGCAACAATATCTTAAGATCTGCCCCCCCCTTAATTATGCAAATTCTCAGCAATTCAGGACAAGTGCAGGAGAAAGGATTCAATCTGAGCTTTATCACCAGAACACAGTTTACACAGTAACAAGCATTCAGTAGTTTGCTACCCGTACAGTATTAAGGGTGTAAGTATTAACCAAGAGCCCAGTTCTGCACCTTGACGCTGCAGGTTTTCTTTCTAAATAGCCTGCAAAGAACCCCACTCTGGTCAACGCTCTACCTGACTTTAGAGGTCAGTACAGGCCTGGGCTGCTTCAAACTCCTAACCACGTCTACACTTCGCATTTTTCCTCCGCTCTAAATCTAAATAATCTGCTTTGGCAATGAGGTTTTATAGTGTTTAAATGGGGCAAGCCTTGCTAAAATGATTGTGTGTTTTATTAAAAAGTAAAACCCAGAGGTACAAAGCGTCTGTCCTACATCCAAAATTTAAGTTTCAAGACAGATATGAGAACCTGGAAACTGTGGCTTGTAATTAGAACTAGCAGAGACTCTTTCATACCATTAAAGATCTCCTCCATCCTATTTTTCCAATATCATGAGATTATGTACTTCATTAAAGCAATTACAGCATATTTATGAACAGTCCCCTGTGTCTCTAAGCACAGCTGCCAAATAGGGGGTTTGGGAGGTGGAAACTTATTTCTAAATCTTCCAAATCTTTTTTCCTCTTTCTGTATTTCAAAATATTTTAATTAAATCCCTGGGCACAAGTGGGTATGATTTAGAAGGCAATTCAGGTCTTTAGGCCTACACGGATGTCACTTAAAATCATCTTTGAAGGATGATTTCAGAAACAACTAAAGCACCATTAACGAGAGTAAATTGGAGGTGCACGAGTAGCAACCACTATTATTTTGACAGCATTCAAGTTAAACAGCAGCTACAAGGAATGTCTGCCCATTAATGCTGAGCTGATCAGTATTCAGGAGAACTCATTAGAATACCAGTCAAATTTCTTGAACTTTTTTCAATGAAAAACCTCAATACAATGAAGAATTTGCGAGATACAGATAAAAACATGATTTTTCATAAAGCACTAAACATGTAGGAAATGAAACTGATTCACAAGGTTAAATATGCCTACTGAAATCTTCTCACATGTGGCTATGCTCTGTTGAATTATTTGCAAGCAGTATTTGATGGCTCTTTCAAATATGAATGGTGCAGGAACTCAAATCCTGAAGTTAAGATGAAATCAAATATAAAACAAGGTAAAATTCAGCTGCTATGATGTTCCTTTGCAAATTGAAACTTGATTTAATGGCATAGGGAAGACAGAGTTTTTCAGACTTTTGAGCCAATCTAGACCAGATTTGATGTGAACAGAGAGCAGCTTATTCACTCAGCAGGCAGCAAGGTTGCTCAGTCCTTACGTACAAACCCCATGTCAGGGCACCTTCCAATGACCTCGGACATGACTTATCTGCCGTGACCCATCGTAACAGACAGCACCCAGCTGAATGCTCTGGGTGAACTGCTACAGGCTCAGCTCTGTTAGCAACCCTTTTACTGACCAGAGGCTTGAAAACGAGCTCACCATTTCAGAGCAACAGGGTCCTGTCTTCTTGGATCATCATTTCATTGTAAGATCAGAAGAGCCTCTGAGCTCTCCTAAATACAAGGGTAAAAATTCCTTTTAGCAATTTCTGCTTCACAATGCCACTAGTGCCCAGACACCATAGGGAAAGAAAAAAAAAAAAAAATCAGAAAGCAAAGGCAAAATCAACAAACTTTCTCATGGCAAAATCAACAAAATTGAAGCACCACAGCTACTTCTTACACTGAGCAGAGCAAGGCAAAGAGCAGGTGGCTGCTGAATACAAATAATTCCTAGCATCAACATTTGCAGCACCCTTTCAGGTCCATAGAAACAGACACCCAACAGAGCCACACATGCAAAATTATTTTCAGACTGTTGCGATTTAAACTGACCACTCTTTAACAAGCATCCCATGTTTTTGGTAGATGCTTCCCATAACCTTTTACGCCTGTGTCAGCTGGGTCAGGTAGTATTAGGCAGATACAGAAGCTAGAGATAAAGAACAACTTACTCCAGCTTCCTTAAACACACAGAGGGTACAAGGCACTGTAGAATCTACTTAACTGTGTCATTTTGTGCCTGTGAATATGCCACCGACAAGATATGGAGTATAGAGTGAAAACATTAGGAAAGATATGCAAGAAGGCAGCGCCAGGGAAGGTATGTACTCAGAGGTAAAGGTAACCCAAGGCTTCATGGCTTATACAATTCTAATTCCTGCCTGCCTTGCCTTTCCTGTTATTGCCATCAGGGTCATTAATCCCAAAAGCAAATAACCAGGATGCTGCTTCCTGTGGCTACATCTTCTCTCATTACCTTATAAAGGAGAATGTTATAGTTTTTAACCTCAGGGGAATCAGAATTGTTACCCAGACACTTTGAGAATAGCACATGAAAAGCAGGCAGGAATACAAAACATCACACAGCCTCCAATTCAAAACCAAGCAGGTCTGCTAATCCAAAGCTGAAAGTCTTCCTGAAACAGCTCCCCAAAGGTCAAAGAAAAACCCAGACAACTCACCCATCAGCACTCCTCTTCTCAACAGGAGAACCAAAACCACCTCCCTTTCAAGGACACCTCAGGCTGCAAATGAAAACAATCAAGTACTTAAGAAACCAAACCCCCACCACCCACCCTCTTTCCTCACTTTTAATAGGGTCGAACTTCCTTTTTGCCCTTAATTGACAGCTGGACTAAACCTGTGGGATAAAGCAGGGGTCTCTTCCCAGGGAGTTGGTTAGTCCTCCCTTTCCCCACAGAGATCTCAACCTGCTGTTGCAAATGATTATAAAACACATCTTTGTGCAATTACACTGTTAGGCGCCTTCCTGCTTCCGTCCTTATCTTCTGATGCCAAAGGAAAAATGAAAGTTCAGGAACCCTACGTCTCAAGTTTTCACATCACTTAAGGAGGTTTTGTCTGCAAGAGAGCAAGCTGTAGAGGTGGGGTTTTCTTTCCCCTGCTTGAAGCTAAAATAAAGCTTGCTTCCTTTTTATTTGCTAAAGACCTCTGGGGCCACTGCTCAGGCATGTATCTGGAGCTGCAGGTGAGAGCTGGGAAGGCAGAAGATAATACAGAAGGCTGAGCTGCAGGGAGAAATTAGAAGAACTGGCTCCACGTGCAGTGTGCCACCATCCCCTCTGCCCCAGCATGCCCCGAATAACCTCGGTTTTCTTAAAATCTAGAAAAAATGCCCTAAACATGGCTCAGCCGCTATTGCAGCCCACAAACCGTTTTGCTCGGGGGGGGCTGAAAGGGGTGCTAGCCACCCTGTGACCCCGTTCAGCGGCAGTGCAGGAGCGGACATTTTGTGAGACCCTCCTTTATTAACGGGAGAAGCTGGGAGGTGTTAATTAGCGGGTGCTGAGAGCAGGAGGCCGGACCCTCCCCTACCCCTGCTGCATTCTGAGGGTTTCCCAGCATGAACCAGGCATTTCTGAGCACACAAACATAAAAGAAAGTGGCTGTTTGCATTTAAACAACTGCCAAGTTCACGTCTCCCATTTACAAAACTCCTCAGCACTTACAAAAGTTTATTTGCCTAAGAAGATTCAAATATGTCCTCCCCAGAGCACATCCTAATAAACAATTTAACAGGTATAAGGAGGTGTTGTTAGTACAGCTCTTCCGCTGTTGAAACTGTTCTGCTTTGTGGAAAAAACCAGAAATGTCAGAAGATCGGGCAAGACAAATGCCCATCGCCCGCAGTCAGGATGCTTAACCCCTCGGCGGCTTGTTTCTAAACTTGCATCTAGCAGTCTGCTCCGGATATGAACATTACTCGATACAGTTTCTGAGGTAATCGGAGGAGACAGACCTTTCCCATTCCTTGATTTTCCTTCAGCAAGAGCAGAGCATGTGTCGGCTTTCATCAACCAGCTTTACCCCAACGCAGGGTCCGTGGAGACACCGGCGGCGAGACCTTTGGGGGAAGCTGGTATCAGCCCTTCCTCCAACAACCTGTATTTCTTTTCCTACTGAGCTCTTCCCTTGCAGCATCCTCTTCTTCATCTGATCTATCTTCTCAGGCTTTTACACTTTAACTATTGGGATGGAGGAAAAAAATACAATAAAATCAGGTTTTCAGGCTCATCTAAGCCTATGTTCAAGTGTGTGCCTGTTGGCTAAGCGGTCCGTGCTGTGTTATTGAATATCTGAATGGATTTTGGCTTGAAGCTAGGTTGAGCTTCTAGAGAGACAGCTCAGACAGGCAAGAAAACTGTTCTGGAAGGGATAAAGAAAAGAAATCCCAGTGGGAAGACTCAGGGAAGGACTGTTGAGGCAGGGTCAGTGCTCGCAGCTCTCCCTGGGGCAAGCAGGGGCTTCCCAGAAGGACAGATCCAGCCATCACCCTTTGTCACAACATCACCTCGAGTCAGGATGTATGTGACACGGCCAGCGCAACCCAAAATACAGTCAGGCGCTTAAGAGGAAGAAAAAAAAAAACCCAACCACTAAAATAACTTTTTTCCCCTAAATCTTTGTGAAATATATCAAGAAACAGTACGAACATTCTCTGCCTGTAAACTAGAGGAGCTATGTTGGCTCTCACTGAATTTTAAGTAGTATATTTCCTCAATTCTTTAAAACAGAGCATGGAAACAAGATTACCTGCAAATCAGCTGGCAGTTTGTAGAGTACCTGTTTTTCCAAGCACTCAGGCTATTAATCTAGTGGGTAGTTAGCAACTTATCTCATTCTTATCTCCAAAACACTATACAAACCACTATGTAACACCTAACTTTTCTAATTATTAAACGTTTCAAGGGAGATATCCAGGCAGAGATAATAGTTGCCAACTACCACATCACACCACAATTCAAGGTGAAAATAGCTTCTCCTGGCAAATTAGAAAATGAACAAAGACAAAAAAAGGGAATGGGGTAGGTGACCAGGGTTAATAACTCACCACTTCTGTGGCTTGGGCCAGTCAAGAACTCAACTAAATATTTAATTGCAATAAGTACTTAGAAGTCAGTCTCCTTTCTTAACCCTCATTAAAAGGAGCTTTGTTTTTTTTTTTTGGCTACACTGCAGTGAGGGAACACCTTGTTTGAGGCTTCCCAGCCTTGTTTGACTCAAATTGTTTAGTTGGGGCCATGCTCCAGGGCACTACAGGCAACACTGACAATGACTGATCAATATGAAACGCAAATACCGCATAACAGCTCCTTAGGAGGATCCTATTGTAAGATTTTTTTGAACTCCAAATAGCAGAGAAGCATGTTTTTCAGAGTTTCTCAACCCTTATGTCTCTATGTTTCATGGTAAGCAAGCATTATGGAATTGGTTGTGGTTATGAAGCGTTGACAGCTTTGAAGCACATCTCGATTTCCAGCGGAATGAGAAGATCTTTTGCAAGTGTTCTTAAAATATGGGGGGAAAGAGACAGCAGAGGAATAGAGAAGCTTACATCAGCAAGGCCTGTGATTTTGTTGGGGATTTTTTTCCCCCCATCTCTCTCAGCCTAGATGTCCAGAAGATTTGGAAAGCCTGATGTTTTTCTCACCTGAGATGTGGAATACTCAAGGTCAAATCTCTTCCGCCTGTAACAGAGCCTGTACTTGAACCTGGTTCTTCTGTAACATTTTGTTCCTAAATATTTTGGGAAGACTCCCCCTCTTTGACCAGAGGTTCTACTCAAGGATGAAAAATCCCCAGAAAAATAGCTGCAGGAGAGGAGTATTCTTCCTTCAGAAAGGGCATTCACACCAATAGAATCTATGTCTCTCTCTTTATTTCTCACTGCCTCTAACAAGGTGAATAAGGGATAACAAAAAGTTTAAGTATCTGGAGATCAGCCTCTGATGTTCTCATTTTATTTTCACAATATTCTTTGATTTAGAAAAAAAAAGTAAAAAGGTGAATAAAAGACTAGAAAACTTCAGTGCTTCATATTCTATGCATTAATGGAAGCACTGCAGAAGACTTTTCATTTTCAAAAAAATACAAATTAATGTTCAAATCTTTCATTTCCTTTGTTGGGACAGATTAAATGACATTTTGTCAGTTACATATGCAAATAGGTGCAACGAATTGTTTGAATTCTTGATCATCTTCAGAGCAAGTGCTACTGACATTGAACTTTCAATACTGTATTATTAAAAAAACCACACTTTAGGGTAGCAAAAGAAGACTTTTTTTTTTGCTTCACGTACAAGCTGTGCCTTTGTTCCCAGCAGAAAAGCGAACAGTGTATAGGGGGAAAAAAGAGGGGAAAGAAAAAAAAAAAGCTTTAAATTTTTCACTCAGACCAATGATGTTAAGGCAGAAAGAACAGTGTTCACTTAGAAACTGTATATTAAATTCACAGGTGTAAAGGCAAACATGCCTTTAACTTCATACTGAGCGGAACGTGCTTCTGCTGCTTTGGCATTTATCACACGTTTGGCAGTGAAGGAACTACTGAATCACAATTAGGGATGGGATGGGAAGATTTCCCAGGGTCCAGGCATTTTGAAGATTTTTTTTTTCCAAACTCAATGCTTATTCAAACTTTATTAAGAATTTTAGATAGGACTTCTCCTCTGAAATTGGTCACAGAATGTCTGAAGGTCTAAAAACCTCTTGGTACCAGAATACCAAAGGTTAGAGCCAACACTCATATTTCCCTGAACATTTCTGTTGTCCCCCAATCAAAAACCTGTCATTCAATACAGAGATATTAGAGTGTGGAAAAACTGAAACTAAAGGTCAGATTTAGCAGATGAAAGGTCTACTAGAAAGGTGCACTTGTGGAACTGGATTCCTCCTCACGTGTCGTGATGTAGATTAGGAGTAAACCCCTTGAAATCAAGGGAGTAAGAGCAGCATCCTGCTGATGTTGGTATAATCTGGTTCCACTGTCTTTGCACATGGAGACAGGACAAGTGTGAGCAACGCGAAGTTTGAAACAACAGCCTAATTTATTGTTCAACAAAATGCAAACACTAGTTCCTGCCTAAAAGCTTTAATCCTTCTCTAAGAGCCACTTTATAGGGTTTTCATGATTCAGTTACACACTTAGAGTAAACATGTATTTCTCCAGTGGCATAGCTGAAGCAATACATTTAACACCTTCTATGTAGACTTGTGATACCGTGATGGGTAACATTTCTAGATTGTGCTATTACGTAGTCTTCAGATTTCATCTCCTGATGCATATGCTTCTTCTCAAACCGAGTAAAGAAAAACCATTCAGACCACGCCAGTGAGATCTCTGATTCACATAAACTTGCTTTTATGGGCATTCTGCCAAAAATGTATTTGCAATAGGGTGACATAAACAAGTGACTCAGTAGAAGCCGAAACTTTGAGGTTTTTCTCCGAATTAAAATAGTCTATTGCTGAAGCAAAGCAACAGCAGACAGTGGGCTAAAGACTGATGGGTTTGGATTCATTTAACCTAACTGCATCCATTTACAAGTTTGGAGCTTAGATTATTCTCATGTGCTTCTTCCATAGCCAGAGTGAAAAGTCTTCTGTCATGGGTGAAGACAGGAATAAATCCTCCGGAGCGATTTTTATCTGGAGAGATGATCCATGGTGTTAAAATGCTTGACTGTCTGTTAAATAGCATAAGGCTTCGGGTCCAACTCCCCATCTACAGAATTCAGTCTGTTACACCCTTTTACAATGATTCACACTGGGACTTCATTCTTCTTTCACCTCCCTTGGCATAAATCTCGATTAAAGCCATTTAAATTCTTGACATAACAGCAATTGCTAGAATTGAGTACATTTTTATAGCTAATAGAAAATTTTTCAAAAGGAAAATACCTTAAATGGCACCAAATCCAACACAAGAAAGCTGAAAACTTTAGTTGTTGAATACTTAACTGTTTCACCTGGAAAAAAAATAACAACTGTTTCAGATAAATTTAAGAAGTATGTTTAAAATAGACAAGTTTTGATTAGAGCTAAAAATCAGAATTTCTATTCAGCAGGGAACTATGAAATGCTAATATTTTTTCACATCCCAGTACAAACTGCTGAAGCACCAGCATATTTCCACATATGCCACATTTTTTATTAAGAATTTAATTAACAGTTTTAATTAAGATGTGATTTCAATGTGAAATAGCCGGAATGATGAAAAATGATACCAATAAATAATTTTAAAACTCAATAAAGCCTTCTTCAAATCTGCACAGACTAATGTCTGAATGTTCTCTGTAATGAGGGCACTCTTTTCCAACGCTTTAGAGTGATTGCTTTTCTACATGCTCCTACACACCCTTTTACATAGCTGTAGGATCTGCAAAATTCCAAGAAAATTGGACAAAAATGAAATATTTCAATTGCCACTCCAGCACAGAGAAATAACGAACAGATTTTTAAAGGCATTTAGACAATTCTAATAGTAGGTAGTTACCCCACTGACATTTGGTAAGTGAGCCTATGCCTAACTCTGTAAAACTTGTGACACACTCAGAATACCAATGATTGCATAGAGGTCTAACCTGCCAAATTTAGCCACAGCATTACATCATCTGGTGTATTTCTAGAAGTATTTTTCCCAGCAATATTCTTGGTGCGCCAGATTCTCCATGTATAAAATTCTTTTCCCAGTACTACGTGTAGTGTGGTTTCAACAAATGGAAAAAGAACTGTTGCTGCTGTTAGCAGCATCACATTTTCATCTCACTTCCTATGCTTTTAAATTCATGGCCTGACCTGACTGCTGATATATTTTTACACTGTACATAGTCTGGACTTTTCTCAATGAAACATGACCTACTTACTTCCACTTGTGTGTCCCAGCTTAGCCATCTAACAGCTGTGAGCAAGGTCTGTTGTGACAGATCGCGTACTTCGGAGCTGTCAGTCGTGTGTGTTGTGGGAGAGAGCATTTCGGAGGAAAGTCTTCACCTGCATTCACCAGTGATAAAACTTAAACTGCTTATGAAAACATCAGAAGAGTTTGATCACAGCGTTTCCTCTGGGCACAATTCCACTACCCGTATTCACAGAGAAGACTACTCCTCTGCGAAAAGCTCCTGTGAAATCAAATTAGATCTTTTAATATTGAAATTATGAGTTGGAATGTAACCATTTGAGGTAACGTGAGAGGGTAAAAGACAGAAACTTTCCTCCTCCATAGGCAGGTACCTTCCAGGGTGGGAAGAAAAGCTTTCTATGACTGCTACTGCCATTAGCACACACGACCAGAGGGAGGAGCAGCGAAGAAAGGTTATGGAATCTCCAGTGTTGCCAGCTCCTAGAATGAAGGATTCAGGTCCCAGAAACCATGAGATGCATTTCAAAGTAGCATACACAGAATCACAGAATGTTCGGGGTTGGAAGGGACCTCTGTGGGTCATCCAGTCCAACCCCTCTGCCAAAGCTGGGTCACCTACAGCAGGCTGCACGGGACCGCGTCCAGGCAGGTCTTGAATAGCTCCAGAGAAAGAGACTCCACAGCCTCCCTGGGCAGCCTGGGCCAGGGCTCCGTCACCCTCAGAGGGAAGAAGTTCTTCCTCGTGTTCAGCTGGAACTTCCTCTGCTTCAGTTTGTGCCGGTTGCCCCTTGTCCTGTTGCTGGGCACCACTGAAAAGAGCCTGGCCCCATCCTCCTGACACCCACCCTGCAGATATTTATAGGCATTTCTAAGGTGCCCTCATAGCCTTCACTTCTTCAGGCTAAACAGGCCCAGCTCCCTCAGGCTTTCCTCACAGGAGAGATGCTCCAGTCCCCTCATCATATTTGTAGCCCTGAATACTGAATACGTTGTAGCCCTGAATACTGAAATACACCGATTTCAGTATTTCAGTTCTGTGTCATTCAGGTTCACTTGCTTTACACATTCAAGTCTTTGTCCATAGGGTAAGATTAAAAATCTACTGGTTTACAATGGTCCAAAATTACTCTATCTGTTACCTCCAGCATATGCTGCAGAAGCTATCTAATCATATGGAAAGAGTGAGGGAAAGAAACTGGCAGTGTGAAACAGTGAGTGAGCGTTAGTACATCCTGCAGGGTCATTTTCTTCAGTTAATATCTTTTATTATGCCAGCAGAGTGATTCTGTTGCATACTCTACTTTCATTAGAGCCGGGTAATGTACAACGCAATACTGCAGTGCTGGTTTTCTTCCAATTCAAAGCAAAACCGCTGGTGGTCTGCAGCAGGAATCGGAGCCGTGCCAGTTGCTCCCTGGCTGCACCCTGGGAAGGTCGGGCTGCGCCGGCCGCGACAGCGCAGGGGACAGGAACCCCAGCTGCGGAGGAGTCGAACGCCTGCAAGGCTCCGACAGAGTTAGAGGAACTTTGATAAAATCGCACCTGTATAAAACACTTTGACCTATAAATAAGTTCCTCCCTAAAATGGTTTTTTTCAGAAAAGTTTGAGCTTGCTACCATTTGCACTGGCAAGACCTGTGCACTGATATCTACTCGCTGGTAGAGGGTATGTGCTTAAAGACCCTTGTCTACAGGGTGACGCTGGCTGACCAACAAAAGCAGGATGCCTTTAACTCTGGTTGAAGTACCTGTTGGAGACCCTTAACGATAAAATGAAAGTCCTGGGTTTGAAAGCCTCCGAAATTCGAAAATCTTCAGAACATACCCTGAGAGCAGATCTAAATTTAGCAGTATTGCTTTGAGAAAATTATGTGAAGTTACTCTTATTTCTCTTTCAAAAGTAGATTTGTTTTGCTAATGTAAATGAATCCCTCATGCCCAGTTTCTTGGAAAACTACCTGCTTCCCAAAATAGTTTTCTTTCTTTTCTATAGTGAATAACTAATATGCATCATCAAAGAAAATTGTCTTTTCAATTGAGTAAGAATACTGAATCATCAAAACGAGGCACCATAATGATGTATTTCATTAAAACAAAGACATACAAGGTCAAAGAGAAGTTTCCATATTGAAATTCAGCTGTCTTTATGGCATATGAGAGGCTACTTTTGATGCACGGTCAGACAATGTGACTCACATGTTATACCTCCTGGTAGAACTTTTGGATTGCCATGAAATGTAGGATAGTTTCTGAGTAAGAGGAAAAGAAATACGTAGAGGCAACTCATGTTGCCACAATGTGGATTTCTCCACCTCCAGGACTGCAACCTACACTAACGCAGCACAGAAGTTGCGTGGTAGCTATGCTTAGGGTACTCTCCTTGACATCCTACTTCTAATGAGATAACGGATTGTTTTCTTTTTCATGGGAGTTGAATCAGCTTAGCTTCCAAATACATTTGATCAGCATTACTGGTCAAAGTACATTGCCATCGTTACTCAACATTATTACAAGATTCTGAAAAGAAACCTGTTATCCTTTGTGAAGAAAAATTTTCAATGGGGCAATTGTGTCTCACCTTTAAATGTGGGGCTGGATGGTCATACGATGTGGGAAATACATCCTAATATTCCCGTAATTGCAGTGCTGAGTCTTGGTGATTCCATTTTCTTCCCGGTGATTTTCTTTACCCTATTTTAATTTTTATTTCAATCTGTATTTCTGTATTCATACATATGTGTACATCTTCACGCGTGCTTATAAAAAGCAACAAATTTATTAGATAAATACTCATATAGAGGAATGGGCTTATGTCAAAAAATAATCAAACTGTGGTTTGGAATTTAAAATTGAACTGAAACTAAAAACAAATATTTCAATAGTGTTCAATTTTGATTTAATGTTTCAGAGGAATGTTTTTAAAATACTATTATGGTAACAAAATAATGTGGGTTCCAGAAAGAAGATGTGTTTCTTATTACCTGGACTAGAAATTAATAAATAAGTAATAATTGTGTGTTCTTTCCACCACTCTTCAATTTGAATGGAATTTATCAAAGCCAAGTATAATATACTCTGGTTTCTGCTCATGTTTATGCACAAGTAAGACATGAGATCGTCTATATACAACTGTGCAGTGTATGACCACAGTGCAACTGGGGTAACAAAAAACTCTCTCTAAATGCAATCTGTAACTTTTGAAGTCAGTGAAGCCTGAAAATTATGTTTCAAATGAATCTCAAGAATCTCTCTGAAGCAAGCAGCTCACAACCGTGTTATGGGAAGTCATTTTGAAAATGTATCTTCATTGATTATTAGTTTTAAAGAACATGGGAATTCATTATACAAGAGTCTCTGTGCCTTTAGTATATAAGTCTTATCAGTACTGAAAATTTATAACAAGACATTGAGGAAAAACTAAATGTGATTAAAGTCTGACTAGAAACAATGTAAGTAGCCCTTCTTGAAAATAATTTGGTTTTACTACATATCATTTGTATCAGAATAGAGAAGGTGGTTTACAAGAAATCTTGACATAAAAAGTCACGTTTCTCTGTACATTTCTCTGTACAGAAAGAATAAAGATCAAGCAACACAATTAACTCTCTTGTGAACGCAGTTAACTCCTTTGATTTAGCTGATGGTAGAATCCTCTTTGGATTCCTGATGGATCGATAGTTTAGAACATGCCCAGACAACCGTATGACTTAGAAAGACTATACATGAAACAAGAGTATTCCCTGTGTACTAGTGAACAGTTAAAAAAGGGTCAACATATAGTGCTGTGCTTGATGTTTATAAATATTTAAAACAACAACGAAACAGATTGTAGACCTGAATCTTCAATATCAAGTTATTTATGAACTACTAAGTAACTGGCAGTGATTTCTTTCAAAGCTTTGCTAGTAAAGAAGAGGTTTGTTTTTTTTCACCTGGCCATTTTGTAACCAAGATTTTTTAAAGCAGAATGGAAAACTCTGAGATTCCAGCAAAGGGCTATGAAGACGATGAAGGGACTGGAGCATCTCCACTACGAGGAGAGGTTGAGGGAACTGGGCTTGTTCAGCCTGAAGAAGAGAAGGCTGAGAGGGGACCTTATAAATGCCTATAAATATCTGAAGGGTGGGTGTCAGGAGGACGGGGCCAGACTCTTTCCAGTGGTGCCCAGCGACAGGACAAGGGGCAATGGGCACAAACTGAAGCAGAGGACGTTCCAGCTGAACATGAGGAAGAACTTCTTCCCTCTGACGGTGACGGAGCCCTGAAACAGGCTGTCCAGGGAGGCTGTGGATTCTTTTTCTCTGGAGATATTGAAACCCCACCTGGACGAGGTCCTGTGCAGCCTGCTGTAGGTGACCCAGCTTTGGCAGAGGGGTTGGACTGGGTGAACCCCAGAGGGCCCTGTCAACCCCCAACAGTCTGTGAGTCTATGAACCGCAAGTACAAGTGAGAAAAAAGCATGCCCATTACCCTTTCAGGAACCAAACTCTGCCACCACCACGAAGCTATGTACTATCACTCAAGATCTCAGGTGTTACAGTCTACAAAATCTCGATACCAGAGTTCTAATCCCATTGCTGTATCATTCACAATTACAAATTTTAAGACTGATTTACATAGGTGGCCCAGCCAGCCTACTCTCTTCAGGTCTGGTGTGAAAGTCTTTTGTCTCTATGAGCACATTACTGTCCTTAGGCTGATAAGGAAATAATTCATTCTATTTGCATTAGTAAACGCTTTTCGGACTGGAACTGTGCCATGTCTAACCAACTCGGAATGAGGTGGAGGTTTGCCTCTACCCATCCACCTATATACACACGTATCTGATTTTCTGCATCATCAGTCACTCTATGGATATTAATATGTTTAGTTTTATTTGTATTGGGTCTTTTTTTTAGAAATTTACACACAAGTATGCATAACTGTTTCCTTTTATAGGAAGACAAATGGCATAAACAAGTCGATTATATTGTCTTTACATGACAAGATAGCTTTCAGCAGTAAGCATCCAAAATCTGCAAAAGACACGTAATCTTTGGTATTTACTTTATCTGCTTGCATTCAATTAATATGATCTTAAGAATTAATTACTCTTTGAATAAAACTGGGTAAAACCAGTGCAGAAAGTCCATTTCAGACAAGCCCCAACAGGACATAAGTCGGAGGTCAATAGTGACATGCCGTATATTTCCAAATCTCTCTGCATTTTCAGTCAGAACACTTACTTACCTGTCTCGAGTGCCATATTTTTAACCTCTCCCCACTCTTACCTCACATATTGACACCATTCATTTCACTTCTTACTAGTTAAATCAAATTAGATGAAAACTTGATATTTGACATACTTGTGAATCAGCAAGAAAATAAGGCTCCAGCTATGATAAGAATTTGCAACACAATTTGAAACCTCCAGGTAAGCCTACTTGACTCAGTCATATTACTCATATGCTTAAAATTAGGTACAGATCCTTGGCTCTGCAGAGTTATGACTTTGGTGTTATCATAGGTTCCCTCACAATACCCAGTAAAAATAAGCAGAACACATCAATATAAACATAAATTTTTTAGAACTATGTATCATTTCGCCTCTTGTCCTTTGTTGTTAAGGTAAGTGAAAGGAATGTTTTAATAATTTACTGTATGATTAGTGAAATTGTGTTTTTTTCTTACTTGAAATACTGCATCAATTTATAGTCACTGATATTTTCTTTTACCGAGAAGTTTGCATAGCCATCCCGAGAAATAAATACTGTGTGTTGTTAATCCATCCAGCAACAGATGTCTGATAGAGACTAGCTCTGTAAATCAAAACATGAACAAAAGCAACTTTGTGCACTGCCAAAGACAGAATGAGGCATATATTTCACTTTTCTTTTAGAAACCGAAGACTTTGGGTCAAATCCCAAACTTGCTTAAATCTCTAAAGTCTGCAGGAATTTCGGGGCAATCTTACATCTAAGGCAACAACGCCTCTTTGCATTCCTTGTGAAATTCCCTTTCATCATTTTCCAGTTTTTGAGAATTACCAGCGAATAATGATGCAAACCTCAGTCACATCCTCATTTTCCTTCCTACTCAAACATTAATGCCTAGTTTTTTTATATCCAAGGATGTTTTGTCCTCAGCCTTCACACATTCCAAGTTAAAAGTATTCATTTACTGAATCTTTCAGCATATACCACCGGTCAATATAGCCCTGTTGCAACTTTGCACTGACTGTGACAAGTTTCTCTCGGGTATTTCCATTGCTACCTCTGGATGACCCACAGTAGGTTGTTTTTGCCAATACCCCTGAATTTCTCCTAAAGACAGAAGGGTCCCGTGCAGCCCCAAGCAGACTGCAGCACCTCGGGCATGGCGAAGTGCAGCAGCGTTCATGCACCAGAGAAATGCTCCCACTGACATCTCGTAGCTCCATCAATTCTGCATGCTCAGGACCTACGGCAGAGCTAAGAAGCTTTTCGTCACGTGTAGATTCATAAATGAGGAACACCAAACTTCAGCTACTCTTTTGGATACTTTTCTCCCATTTTGTCATCGTTACCGCGGTCTCATCTGCTTTGAAATCCCTGCAGATAGCTCCATATCACAAGTTCCTACAGACACCATGCCCTGCAAGGGTCAGATAAGAGCTCTTGAAAACTGAACAGCGAGAGCATGTAAGAGACAGCAGACCAAGAACTTGCTCCCTTTCCCCTCTGCCGTCAAAGCTTCACATCTATTTTGAACAGGGCCGTGCAATGTGTCCTCAGAGCAGGCTCCTGGCAGCTCCCCGAGGCACCGACAGCCCAGAATCATCCACATTTTCCCATTTGTTTACAGCTCCAGTTATAAAGGAAAGAACTACCCTTCACCACCATTTATTTCCTAATAAAGTGAAACTGTAGAGTTTTATCACCTACTTTTCTTCCTCTGGTCAATCTTTACTCTGGATTGTGTTTACTAGCTGTTTATTTCCATTTATTATTAATATCTTCTTTCACTTGTCATCACAAAGATAGATGAGTATATACAGTACATGAATCAAAACAAATAAAAATGAAGTTGTACCCAAGCTCATCTTTGTTTACTGATTAAAAATACAGAATGAGAGCCGACTGTGACTGTGATTTGCCTGTTGGTGGAAAAGCGTTAGCAAAAAAAAAGGAAAAATAAATGACAAAAGTATTTGCTGCGTGTGCAAAAGGTATCACCCACGTGAATCACGGAGGCCGAATACGGCTGCACCCGCGGAGATTTTATATCACAGGCTTTGATCATTTGATTCCTGAGCTTTCGTTTTCTTCAAGGATTTCCACAGAAAGCAAAACAAATCCCTAAAATTTGCCAAAGGCAGTTTTCTTTTATTATTCATAAGTGGTAGATATTACTAACGATGGCTTCATACACTGGAAAAAAAGTTTTCTCAGTCCCATCTGTGTAGTAACATTTTATGAGAGATGTATTAGACACATTTATCCGGTATTGAGAAAACTGCAACATAACTTTAAAATTCACTTATCAGTGGGGGAAAAAAGGCCATAATAAGCAGCATTAGGGAGGGAGGGAAAAGGGGAGGTTGGGAGGAAATGTAGATAAACATCCCTGTCCAGGGGATACTCGTTCTACACATGCTCCATCTTAATTCAAGTCATCCAGCACGACTCCATCACATATATCCACAAGGGCCAAGAAATACGTATTCTGCTCTCCTTGGTTTATATCCAGAACAAATCTATTTCACAGAGTGAAGTGTTGCTGCTGGTTTGGGAATATTTGTTAAATGGCTATAATGTGATACAGTTAAGTTATTTACTGCTTGTGACTGGGGAGAAAATTGAGGCTTTTCATAATGTTACATTTCTACAGCAAAAAAAGCATTTATGAAAATAAAACGTTTGGGTCTCCTTTGACATTCTGTGTTTTTCATAGGATAAAAAAGATGCTTCAATGTGCTTTTCATGTCATCTACAAGGGTATGAATGCAGTTCTTTGTGTGGGAGTGGCTACACAAGCAAGGATACATGCCAACAACCAGGTAACACCACTAGTAAAACACTACTCATCGCTCCTGTACACTGTTTTTTTCCAGAAGTGTCAGAAAACTTGTGTTGGCGTAGTTTATAACCAAATGTTGTGCTTCCCCTTCAGCTCACCCGCTCGGTATTCTCAGCATCTGATCCAGTCTTTATTAGTTCAAAAATCTCTCTTTAGCTTCACTATTTGTTGGGCTCTGAATTTCACCAGAGCAAAACCCAGAGCTGAAACCCCCATAGCCATGAGAGCGTTACACCGCCCTGTGTCACCTCACAAGATATTGCCAGATCCCAAGCTTTCACTTCACACCATAATGAACATTTAATACTGTTTTAACACGTCACCTTTCAAGTTAGTAATATTTTTTGACCTGATCTATACGTAACTCTTTACTGGCACTACGACATCAACAGAGGCAGGCAGCAATACACCAGAGCCAACCGATGCCGTGCCATACCTATGCTATCGTTACCCAACGCCTCCTCATGCAGTCTGGCCCAGTTCACTAAATCAGACCAGGCTGTAGCAGGTTAAGCACTTCTCTAACAAAATGTTTTCCCCCCCGTACAGAATGTGGTGTCTTTAGCAATATGGCTATAGTTACACAGCTTAGCCCAACCATTAGTATGATTTTATGCAAATGTCAAAGAATCAAAAATCACACAATCCCACAGCCATCATCCTACACTGGAAAACAGCAATCTTTTTTCATCTTTTTCTTTTAATGAAAGCTTTAAAAATAGGGAATATTTTATCTTATTTATCTGCTAATTCATGCTTCATGCAGATATTTAAAGCAGCTGAAATGGAAACCGGGATGTGTCATAAAACGTAATGACATTTCCCTCATTTGGTTCATTTAGGACGGTATTCCTCATGCCTCCAACCGCCGCAGTGATCGCAGGAGTGTCACAGGATGGTTTTCGCCATCTGTGGTTTGCTGTCATCTTCCCCTTCAGGGCAAGGGACTGAGACCAGGCTGCGGAGACTGGCTGCAGCTGTAAAACGGTCAGGCTCCCACCGCAGAGGAGCTGAGCTGCTGCCAGGGATGAAAGGTTTGCAGCAGTTCCTCCGCTTACCCCAACCTGTAAAACCCAAGTTGCTAGCACGTCATTTGGGAAGGGGTGCGCAAGACCACAGGGAAACCTCAAATGTTACTTTGAACTGGATTTTTTTCCAGGCATGCTGAGCACCTGGGTACAAAATCACAGGATCACAGAATATTAGGGGTTGGAAGGGACCTCTGTGGGTCATCTAGTCCAACCCCCTACCGAAGCAGGGTCACCCAGAGCAGTCTGCGCAGGACCACGTCCAGGTGGGTCTTGAATATCTCCAGAGAAGGAGACTCCACAACCTCCCTGTGAAGCCTGGGCCAAGGTTCCGTAACCCTCAGAGGGAAGAAGTTCTTCCTCATGTTCAGCTGGAGCTTCCTCTGCTTCTGTTTGTGCCCGTTACCCCTTGTCCTGTCGCTGGGCACCACTGAAAAGAGCTTGGCCCCATCCTCCTGACACCCACCCTGCAGATATTTATAAGCATATATTAGGTCCCCTCTCAGCCTTCTCTTCTCCAGGCTAAACAAGCCCAGTTCCCTCAGCCTTTCCTCAAACCTTGCTCCAGTCCCCTCATCATCCTCATAGCCCTCCGCTGGACCCTCTCCAGTAGTTCCTCACCTGTCTTGAACTGGGGAGCCCAGAACTGGATGCAGTACTCCAGACACGGCCTCATCAGGGCAGAGTAGAGGCAGAGGAGAACCTCCCTTGACCTGCTGACCGCACTTTTCTTCGTACAATTGTTTACTGTGTCTGGTTAACCGAGCAGAAGATATCTAATAGTCTTAGCTGAAATGTAATGTTGTCATGCTACAGGATCAGAGACAGGAATATAAGGGTCTGCAAAGGCAGCTGGCCAAGAAGAAATCACTGTTTTCACATGTTGAGAAAAAATTGATTTAGAATAGCAGCAGGCTTGGCCTGAGATGCTAGTTGTTATGGAGAAATACAGCTCAGCAATCTTTTAATACAAGTCACTGGTATTCTTGATAAAGATCTCCTGGGTTGATTTGCTCTTACAATACTACATGTGATTGCTTCATGGAAGTTCACCAAAGCAGGAGAGTAAAGTCAGAAACTTGAGAGAATAAAGCAGGTCAAGTGTTCATGCCTTCGACTGAAAAACAGTACTTTAATGAGAGAGAACTTTACCAAAGCTCCAGTTTTCTCTATCTGACACTGAAAACAACAGCAGCCTGGCAGTCTGAAAAGGCTTTGAGAGCCAAGGGGAGAAAGCTTAAGGGTCATTTGAAGTTTTCTCTGCGGGGAGTGCCAAGGGAAGGATTGAATCGCGTAACGGGCTGAGCCGCAATGAGAGGGAGTTCTTCTGATGAAGAACGCTTTCTGATGGTTCTCCTATGGGTGACTTGCCCTGCAAAAATAAGTTGTGTATCTCCCATTCTCCGCTGAAAATCATTGGCATAAAAATTCAGCTTTATATCACTGATATTCACAACCAAACCTTTTTTCACATGTTGGTGAAAATTTTAAGTGATATTGCAACATAAAGAGCAACTTTGTGATTTTTTTTCCCCACAGAAGGCTAGCAAACACATGAACCACAGTTAAGCGTTATGAATGATCCATTTCTTATATTTTGGAGTTATCTACAAGTGAGATAATCTTGAAGACTTTTTACGCCAGGAATCGGTTTGCAAAATGGATAAACGAAAATCCTTGTGTTCAGCTTAACCTGTTTACCATGTCTTAGAGTCTGTACTGTTCCACATCTCAAACAGCTTGATAGTTAAGAGGGTACAAAGGTAAAGCAACAACTTCCCCCTACAGCTGTGGACCTACAGCTGATCTAATGCAATGTAATCAGAGATAGTTTCCTTGTGATTGACCAAACCCAAAGATTTTAGAAATGCATGAGCTTGGCCATGATGGCTAAGAACAAACACTAAATCCTTGTCAAAACAACCCAGAGTATCCTAAGAAAGCAATGGCAAAAAGAATCTGGTCTTCACCCCACAAATTTGAAGAGGTTTCACAGGGTTATAAGGAGCCAAATATCTTCCAGAGCGCAGCACTGACTAGGCAGCACAGAATGAGCCCTGAGTATTTACTAACGCGTCTGTTTTCTGAATTGAGGATAACAGTATTTAAAAAGAGACTGCTTAGTAAATGCAATAGCAAGATCAAGAACCAAAATGACAGAACAAGACACGTAGTTCAAGTTTCCTATATAGTAAAAATGAACTAAAACGTATAAAGTGTAGTGTTATTAGGCTGATGACTTTTCAAATCTAATGACAGATTAAATGTAACAGTTTAAAAAAGTTCTTTCCATCTAGCCCTCTCTCCCATTAATGCACTAAAGATTTCTTAAGTTAATGTTTTTGCTTAATCTTAGCTTTGGTTATGTGAAATAACTGAAACGCTCCAGTGATGGACACCAGGCAGAAGAGAGGGGAAAGAAATGAACAGCTGAGGCATAGGAAAATAGAGCAAATATCTGGTTTTGCATATAATTTTTTCCTTCTTGCCTTTTTCCTAAAAGCCCAAGATTTTACACTACACACACAGAGGCTAGACATAGTGTTATGAAAAGGATAACACAAAGGAAGCTTCAATCCGACATGCCTAGAAGACTGGAAAAAGATTCGGGGCTGTAAGCCTGGCTATGGTGGACACACAGCCGTACCATCTCTGATGACCTTCTCTTCTCTTGCTCTTCCTCCAAGTCTTCGAGCACACACATAAAGGAACGACAAAACTCATCGCAGGCTGCGGAGTGAAGGCCCAGAGCGTCTACAGCACTTCACTGATTTTTTCCAATGAAGTCAGCAGAAACCAAGAGGATGAGGCAGAGCATTTTAGGAGGAGGAAGGTTGTTTCTATGAGGAAGGAGCACAAAATAACTCTGTGATGACAAGTAAATCACTGAAACTAAGTTTTGAAACATGGCCTCCGAGTATATATTCTATATTGTATGTGCTCCCAGCTTGATTTCTGAGGTCATATTTCAGAAGAACAGAGCAACTGCAGCAGACTAAAATTATTCCCACAGCCCTCGGAAATGCTAAGTACTCTGAAAACATCATGCCATAGACCTTCCACACTGGCCATCTGAATTAGAGCATGTTTTTGCCACTGATGTCAAAATATTGTGCCTCATTTTCTAAGCTGCAAAAGGGAGTAATACGACATCTCCCCCACCTTTCCTCAACAGTCAGGATTTGTGCAATCCCAAATTGCTGCAAAGCAGTCAGAAAGATGATGAAAAACAAATAATTTTGCACTTGGTCTTAGATTACAATCCACAAAGAGCCTGGAGCCATGGATTAGAGTAAGTAGCTGTTAATTTTATGGGCTTTTTCCCTTGTGCTCCCTGAATGAAGCAGAAGCCCAGCATGAAATACAGTGTATGCACAAGGTATCAGGCATATACCGCTGACAGCAACACGCTCAAACTTTGGAGGCTCCAAGTGCTGCTCTGAAACATTAAATTATTTTTAAAACCATTTTAATTCTTTTGATGTAAGGAATATAGAATATACCGCAAGCAATTTATCATCCTAAGAACCCTAGTGACTTCAAATTTTTCTTTTGGTAAGAACGTTGGTTTAAGTCAAACGTAACGCGTCATATTTGCTCTGGCTTTTTTATGTAACAGCAGGTTGTTAAACCTTGCTTAATACTGACTGCACAGCACCAACAGCCGAGATGCCGGTCGGTTATAACTCGGATATTTCTAGAATGGAACAGTGCAGGGGTTTAGCGTCAAACACCAAGAAAGGTTAGAAATTAATTAGATGACTATTTTTCTGAACTGTATACTGTATTAAAAAAAAAAAATTAAAAAGGAAAACTAAGCTTCTGGAAAGCTATATTTTTTTCACCTGATTTCTTCCCAAACTTGCTGCAAGTTGTGTCCTGGGTTGCATCAAGAGCAGCATGGCCAGCAGGTCGAGAGAGGTGATTCTGCCCCTCTACTCTGCTCTGGTGAGACCTCACCTGGAGTACTGCGTTCAGCTCTGGAGCCCTCAGCACAAGAAGGACATGGAACTGTTGGAGCGGGTCC
>Ga0065711_1034747_pt1 | contig 23302 bp, 12 predicted proteins | sample Hoacrofraction12_FD_59098 | JGI IMG/M metagenome (GOLD analysis project Ga0065711, IMG submission 59098) | Hoatzin crop microbial communities from Cojedes, Venezuela - Epithelial fraction 12 v2 (version 2) | ecosystem: Host-associated > Birds > Digestive system > Esophagus > Crop | place...
AAGCCCAGCTCCCTCAGCCTTTCCTCATAGGACAGATGCTCCAGTCCCCTCATCATCCTTGTAGCCCTCTGCTGGACTCTCTCCAGTAGCTCCTCATCTTTCTTGAACTGAGGAGCCCAGAACTGGACAGAGTACTCCAGATGGGGCCTCACTAGGGCAGAGTAGAGGGGAAGGAAAACCTCCCTCGACCTACTGGCCACACTCCTCCTAATGTATCCCAGGATCCCATTGGCCTTCTTGGCAGCCAGGGCACACTGCTGGCTCATGGTCAACTTGTCATCCACCAGGACACCCAGGTTCCTGTCCGCAGAGCTGCACTCCAGCAGGTCTGCCCCAAGCTTGTACTGGTGCATGGGGTTGTTCCTCCCCAGGTGCAGGACCCTGCATTTGCCCTTGTTGAACCTCATCAGGTTCCTCTCTGACCAACTTTCCAGCCTATCCAGGTCACGTTGAATGGCAGCACAGCCTTCTGCTGTATCTACCACCCCTCCCAGTTTGGTGTCATCAGCAAACTTGCTGAGGGTACACTCTAAGTCTTCATCCAGGTCGTTGATGAAGAAGTTAAACAAGACTGGGCCCAGTACTGACCCCTGGGGGACACCACTAGTTACAGGCTTAATACAAGTGTGTTTATTTTCTGGATCTATATTTCACTGTATCTAAATTATGAATAAACAGAGAAAGTGAGAAAAACAAGACACAGAGAGGGAGAGATTAAGAAGACATGAAACATCATTCTAAGATCTGAAGAGAAAAAACTATTAAACCATTTCTAAGACTATCTCTAATGTCTGTAGAATTTGTTGACTTCTGTTTAGTTAGGCACTTCAGTAAATTACTTTTATTCATGTTGTCTTTCAGAACAGAGAAATACAGCGTGGTAATTTTTTTACTTCACATGTAATTTAATTTAACATAAACTAATGTGTCTACAAGGCCTAAATTTTAGAATATGCAGATGCTAGTATTTTAAGTTGGATTATTAACATAGCAACAGCAAGTCTAGCATCATATGTTTTCCAGAGAATACATGGATCATATTTGGCTTTACATAATGCAGCACAAATGATGAACAACTTAGGCCCTAATTTGGGATTAAAAGACCAAAAACTGGCCAGTCCCACAACTATGGGCATGTTACATAGCTCTTTGAAGTGCTGGACAGATACTGAGCACTGCTGACCCAGCTTGTTGGAGCCATGATCACTGTCCCTGTCGGTGATGCATTGTGCCCACACCACTTGCTGCAGTAGTCCAGATACAGAGCTAATACCATGATGATACATGCCTATATATGAAGAACTCAGACAAATATATCTGATGCATAACAGAGGAATTTTCTTTCTTGGATGTAATTAATGCACTGTATTATGCCATCATGGCCTATGCAACCTGTTTCTGTTAGTCCAAAACAGACAGAGGCATTAGGTAATGGTCTCAAAATGGGACATGTTAATCCCTTACAAAGAGTAGAAAATACAGAAATTAGTAGAAAATGTAATCAGATGTACAAAGAAAGTGAGTGAGGTAAATTAAATTATTCAGGTAAATTTAGAAATTGAAGAGAGAAGAGAGAGAAAATAAAACTGAAAAGACCCCATGGAGACATTTATTATGTTTGATAACATGCGGTGAAAGGAATAATTATTTTGTTTTTGTTGACAGGAAAGAATAAGGATAAACGATTGTTCTTAGCAGAATGATAAATGAAGTTCCTGTTGTCTTAGAGGTTAGGCCTTGGACTGAGTTTCAATACGATTTTTAAATAGTATTCAATAAAGGGTTTAATACTGCAGCAGTAGAGACAATAGTACTTAGGTTCATTAAAACTTCAAAGTCTTGAAGGAAGGAATTGGGCCTGATGCAACTCAGGAGGGTTATCTTGAAATACACTTATATTTTAGATTTCATAGGGAAAAATCATTTCCACAAAGCAGTAGGGTATGAAAGAGTTGCCACTGTCAGATACCGTCCACTCTAGAAGCTGTTTGTTTGTTTGTTTGGTTATTATATGTCATCATCCAACCCTTGTTGTGTTCACCCTTTTCTGAGTAATTTATTAATCTACTGAACAGCACAGGGCCCTTCTCAACTCCATTGATAATGCCTGCTAGTACAAGAATGGTCCATTTTTTCTTACTCTTTTTTTTTTTTTTGTTTTAACCGGAAGCTTAACTACTGTTATATTTTGGCATCAGTATTATCCGCTATATGGTAGGTGTCCCCTGAATGTTTCCATTGTCTTGCAACCTCTAACTACTTTGCGGCCATTCTGTGCACTTCCAGCTTTGGCTTTTTGAAAGGGTCCATATACCCATACTAGAGCAATTTCAGGCAAGTGCAAAAGCAGAATCACATTCTCCAGAGAACTTTCTAATCTAATCAGTTGCTCAGTGAGTTTTGGAGACCACCTGAGACAGAAATGTGTTAAACGAAGGTTTTAGAAACATAATTTTGGGACATGGTACAAGAAGTGCATCTTATGACTATTTTCAGTGTCAAAGACTTCTTTTTAGATCAGTCTTTTCATCAGATATCAAAATTTCATCCATCGTCTCTGCTGTTTTGGACCTCATAGACTTGGTTGTCCAGCTTTAGATATTTAAGTATGATGATAAAATGAAGAATGAAACAACAAGAGGAAAGAGATTTTATGTTTGATATCTATACTAGACTTATTTGGTATAGTTTCTAGGGAAATCTTCATGACTGCTTTTTCTTTCTGTGTGTGAGATCACTATGCATCATGTTCTAGTTGGCCTAAATACACAGCATGTCTCAAAAAGAATGGAAAATGCTCCTCTCAGAAACTGATTATAGATCTTGAGAATTTTAACTGAAACAGAGACAGCAGAAGAAAGAATAGGTCCATAAATGCTGACAGAGAAAGGAACAATGCCACAATTCATCTCATATGACATAAACACTGGCCTTAATTCATCAATCCTAGTAGAGAAATCTTTATTTCCTCCCCAAGTCCAACACTTACATTCTTTAAAGACAGTACTATGTGTAGAATCTGACATTTTGACAACTGCTCAACAGCTCATTCTGAAAACTTGTTGTTTGAGAGATTTTATGCTATGTATCAGAAGTTTAAGAGTGAATCTGTCAATGAAGTGGCATAATACTGCTTATAATCTTGTAGTTTTGAATAGGTATTAGTTATGTGGATTTTTGACTGAAAAAAACGTGGGTTTTAGCCGTTCAGAATAAACAATGGAAATAAAATTTATTTCCCAGCCAAAATCTTTGTAACAGCTTTGAATAAATATGATAGAAGTATGTCTATGGTACCTAAACGGATAAGAATTTTGTGGTACCATTATTATCCCTCTTATCCAATTCTGCAAATTTCAGACTTCTTTATGGACAGATGATCACAACTGATTCTTCTGGTTTTCATTTAGATAGCTACTTTAGGAGTCTCTTAAATAGAAAAGCCTACATTTGGTGTGTTGAACCCTACCTACAGTGAATGTAGACATACTTTAATAACCAAGTGGCTGAGAGACAACAGAAGACATGGTTATTTCTTCTAAGAACAGCTAATTTTTGCTAGCAGAAAGATCAACCTAGTATCCAGATTCTGACATCTGTGTCTTAAGAAAAATTACTTTTCCATATAGTCACATTTTAGAAAGGAAGAGAGAAGAATTGTTTGAAAGAGTATGTAAATAATCTTTACTTGAGATGTTCTTCATCTTATCAAATGCAACAGTTCAAAGTATGTTACTAAAGCTATACACAGTTATACTAACGAGCTTCCTTTCCCCCCTCCCCCTTGAGAGAAAACCCCCACTTTTTAAACCCTAATAAAACATTTAAAAATATCCTTCAAAAATATTTAACAAAGAATTTCAGGCCTGCATTCTTCAAGTGTCTGATGAACATGAATGTTACTTCAGAAGTGGAAACTCTTACTTTCAGGAGAGGGAAAACATACAGATCTGACCTTATATTATAAAGGGGATGCACCACAGAGTATAAAGCTCCATCAAAGAGTGCTTGGAGGGCTTATTCACAACATTTTGTCTAAATGCAAGTCTCAATAATTTAAGAAATTAATAACTTAATTTTAAATGGATTGTGAGACTTTCCTATGAGAGAGTCCAAAGCAATAATAATACCTCTGTATATGCAGAAACTGATTACCGATTCAAGCAACAAAAATGCTGGTTCTGAGACTATCTCATAAAAATATTGAGGCACTACAAGGTGATATTTGTTAGCAACTTAATCCTGTCAAGCCTGTGAATGAGTCTTGTTTCTTCAATTCTATCCTCAGGTATGCTACAAAGAGATACTTATGTTTTCTCTGAACTGAAAATCACCTTTTATTACTACTATTTTGTAGTTTGTGCAGTTTATTCATTTCAGCTCCACAGGAAACAGGAAAACAATACATGCAGCAAGGCAATGAAGAAGAGAGAAAAACTCACCATGCAGTTTCAAGATGCAGAAAAATGCCTAGCATGACATGGCGGTAAGAGCAAATATTGTATTTTTTCCAAAAGAGTCACCAAGACGTTTATACATTTTTTTCTGCAGTGATTTTAAGAAGATGTAGAAGTATGACTAACATTGCAGGTGCTACCAGCTTTTTCTCTTGAGTTGTTTTAAATGAGGATTTGTGGGGAAATTTTAGCTGACTACATTAAGCAGAGCGAAAATTTGCAGACTGGAATCTGGGACTCTCCATTCCATGGAGCATCCCATAGATATTGGAATATAAGGTCACACTTGTATACTTTCTTCCTCAAAGTGCTGAAGGAAGAAACATGCAGCTCTTTTAAAACTTAATTTTCCATTCTTATGTATGCAGCATTTGATGTTGTTTCTTTCTGAAATAATGCGATAATGTCTCTGCCTTTGGGAGACAAGATTCTAATAGTTGAAGGGAAATACAGTCTCTCAAAGGAACTGATCCAAAATCAGTTCGGGTGTAAATAGATGCAACCAATTGTTTTTAATGGACTTCTATCTATTTGGAGCTAAATTAGGTCTAGGATTGGTCCAATACTCTAATCTTCAGTCAAAATTCCCTTTATTATAATCAAAGTTGGTAGGACGTAACTATAAAAAAGATAACTCAGAGAGCTGCATGTCCCATTTGTCTTTCAAAGGGAAATTGCGAGTGTTTTTCCCTTTGATCACAAGGTCAAAAAGTGTTTTTGCTACTTGACACAACATGAAAATACAAATAATGAACCAAATCTGTAACTGCTGTAAGTACAAATTCAATTACTCCACATTTGAGTTTAGCCTCCTTGTCTTTTGATGGGAATTATGTTATTAATGACATCCTAATTAATTTTTTTCCCCCATAGCATTAATGTGCAAAGAAGACACACAGAGAGCAAAATAACCAGTCCTGTTAGGTATAGCTTCAGGGCTTGTGTGTGTCAAATTTCATCCATGTTATTGAACTATTGAGGACAGCAATATTTATGATCCTTTTGCCTATGGAAGGTATTGTATTGTTCTGTTGTAACTGACTGCTCCGTCTTGCCAAGTTAAGAAACTTTCTGTATCAGTGTTGCTAATTCTCATTATTTTTTTCCAGCTTTCAAGTTTTTTCTTACCTTTTTTTTTCTGAATGTTCCAGCTTCCAGAGATGTGTGACTATATAAAAAGGACAGTTTTTTCATTTCAAACTAAAATTCTTGTCCTCTTGATTATGATGCAGCTTGCGAAAATATGACCTGAGTGAACACCAAAGTATATAAAAAGAGCTAAAATATTTTAAAATTCTATTTTAAAATCCTTTTTTTTTTTAAAGCCAATTTCATTTTTTATTAAAGCAGGACCTGAGATTTTTTGAAGACTTGCAATTGGTAAACTTCTGTCTCCCCGCAGCTGCCAGGTTGAAAATATTTTCTTACCCATGACTGGCAGATATTGAGAGAGCAGAAAATGAGTATGCAGCCTCCCAGCTGGCTTTCTGTGAATTATTTATAGATGGCAGAAGCATTAGAGAAGTCCAGGCAGCTGGACTGTGTGTAAGACTTTCAGTGAATGATTTCATTTAGAATGTTGTTTCAGGGAGATAATGTAATTAATGTAGTTGGGAGATGAGAAATCTCACACATTGCATCTGGAAGTTTCTCCTCAGGAAATCCTTGTAGCTCGCTGTTTCTGTCAAGCAGGGTAATGTGCCTGTAAAATGCCTTTGACAGAAAACATATCACTGCATCAGCAGAATCAGAAAATGACAAAACATACACAACGTGGAAGAGTGAATGCCAATGTCTTTGCATCAAGAAAAAACACTCCTGTAACAAAAAGAAATCTAAATCACTGGGAAGCTTGTAAAGTGCATTGAAGAAACAGCCTGAGCCAAGAAGATGTTACACTGGTTCTCCTAACAGCTAAAAACCCACTTTGAATAAGTGAGAAATATCAGTATTAGGCACAGCAAACACCTGCTTTGCACAGAAAACAACACAAAAATCCACTGCAGCAGGTAATAGGTTTTGGGTGGGTATCTGTGGTGTTTTTTTTTTTTTCCTATTGTAGCTGTCAGTCTACAGTGAAAAAGCAAAGAAATCTGAGGGCAAATACATACATTTCCAGATTGATTTAAATCTTAAATTTAGAAATTTGAATATTCAAAATTTTCAGAGAAAATAACCTGGTTTTAATTCTTATTTGCCAATTGACTTTCATGCCTTTTAGGTCAACTTTTCAAGCTTTTACTATTAGCCATGAATCCAGAGACTTAAATAAACTAAACTGTAAAGAAACATTAAAGATTTGAAAGAAAGATCAAAATAAGAGTACTCTGCTCAAGGGCCAATGGTTCACTTCCTTCAGAACAATACGGCCTGATCCAGTTCTAAGCTCTACGAAAGCTAAACTAGTGCTCTATAAATACACTTTTTCTTCTGTGGAAATTATATAAAAGAAAGGTAATTATGTGATAGTCATTTGTGTAGACATGTCTCTGATGAGGGTGGAACTTGGGTATACCATTAATTCAAATGAATTATGCACGGAAAGAAAAATATTTGCATCCTTATATGGAAGGAAAAAGGTAAAAACAAACTGCTGGAAATCCTCCTCAAAAAGATGGTTACTTCTTTATTAATTACTAGTAACAAATGCAATCACTATTGGTTAACATAAAAATAGCTGGAAATTGCTGCCTGCTGTTCTGCTACAGGACTATGGGAACGTGTAGTATCTCTAAAACATAACATATTTTAAGGAGAGATTCTTGTTTTTAAATTTGGAAAGCAATTGGAAATCATTTTCTAAGTAAAATTAGGCCGACATGATATGGATACTATAATATTATCTTTCAATCTGCTGCTTTTAATAGAGAGACTTGTAGAAATTATTAATTAATGTAATTTCCTGCGTGCTTTAAATGCTGTTTTCACTTATTCTGCAACAAGATCAGAAGGAATCCTTCATTGCTCTACTTAGCCAGACCTTTGAAAGAGCAAAAGGTTTAAAAAATAAATAAAATGAAAGGCTAAATGAAATGACTCGTTATTTTAAGTAGCAATCTTGCATTTCAGAGTGAGTCTTTAATACAAAATTTAGTCATTTTGATAATAATGGTAATTGTATTTAATAATACTTAGCTTGCATATTATGCTTTCAGACTGTATTCATCTTGCTTAAATATATTCAGAGCTCTCTTGTAACAATCCTGATTTGTTATAACCAAAAGATGGCAGCACTCCATGCAGTATACGTTGCCTTCCACTGTTATTTCTATTCACAGATCTCTTTGCAAATTCCATTTTATAGAGCTGTAGTTTAAGTTATCCTAGGCAGAGAATTATTATGGTTATTAATTTGGCAAGGTTAACATGATTTTGAAAAGCTTAAAAATAAATTCCTTTAAGGTTAGTTTCTTTAGTATAGTTCCAGACTGGTTAACCATCAGTATTAGATAAACAGAACTGACAAGCTCCAACCTGAAGCCTAGTTTAGGGAAACCCGTTCTCCTTTTCTGGGGACTTAAACACCACATAGTTTGTCTCCTATAGGTCTTCTGACTCTTTTCACCATTTTTTCTTCTTTTTTTCATATCTTATTTTTGCTGTTCTCCTTTTCCTCCTTGTCCTGTCTCATTCTTTACTGTTCCCTGGTCTCCTGTTGAGCAGACCTCAGCATTTGTGCCCAATACCAACTCCCTGATTTAAACACCTCCTTTACTGTATATCGCTGTCCCTCCTGTGGCTGGAGTTGCTATGCATTATCTAATGTCTGCACACTGTTGTACCCACAGTGGTCTGAATTCTCATTCCTCTGTGAGACTAAACGTACGACAAAGCAGCTCTTACCCAGTGATAACAGAGTTTGAAGGGGGCAGGTGATCAGTGACTGTGTGGCCTTGACCATGTCATGTAATACAGAAGCATTAATGAGGAGACTGATGACTTCAAAGTACTCTCCCTGCTATTTGGAATTAAGTCAAGAGCAGTCATAAGGACATAGAGAATGATCGCTGAGAAAGTTGGATTTTAATTTGGTTTTAAAAGGTGAAATTAAGAACTGAACTGTTATACAGAATAAATCAAGGAGGAAAAGGGGACATAGGAAAAGAAATCAAGATTTTACTATTCAAAAGGAGGAAAAAAGTGGAAGGGCTAAGAAATGAACAGCACAAATTCTACACAGTCACAATAAAAAGTGCCAAAAACTTAATGAATGCTGTGATTCTAAGCAAGAGGATAAAACAACGAAATACTTCCTTGTATGAAGGCTTCAGCAGAAAAATTGAACCATTAGGCAGAAGCATGAGAGCCACGGCCCACAGGCAAAATTTTGAAAATATACAAAAAAATGAATTATAAATGCTTATCTATCCCCTATGTTATTCCCATGCAGATACCTCCAAATAAATGAGATGAATCCTTCCAAATGGCACAGGCTGCTAAGCTGTAAAAGGAACCAGTGAAACCATCCTGAGAAGCCTAAGCCCAGTGCAGAAGAAGCCCATCCGAGAGAATCCTAGAGGCAGGACAAAGATAGGTCGATCCAAAACATAATTCATTGTGCATACAACAGGAAGCTGCATGGAGGAATAAGAAAAATGTATGGAAAATCAACTTCAGCACAAAAGGTGTGAGAAGAGGCTTTGAAACTGAATTTGCAGCTGTATAATGTATGAAAGAGAATCACACAAAATAATGTTGATGTGAGACACTCCAGTATGTGCAAGGAGCCACAATATTGCATTAGGGGTTTTTTTTGCTTATTGTTTTGTCATCTACATTTTCCTGCTGATTCTAATTAGACTCTAATTTTATTACTTTCTGATACCTATCCTTACCCATACTTGTGGTTGCTCATGACTTTCAGAACTGTGTTACTGCATGTATTAAGTGAGGGTACTGGGATCTGTCACATGTAATTCTTCCTTTCTCTCTTCTCCTCTACTCTGTTACAAAGTTCTGACTTTAGAAGGGATGTTTTTTAACAGAGGCTATGCTGGAGAAGGGTGATTTTCAGGCCTTTCCATTTTGAAGCTGGTTCCTTTTAACGAGCTAACAAGTTTTTTGACCTTAAAAACTGTTGCATGGCTGACCTGAGATCCAGGCCTTGGGAAAGGGGAAGTAGAAAGCGGGCTAACCACAAATATTCTTGGACCTTGGAGTCTTTTAATGTAATCTATTTTAAGTATTTCCTTCGCTACCTGGAAATTACTGTGTTTCATGACATGATTTCTAGCAATAAAAAGCCTCACAGGAAAGCGATAAAAGCACCTAAGAGTATCTGTTGATTTTATATAGAAAGAAATATTAACAACAAATCAATATCAGTTAACAACTTCATTTTGCATAGAATATATAAAAGACTAGTAACAATGTGAAGTAGAAAACTGAAAATGGTGAAATGCTAACTATGTTTAGTAAGAGGATTCTGAAGGTAGGGGGTAGATACCACACTATGAAAAAGAGTAATGATCCAAAAATCAAAGGCGCATGAACTTTCTCACTGACAGGAAGGTGCTTTATGTAAAAAGATGGTACAGGCAGTAGATTTGATGATAATATTAACAACAGTTTAGGATAATTGGGAGAAGGAAAACAATTAAGCTGTATTCAAGATAATGCAATCACATTTACAGAAGAGAAGAATGTAATAGAACAAGATGCCTCTGGACTTAGATATTTACATGTTTTGTGCCAGCTAAGTGCTTTACTTACCTAGAATGAATAGGACTATCAAAGAATCCGAATGTAAGGGAAGGATGGAAAAAAATCAGCTGGAATTTTGAAAAGTTTACATATGAGAAATTACACTGGTTGTGTAATCCTGTGAGAAAGTGGTCTTAATTGTCATTCTTACTTATCTGTGAATTGCTATACCTTGTGTAACTGTGGTCATACTCTGAAATGTTAACAATTAATCTGAGGACAGAAAAATTGAGATCTTCTTTAGTAGCAGATAAAATTTTTCCTATCAGTAAGGATGAATTAATGTGAAGTCCAATTCTGGAAATTTTCATGGACTGAAGCCCAACACATTTCTCTGCAATACAAATATATTTCTATCATATATTTCTGTGAAATGTATGGAGTAGGAAATACTTTCATTGTATTTCTATGCCATATGAGTATAGCAAGTGACCTCCTGACTGTAAGGAAGAGAATATCAGAGAACCAAATGAAGCAGAAGAATGTTCCAGTCATTCTCCGTGTAATAGTGGCCATTAGCCCTGGGAGCAATTAGCTCTTCTAATCCTTAACATTTAAATTCTCAGAAAATGTCCAGCATTTAAGAATATCAGCAAGTGAAAAGAAACCAGAGAGCAGACTGTGATGAGAGAAATGGAAAAGTCAGTTCAATTTATGCCGAATAGCTTTGCCATTATGTTGAATAAAGTGCAGTTTAATTTTTAATCAACTTTGAGCCCACTCTCTATTATAACTCAGCACAAGATAAATGAAACAACTATTGTGTTGCAAAGTGACCCTTTCTTGAAAAGATGGTTGTGCTATAAATCCTGAAGTACACGCCATATAAACCTACTTTTATTCCTGAATTCAGCCCTTTCAATACTTGCTGTATGTAATATACCTTTCATCATTTACCCATAGTAATAGTAGTGGTAATAGCAATCAGTAAAGACATTTCCTTGTGAAGATATTTAGATAGAAGATAATAAAAGAGGGCTTAGCAAACATTCATAAACATAGAGACTTTCAATACCTTTGCACAATATTTGCAAGAATGTCCACCTTCTGCTACACTTCATTTTGGTTTCCATAGGCAGTATTAACAAATAAATCTGCATGCCATGGTCTGTACACTGATTTTCACCAAACTTGCCTCACATGTTTCAAATGTAGATGTTAGCAATGCAAAGCTCACTGAAAATTTTTATCTCAATAAAAGTCAAACTCTCTGTTAATATGATCTCTTTCTTTTCTATCTGCCTTCCGTAATAGACAAACTTCAAAAAATGAAAAGCACTTTGTTTTAGTTTTGGAGTGAATAAGGGTAAATACTTCAGATTTTAAAATTAAATAAAAACTTGGGAAATATTACTAAGCTTTCCTCTACAAGCTCTTGCAAATTTCATGTGCTAAGCTTGGTGTTCAACAGCTTATTACCCACTCTTGATTTCACTGCATAGGTACCTGTAAGTATTTTTTATGCAAAATACTTATCCCCAAAAGTTTTGGTTTCAGCAATCAGTTATTCTTATTAAAGTAAACATTACCTAAATTATAAAGCTAGCTTAATGAATAAGTGATTGGTTTGTAGTTTAGGAGATTCAGATTCAGGGTCAGACTACAGCTTTCTGTGGAAACCTGAACATCCATTGAAATGTCTGGACTTCTGTTTCCTACTTGTGCCTTTCCGATAGTAATTGCAGGTTTTCCTGTGTTGACACATTAACAACATAGCCATATCCCACGTTTTAAAAAAAACACAGGAGTAGTTAAAATTGTGATAAAAATCCACAAATCCACACTTTTTGTTAGTACTTGTGGCCTCTTTTTTTTGAATCTTTATGTTGTGAATTTCTCCCCCGTAGACAGAAGGAGTGGAAAAGTAATTTTAGATTATTTGTTTCTCAAAGATAGTAAAATCTAGAACCCTCACACAACGTCAGACACTTGGGCTCTAAAAAACCAGTACCTGTGACTACACTCACAACGAGATCTTTATAGTTGATGACAGTGTTATTCGTTCATAATGTGTCACACATAGTTAGGCCCATGTAATCCTTGGCACCTGTGAGAACAACTGCTACAGGGAGAAAGTGGTGGTGAAAGGGTAGTGAAAGTATGCTGCATAGAGACATGCATGTCATAGAGACACTGACTTTGGTCTTTGACTGAGCAAGCCCTGAGTATGTCTGCAATTTCTTGCTTTTGGCTTAGTAAAAATAGCAATTAATTTTCCTATTTTTTGGGGGGAGAGGGGATGGGACCACCCCAAACAATCAAAAACCTCCACAATATTTAGAAATAATCCCCTCTCATGGAAAAAAATGTATCAGTTCTAGTAGAAAAAGGTAGTTTTTCTTCCCCAACTGACCACTTTAAAAAACCTTGACTTTATTTCTGTTGTGCTTAACCTCACAACAGCAATATGTGCCCTTGTGATCAAAAAGCATGTTTACTGTAATTCTCGCATAGCTTATGCAGGTTTTTCTGTTCCCTGCAGCTTCTTGGAATGCAGAAACGTGTTCATTTATTTGTCTGAGCAACTCTGATACCACTATCCCCTGCCAGCATTCTCTAAGTTGGCTGCCCATAACAGTAGAATAATTTCAAGATGGCGCTGGTAGTTTGTAAAGACTTAAAAAAATTGTTCTAAGGTACTTCTGTTTGAGATTTCCCTCTTCTATAACTATGGTCATAATCTTAGGAATTTTGGTATTATCTCTTAAATTAGAGCAGTGAGGGTATACTTTAGGTGTAGAAAGCATGGAATCAAAAACATATTTCTCTCTGGCATTTTTCAGTTCGTGCTTGCCCTTTTTTAAACAACATCTGGTCCGTTTGTCATCTGGAGGGTATTAAGAAACTACTATTTAACTGGGTTTTTTTTTATAAACAGACTCTTAAAATCTCACCCCTCCTTTCTTTCATGAGACATGACTGATATTCTTCTCAATACATACATAAAATTTACTGATCAGGTTTAGGTATTTTTCCTGGTTTTGCTTTGCATTAGTCTATTGAAATGACATGGCTTGTTTCAAGATCAAATGACTGGAATAATGCAGTGCAACTCTTCATATGCAGTATCCTCAGACAGTTTCAATGCTCTAATTCCGGAGTTAAACAATCTCAGAAGGAAAAAGAGAACAAATAATTATGAATAAAATATGATATCACTTGCAATGAGCTAGAGAATTCCAATTTAAAGAGGGCAGCTTTTTGCCTGGCTGCCATCAAGTAAGTGCACAGTCTGTAAGAAATAGCAGCAGAAGTATTACACCAGAGGCAACTCTAATCTAGCTTGTTTAAGCATAGGAAATGAATCCGTGGCAGCTCAGCTTCACTGCAAGATTTGCAACGCAGAACTGGGACTCTGAGTACTCAGGAGGTCCAGTCTTGATCCCAGCATATCCATAGGCAAGATTACAGCTAAATCACTTACACTGACCTGTTCTGGAATCAAAACTCCTTTTGCGGAATAGCTAAACCTGAGGTGCTGGAAGGAAAAGTAAATACACCAGGCCATGGACTTGCTTGAAGAATACAAGGAGCAGGCCAATGTTAGATGGGGAGAGAAAGTGGAAAATGAAACTAGAACAAACCGAATTTCAAACTCTGGTCCACTGAGGTAGTGGTGGAAAGAGCAATACTTCACCCAAAGTCTGCAATGTAGGTACATAGCATTATGGATGTCAGCAGAAACTTTGCACAGGTTGATCATTGTAACAAACAGCCTTACAGCATGAAGAAATAGTTTTACAGGCAATTCATTTTTACTTGCTAATATCTCTTTAGGCATAATCACTTCTATTTCTGCTACTACAGGATTCATGTATTATACCCTGAGCTCAGTGCTTTATTGTATTTATGGAAGTTGATCATAAACACCAAAAGAAAGAATTATGCCTCTATTGGAATGTATCATTACTTTCCATTCCACCATGAAAGCAGAAAAACTGTATCGCCTCTGCATGAAAAAACTGGGATTGATTGTTTTTTAAAAATATTTAAGTAGCAGATAAAATTTTTGCCTAATGTAAATTTACACTTGAGAGTAAAGAAATATCTTGTTTATTGCTGAAAACCTACCCTAACTGGCATCATATATATCTTACATATACTACATATGCATTATCTATACCTTATTAATATTTGTCAGAAAGGTTTGATCTGTATGTCCAGTAATTGAAGTTCATTTTAATTATGAGCAGGCATATGAGCATGTAAACATCTAATCCACAGTCTCTGAAATGACATTCATCTGAAACCCTGAAATATCCTTCATGCTACCCTCATAAATGTCACCCTTAGCAATTATTAATGTGTGGAACATGAAGCAATTTAATCCACAGTTGAACCCAGCATTAGATGCAAAAGAACAACAGTAATATCTATTATACCACTTCGCATTGCTTGTTAATGATCCATTTTACTAAATGAAGAGCACACTTACTGCATGTACTTGTCCTGAAAATGGAAAATTGACCATCATATATAGGCCTAACCACTGAATTCAGTCAGCAAGTATAAAATGAATTAAATGAACCAAATTTTTTCCTTCACTTGGCAGAAGCCACTGAGTTGTGCCCATGTAAAGAGAAGCAATATCTTCTATATGTTATTAGTGCTTAAGCTTCTGCCCTCTCAAAAGTGAGGGTTTAGTCACTAAGCTGCATTTAAGGTTAAGCCAGCTGAAAAAATTGAGAGCTAAAACTTACAATATGTTGTCTCTTATTGTCATATCAAAATGAAAGTTAGTAGAAATATGGAAACACTTGAGAGTTAAAGAAGAAATAAAAGTATTTGCAGAAGAATGGAGGATTAAGTATACAAATTTTCTACCTTGTATACAGCAGTACATGGAATAAATAAGTTGTGCTGCTTCAGATCTCAGGATAGTTGACCCTTACGTATTCAAGAGTTGAAAGAAAACAGAGGTCTGACCTGGTATCTGCTACAGCCACAAGAAAGCACAGTTACTCGATGATTTTCTGTAGGGAATTGTTACCTATAAGACTAATGCTAAGACTGACACAAGACTATTGCTAAGGAAAACCTTAACGTCTGAAAGAACATGTCAGTCAAAATCCCAAAGACAAGGCTTCTGCTGGACTAATTAAATTGGAGGCTATTTGACACAGCCTTTAGGGAAGCCACCCTTATTGGGATCATTTGGAAGGTTGAAGAGGTCCGACAAGAGAGGAAGTCTGGTTCTTTAAAATGACAAGTGGCTGCAGTATCAGAGCATGCTGGAAGGAAATTAGATGGAGCAGAATAAATGTGAAAAAGTGAAGTATAAAACATAGAGGAGTATAGTTATGAGGGGAAAGATATAAGAGAGAAACACCGGTGAAGGATTTGAGCAAGTGTGAATTTTCACAATAACAGAAGAAAGTTTAAGAAAATGCTGGTGAGTCATTCTGCAGACTCACCAGCACATTACGATTTCGGTGTCCAGTGAGGCTTGGTGAAGCGTACTGTGGCTGTGACAAAGTGAAAGTGGCTCTGCATGTGTGCACTGGAGTACATTGCAACTAATCTGTGCATTTGTGCTTTCAAGTACATGAGAAGAAATTTTATTGAATAAACAACTACGAACCTGTTGTACCTTTATTTTGTGCTGTGATTAGCTCAACACTTATTGCAAATCCATCTGATCTCAGTTTTTGTTTACTCTTGTATTTTGTCTTTATGACATTTGTAATTATATGCTCTTGAGTTCTTTCTCTGCTTGTTTGCTTTTCTGCAAAACACAATATTAGCCCTTCAAAAATCCATTTATTACTACTTGCTGGCTTTGAACTATTTATTGGTAGTGTCACAAATGAGTAGTCTCTAATTAGCCCATCCTTTAATTGTTCATATTCCTGAAAATTTTTTAGACTACAGTAGAATTGTCAAAGGTCAGTGGCCCCATCTGAAAGCAGGTTTTTTGTGAGAAAATTAGCCTTGCCCAAGTGGCGTAGGAGTCTTACACAGGGAGAGTAGTCAGACAAGGCTACTGCCTTGCACTGCCGCAGCTTCCATCTCACTTCCTCCATCTGCCAAATGCTACCAGAACAGCTGAGTCTGGCACAAGCAGTTACAGGGTGACAGAGGCCGTGGTGCCATGTGGAGTGTGTTCAAGGTAATCGGAAAGCACGTTCTGTGGCTAAGGTCCCAAGACCTTACAGCTGTCACTGGTGATCCAATGCACAGGACATTTCCAAGCTGAGAAGAAAAGTGGTTGAAAAGTATGCCTTTTCCAGAATCTTGATTTTTTAAGTAATAGAAATGGCTGAGAGTTTGCAGTATGCACTGTGTTTCTGCTGAAACACCTACAACTGCAAAAATAGAAATTGCTTCCTTGTGTTGTAGAGCACAGGACTTAACACCTTCTTATTTTTCGCTAGTAGTATTTCTACCAAAACAAATATGGAATTACCATGGCTGTTTCCTTCAGCTTCCTTTCAGAGCAAAGGAGCGAGCGTCTTCAGTTTATCCACTTTTGACAGATAACTTGACTATAACTATTCAACATAATCAGTTTTTAGTGGATTGCCATATGAAGCTAATCTAAAATGTGATGAAGATATGTGAAGGAAGTCATGGAAATAAAGATGCTACAGGTGAGCTGACCATGGGTCAGCTGGTGCAAGCTCTCCAGAATTTATAATGTTGTTTTGCACTGATAGCTACACTGTTTCCCTTCAGCTTCTCCAGGTATATACTGTATAATATATACAAAAGATGGTTTACCTGTCTTAAAATTTCTGAGTATTTATGCTGCATATAATGGCATTAGGTTTACAGTCTATATCTTTGTTGTTCATCCTGGTCTTTTCTCACTTGCTATGGATCTCATGTTAGCTCTTCAATTACAGATTTCAGGGAATTGGGGTTTATCGTTGAATGTGACTCAGCAATTCATGAATACATAACCTTGTCAAAACAGCTGGAGCGTGTCTCTTACCTGCTCTGTGGGATGTGCTAAAGACTTTTTTCATAAAATCAGAATTTGTTAAAGAGTGACTCCAATACAGTAAAAATCACCATAGACAACTGACCTTGGAAGTGGGTTTTTTTAAATGTTTTTACGTAGTTAATGATATATTTTGTTTTGAAAGCCTTTAGAAAAGACCTGGTCATCTGAAGTCAACCAGAACTTTGTCATGAACTTAATTCTTTTTGATTTTGTAACATTTTATTTGGTACAAAGGTAAGAACAGCTGGATTGAGAACATTTCACAAGGAATTATTGTAGTATTTCATGAGTTGTTCTGACATTGTTTGACAGTGTTTTTCCCTTCACCAATGAAATTCCAGCAGAGTTGACAAAGAAGGCTGCTTATACTCACTCAGCAGCTGAAAGCCAAATTGCCATGGCTTAAAGCCAAACTTGAATGTCTTCACTGCCATTCACGGAGTTTGCTATAATTAAGTCCACACTTTTTCGTTGGTAGAAGGTTTAATGGTTTCACTGGCAACTATCAGATAGATCTGTTACTAAGATACTCCTAGCATTTCCTGTAACCTACTCTAGGTATCAAAATGATGAACTTTTGTACTGAATTGTGAATCTCTTTCAATCATACTCTGATAGCTCCACAGAAATGTCTCTGAGTGTAGGGGAAGGCAGGATCAAGAATTTACCAGCAGAAACTGTTCAGCTGAAAAGTTATCTTTTGCATCTTTTTATAGCTTTTCTTTTCCCTCCTGTGAGAGCATTTGTTTTCATGGGTGATGGTTTACTGCCAATAATGGATGCCACAGGAAGTTTACATATGTCAGATTTCAATTTGGCCAAGATAGCTTACATACCCGCCACTGGTATCTCTCTGCAAAAACGAGACATAGTAACTTCTGCCTTCTGTCATCACTGACATCACTAACACTGGTATTGACGTTATCTTCACTGTAGCTTTTCGCAAGTTCAGGTTCAAAACCAAGTTCTTTCCGAAAGCAGTAATTCAAACTGGACCAAGCTCTCCTGCAAAACCTGGGAATGCAGAATGTCTAGCCTTAGTAGGCTGTGCCTCTCCTTTTGTGGATTTGGAGTCGTTGTATAAGCCAAGAATACTTTCTCTGGTGGGAGAGGGCATAATAAGCACAGCCAAGACAAACTGACAATAGGTAAATAGTCCAAGGAAAGCTGCACTAATTCTCAAAACACATTAAAGAATGAAAACAAATAAGTCCACACATTGTACTTTTTAAACATAGCAATTTTTAAGCCAAGTCTTACATTTTTTGTGAAGGTTTGGCTTAGCAATGATATTAGTGTTTTCAGCAGCTCGTGCTAACTTTCTAGTCAGGAAGTGTCCCTAAGGAAATAGTTTTAGGTGAATTAGTAGCTCACAATACATATGCAAGGGGAGACAAAGATATGGCTGCTAGGCATGGACTGCAAGAAACTTTTCTATCCGTATTTAAGTTGGAAAACCTAAACACAGTTTAAGGTTTGTATTCTGAATTTTTACCAGCAATTTTTTCTACCTCATTCTCCACTGTGTTTTTTGATGTTTTGATTATGTGATTGTGAATCTATCACTGCAAATAAAGAGTAACTAAATAGAAAGTTGAGATTTATATCAGCTCTTAACTGGAAGCAAAGGAATCATCTGCAAAAATCTCCACCAGGCTGGGACAGAGGTAATAGAGTAAAAAAATATTGTCCATTCTGGTGTTAAGGGTGAATATATTATATTTAGTTTGGAATAATTTCACTGAGCAAAGTTTAAAAGTTCCTTACATTTTACCAGGTATAGTTCTCATATCTATAGATCTTGTTTGTTTCTATTTGAGATCATCAGCAAAGATATGCTTTGTTATTAACTATTTTTTTTCAATACATCAGAATGAAAAACCTGTTCAAGTACTTTTTAAGTATGTGTTCCTTTTTTATAGATCAGACTTAATTCTCACATCAGGATACATCAAGTAAAGTCTCCAATGCCACTAAAATATGGATTTTAATGTAATTGCAAAGTAGACAAAGAGAAGCAGAGGGCATACATTAGTAGTAGTTATTGGGAGCAGCCAAAATGATAGAACACCTTAAAGGTAATTGCAAGGGAAATGAATCCAAGTTAAAAGTAAAATGCTTAAAACATTCCCTGGTGTGAAAGTCCTCTTTAGTTGTAATGGTGCTAGCAACTGCTCCTGTAGTACTTTCTTGTACTGTATATTTTCTACCATCGGATAAGATAAATGGAAATGTCTTTTTGTTCATTGACAGTATTGTCCCTTCTGACTGAAACATTTTATTCAAGTCTGAAATTTTAACCCTGCTGACATGAATCATAGTTTTCTGTCATCATGTCTGTGACCCACATTAATGTTATAAAAGCGTGGTAGAACAGCAGCACCTGAGTTCTAGTTTTTGTAAAATAATCCTTTGTGGAAATTGAGCCAACAGCATAAATTTAGCACAGACCTCACTGCTAATGCTATATCTGAAAAATTCTCATCTTGAAAGCATGCTGCATGCCACAGACAAGCCATGCAATACCTGGAAGGATTCCTTTTTTTGGTAACTCACTTCTACTATAGCAGCATGATGCAAAAGGATGCTCTGGTGAAATTTATTTACCCTTTAAAATAATTCATATTTAACAATTTAAAAGATGCACTTTATGGAGTTATATTGTATTTAGTCATAAAGAAAATTATCCAGGGTGTTGTGGTTTAACCGAGTAGCCAGCAGCTAGGACCAGACAACAGCTTGCTCACTCCTCCTCTGCCCTGCAGTCGGATGGGGAGGAGGATGGACAAAAAGTAAAACTCGTGAGTTGGGATAAAGACAGTTTAAGAAGAGAATAAAGGAATGAATAATAATAATAAATACGCAAAACAAGTGATACACAATACAATATTTCTCACCGCCTGACAACTGATTGCACAGCCAGTCCCTGAGCAGCAACTGCTGAACTCACAGAACTCGGAAAAGTTGCTCCGCCCCTGGCCCACCACCGTTTATAAACTGAGCAGGACGTCTATGGTATGGAATATTTCCATTGGCCAGCTTGGGTTAGCTGTCCGGCTGTGCTCTCTCCCAGCTCTTGTAGACCTGATCATTAGCCAAGTGTGGGAAACTGAGAAGAGTCCTCAATTTCTTAGCACAACTACAAACATCAGTGTATTATCAACATTCTTCTGATACGAAATCCAGAACACATCAGGTACTGGAAAGAAAATTAACTCCATCCCAGCCAAAACCAGGACACAAGGCTTCAAGTTCTTGGGAAATCATGAAGATTTTGCTTCCTTTGGTCATATAGAGTAGATCTTATACAAGTAAAACTTTTAATGAAGCCCAGAGTTGTTACTCAAAGGAGTCGAATACTTTGAATGTAGGCAAGATTAAAAAGACTATAAAGACCTAATTTTATATTTTTCTTTAAGCACAAACTGTCAAGGTTCAAATTCCTAATTTCTATTCTCTGTTCCCATGTATCTTGTAGCAGTCAGTACTTTACCTTCCGCATGCTGAAGTACACATTCGTAGCAATTAACTAGTGACATTTTAAAAAACCCACATGAAGAGGAGTTTATTACGTGCTCCTTATTTCCCTATGTATTGGTATGAGTCGGTTCCCTTACAGAAAAATGTGTTTTATATTTGGCCTCCTCCTTTACTCTTTGTCAAAAACTGTTCTCTATCGCTAAAACAATTAGCTTGTTCTGGTATCATTTGCAATGCAGGTGACATTCTTGCAGAAATGCTGCATTTCTACAGTGCCTACTGTATCTATTTAAAACATTATTGATAGTGAAGTTCTGACAGCTTAAGAATTAAGTAAGTATGAAACCAAAATATCCTGTTTTTATAATGTTCTCAGTTTGCTTTCTTACTCCAAGTGTAATGCTTCCTCATCACAAGAGTCAGCAATAGACGCATGTGGAACTAATCTACTGCTAACTGGAAATGTATTCACATTCACAGCAACAGAGGAATGGGAAAATGATAACTCCCCTACATATTTTCTGTTTTAAATTCTGAATTTTGTTAACCTGTGTCCTAAGCTGAAGTGACCCTGAGCTCCTACTGAATGGGAGGCCCTTACTACTTTAACTGTTGCTGCTGCTTCGAGAATCATCCCAAAGCTATAACTTGGCCTGTGAGTTTTCCTAATGGAGCAAACTGCACACATCCCTCTCCATTTTTCTGCACCAGTCATTATTCTACGGGCAGCTGACTTTGTTCACTCTTTAAAGATCTGGACAAAATTTGTATAAATAATCTACAACCTGAGAGAAAAATAATGAGAATCTTAGGGTGAATGGGGTAGGAAAACCAGACCAGTCTTTGGCTGGTGTAAATTTGTGGAACTCTACTGTTGTCCGTGGGTACAATTATTCTGATAAAAGTGATGGAACACTTCCTCTGCTTTGCCCAGCTGAACATCTGGTCCGTGATTTTATTTTGTAGGAGAAATGAATGTCTAATGATGTTTCTTTTATTACTATTTGTGTTTTCTTGGTGATTTTTGAAACAAGGTTAGTCTGAAATAATTATAGTAACTGCTTTTAAAAGTTACTCTGTACAGATAAGTACACTTTGCATTAAAACTAATTAAATTACAAGCAAATAGCAAAATGAGCAAACAAACAAAAATTTCAGGTAGTTCTAACCTCTCTGTGTATGTAAGTTTACAGGTTTGTTTCTCTAAGTATGTAGAGTGGGATAACTGAGAGTGAGTTAACAGCAGCCCTACGAAGGGAAGAGGGAATGGGCTGACAAGCAAAGCACCTGGAGTGAGGCGAACACAAAATCAACAAGATGGAACTTAGGCAGAGCCAAGTCTGGTATTTCCATATGAGCAAGGAAGTGCCTTTCTGGGGGCAACCCACCTCCCCCCAGACTCTCTCTGGGAAATCAGCATACTGAGGTGCCTCACTGAAGTGCCTGTATACTAATGCCCATAGCAGGGGGAATAAACCGAAGGAGATCTATGTGCAGTTGTAGGGCTACCATCCTGCTGGGATCATGGAGTCTTAGTGAGATGGCTGGCAAGATTGGAGTCAACGGAGGGATACAGACTCTTCAGGTGGGACAGGCCAGGAAGGTGAGGGGAAGCTGGTCTTTGTGTGAGAGAATAGCTGGAATACATGGAGCTCTGCCTTGGGGTTGGTGGTGAACCATCTGAAAGGTAAGGATTAAAGAGCAGATCAATATGGATGACACCGTAGTGCCTGCTAAAGGCCACCTGATCAGGAAGAATAGGTGGACATGGCCTTCTACAGACAGCTATGAGTAGGCTTATATTCAAAGGCCCTGGTCCTTACAGGGGACTTCAGCCACCCTGGTATCTGCTGCACTGTTATGGTTTAATCCCAGCTGTCAACTAGGCACTGCACAGCCACTCGCTCACTCCCCCCCCCCATGGGATAGGGGAGAGAATCAGAAGGGTAAAAGAGAGAAAAACTCATGGGCTGAGATAAAGACAGTTTAATACATAAAGCAAAAAGCAAAAGCCATGTGCATAAGCAAAGCAAAATAAAGAATTCATTTACTACTTCCCATTGGCAGGCAGCGGTTCAGCCATCTCAAGGAAAGCAGGGCTCCATCATGCGTAATGGCTACTTGAGAAGAGAAACGCCATAACGCCAAACGTCCCCCACTTCCTTCCTCTTTCCCCAGCTTTACATGCTGAGCATGACATCGTATGGTATGGGATATTGTTTTCGTCAGTTGGAGTCAGCTGTCCCAGCTGTGTCCCCTCTCAACTTCTTGTGCACCCCGAGCTTACTTGCTGGTGGGGTGGTGTGAGAAGCAGAAAAGGCCTTGATGCTGTATAAGCACAGCTCAGCAATAATGAAAACATTCCTGTATTATCAACACTGTTTTCAGCACAAATCCAAAACATAGCCCCATACTAGCTACTGTGAAGAAGATTAACTCTACCCCAGCCAAAACCAGCACCTCTCCTATGAGGACAGGCTGAGAGAGTTGGGCTTGTTCAGCCTGGAGAAGAGAAGGCTGCGGGGAGACCTGATTGCAGTCTTTCAGTACTTAAAGGGAGCCAATAGGAAAGATGGGGACAATCTTTTTAGTAGAGACAACAGTGACAGGACGAGGGGTAATGGTTTTAAACTAAAACAGGGTAGGTTTAGGCTGGATATAAGAAAGAAATTCTTTACAATGAGGGTGGTGAAACACTGGAACGGGTTGCCCAGAG
>Ga0065711_1034748_pt1 | contig 23301 bp, 16 predicted proteins | sample Hoacrofraction12_FD_59098 | JGI IMG/M metagenome (GOLD analysis project Ga0065711, IMG submission 59098) | Hoatzin crop microbial communities from Cojedes, Venezuela - Epithelial fraction 12 v2 (version 2) | ecosystem: Host-associated > Birds > Digestive system > Esophagus > Crop | place...
CCCCCCCCCAATTACCATTTCATTGAACAATGGGAGAGGGGAGGAAATCTCCAAATGGACATGAGCGTGCAAGCAGCCCCCAGCAAACACCAGCATTCTTCGAGGAGCTACAACCCCTCTGTCCGCATGGACACGATGCGGAATTTTTGTCAGCATTTTGGCTGAAGATGGCTTGTCAAGGGCTGAAGACCTTCCTGGAGGGGACGGCTCCCTTCTCTAGCCTCCTGGAGAAGATATCTCTATTTGTCTCCTATAAATTGCAGAAACTGAAGCCACAGGACTAGTAAGGGGCACTGATTTCTTGACCAGCAGATCCCATTCCGTTAACTGGCTCTGCAGGAGCAATAGTTGGTCATTGGGAACCCTTCAACTGAAGGCATTTCCATCTGGAAAAATAAGACGAAAAATGAAGGAAAATGGCTCAATATGATTCGGTTTCAAATAAAATTGATGGAAAAAGGGACCAAGTAGCCTTCTAACAGAAGAGTGCCATGTAGATGTACACATTTTTACTTTGGTGTTTTGCAGAAAATATTTTTGGTTTGTACTGGTTCCAGACCTGCTTCAAGACAGTTATACAGATTCTTTGAACACCGAAGAACAAAACATATGTATCTGTGGATAACTGAACTAAAAAAAACAGCATTTGGTTGTAATCACTGAGGATAGCATGGATTAACTCCGTATGTTCTTAACTACTTTACTCATTCCTCTGAATTCAACAGCAAAATATGTTTTGAGACCAGTTATACTGCACACTGAAACACTCCAACATAATAGCTGTTGGGTTCCTGGAATACTCTTTTAATGAGAAAAAACATTTCTAAAGAAGTAGCTGGCAGTTATGTAAAAAAATTACTTACATTGCTAAGTGTGACTGTTGGATCTGATGACACGCTTTAGGTTAACTAGTTTACATTTCTTTTGAAGTGAATTTCCTAGCGACAATGTTTGCACTATTCACCTGCCTCATCAAGGCCTGTTTAGAATACAGTGCTTAATACAGTTTTTAACCCATTATAAAGCCATGCACAGATAATTTATAATGATCATAACAACTAACAAACACGTAATCAAGGAGCTCTTAAAATGTATTAAAATTCAGGTCTCTCGCTATTAGCAAAACCGCTTCATTAACATATTAAGACAATGTTCATTTGATAATTAGCTTCTGTTTTCTTTGCATCCTGGCAGTTAAATCATCCTTGTGAAGCCAGAGGGGAAAAGTTTATGCTTCTACAAGGTGTCGCTTCTGAAGTCTAGGTTGCCTCCTCATAGTTTTTAATTAACTTCCATATTTTCTTCTTCTTGTACTCTTTTTCTGAAATGTTGCAAATTAAAGCCCACTTCCACAGTGAATGTGGGAGTTTACTGTTCTCAGGACTCAGAACAAGGAAAACGATAGGCCCCTTTTCTCCCTCCTACTCACGCTACTCTGATAACACAAGACTCAAGGGAAAGTACTTGGGAATTCCTTACGTATGCCCTCCATGGCATTCTGATACCTGACGCAGAGCTCAGAGCCTGGCAGAGAAGAAAAACTAACTGCTCAAAGTCCACAGGCTGAGAGTCGGATCATTGTTCTCCATGCTTTCCCTAATCACCAGTTCTTAATTCCAAAAAGTATTTTTCAAGGAAAAAAAATACAAGATTGTTATTTAAAATAGATTAAAGAATATTTCAATCCCAAGAATGAGGCATTTGATGCCAGTTTTTATCTGACTTCAGACGTTGTCTACATCTGCTGAGACACCTCTGAGCTGCACATGCAATGTCCCATGTATGCTGTCAGTTCGCACTGCAGCCGTAGCCAATGGAAGTAGCTTGTTTATAGTGAAGGAGGAAGAGAGCATGGACTATTTAGGTGAGGCTGCTCCACCCGCCATCACATCGCCAATGATTTCCAGAGAAAGCTTCTCTCACTTACAGATTTGCAATAAATAGGAAGTCTGGTGTTACTGAATATACAACCTAGACCAAGTGGTGATAACTTTCCCTGATATATATTTAGTTTGAATAATTTCTTAAAGCTAAATAGTAATTAACTACATGTTCTACTCTTTGAAACAACAGATACTGAATGCTTCAAGTATATGTGGCAGGGTGGCAGAACTGTCCAGAAGGATCTTATGAGATGGAGTGGCTGAGTATTAAATAGCAGATGAAATTCAGCGTAGGTGAATATTATGGTGCACATCATAAAAAAAAAAATCCTATGATAACTTCACATAAAATGTTGTGGGCTCAGAGATGACTACTCAGGAATGAAAGGTTATGACAGAGAGTCCTATGAAAATGTCATCTCGATGCTTACTAACAGAAAATGTTGTAAATGCTGAAGAAAGGAAAAGAGAACAAAAGAGGAAACATAATGCCATTGTATAAACCCATCGTACATCCGTGTCCTGAGCACCACGAACAGTTCTGATCACCCTGCTCAAAAAGGACATAGCAGAATTGGAAAAGGCTCAGAGATGATTGGCACAGGTATGAGATTGTTTCCCTACAAGGGGAGGGATCTCCAGCCTGAAAAGAGACAACTGAGGGAAAATATACGGGATGTGTATAAAGTCCTGAGTGCCAAGGAGAGGACAGATAGAAAGTGATGATTGTCCCTCTGCCAGTAGAAGAGCAAGAGGGCATCCCATGACATCGGCAGCTGGCAGATTACAAATAAACAAAAAGATGTTTCCCCACACTATGTTGTCAAGCAAAAGAATTCTTTACCAAAAGACATTGTGGGTACTAAAACTGTGCTTGAATTCAGGGAAAGATGGGAAAAGTTCAAGTAACAGAAACTCATCGAAGGTGAAATACCTTGTGTGGCTCAGGAGATCTTTGAACCACGAGTTGCTGGAGATTGGAAGGTTATTTTGGAGAAGCATCACTATACATTTTTCTCTACTCTCTTACACTCCTCCAGACATCTACTGTTGACTATTATAGAATATTGGCTAGGTGGACCTTTGATCTGACTTAGCATTGAAGTTCTTATATTCTCACAATCTTCTATCTGATGAGATTCTGCTCTGGGAAAGCTCTTACAGCAGGAATTTTTTTGGAGATGCCCTCAGACAAATGACTAGATCTGTCCAGCTTAAGAGAAAAGAAGTGGAGCCACCAGAGAGAAGAAAATGCACCATATAACAAAGCACCATTCATTGATTTTCATTTTACGTTGTTCAGACCACTTTGTATTACTGTTTCAGATACCTACTGTAATAATGAAGAGATAGTATAGCATCACTGATGTCTTCTCACATTAATTTTTTAATTGTATTTTTATTTAATTTTTTTTGTTAAATTACATGTACTGAATTGCCCCAAACCCACAAACTTACTTTCATCCTACCACATCCACTACCACAGGCACTGACTGAAACAAATAGGGAAGAGGCTGTATTTTTTCATATATATGGATGCAGAAGCTAGATGTCAATCAGAGGCATTAGATAATCAGTCTTTGCATCTTTTACCTTAGAAAGTACTCATCTCTGCTTTGATATCACGGGCAGCAGGAAAAGAATATCCTTTCCACCCATCTGTTTTTTTCTGAGAGGTGTGGGAACAGCACTCACAGAAGGCAACAACCAAGAAAACAGCACTAAAGTACACAAAAAAAATGAAAACAATATCTTTAAACTGATGAGATGTTAATTTCTTTTTGCCTATTGCATCACTTGGAGTCCCAAGAGATGATTTTCTTCCCTCTTCCACAAGATTTTCTCAAAGCCTTGCTGTGGGACTGCGACACTTCTCAGGGCATGGAAACTGCCTTCACTGTTCTGCTGTGAGCTCCCCATGTAGAGCCCTGCAGGGATCAGCCTGGCCACCTGCTCCTGCCCAGCCCAGGATGTGAAGCAAGGTCTCAAACCAGCAAGGGACACCCTCTTACCGCTATGCTGATGAGACCCAACTCTTCTTTTTCCATGTCTTGAGCAGCTATAGCAGAGTTGTCTCTGTTTCTGAAGGAACCTAAAGGAACCTGGACCTTGGACTAGAGGAGTTGCATCAGGTGGCTCCTGGGGGGAGTGGAGGTGAGCGTCTAGAGAAAGGAAAGTACTTCAGGGAAGCAGGACAAACTCCAGTAAGACTTTGCCTCCTGTGGTATGCTGTCTGGCCGTGGCATTTGTGAAGCCTACTGGCTCTATCGGCTTACGAAATCTATGGGCTCCTGGTTGCCTTCATGACCACGGCAGGTTTGGGGCGCCTGCCATTGCATTTGGCAGACCAATTCAAATTCATCAGTTAACACCCATTAGCACTGAGGTACTCACAGTGTGTTACTGACACGGCAAGTTTCAGGTAACTTTTGGTAACTTCATCTGGCATTCAGAATGCAGTAGGAGAACAAAGACTTTCCTCCACCTAAAAATGCAAAATACTTGACCTTGGCTGTAACAGAACTTTGCCAGATGCTGTGATATATTTAATCTTCACTTCCAGAGTTTCAGAAACTAAGTCTTGAGGTGTTGAAAGCCCTAGATGTTTTTTAATGGAAAGAGAGAGAAAACGGCAAATCAGCCACAGAGCAGGCTCTGCCGAAAACTGCAGCTGCATCAGTGTGACTGGGTAAAAAAAATGTTTTTAAAACAGAAACTGCTGATACGGCTTTTGGTGAAGCCTCTGCAGCAGCTGTGATGGCTTTTAACTTTGAGTTTTCAGTGGGGAAAAGATGATATTTCTTGCGTTGTCATTTTTATGTAGAACACAGACGGGTTTCAAAATGCCAGGCCAGGTTGAGGAGCAGATGTAAGGTTAGTTGTGCCTTCAGGTTGATCTGAATAGGAGGGGCTCAGCAGTTTGCTGGGGTAGGTAAGTACAGGGGACACAGAGGTTGTCAGTCCTCCAGCTCAAGTTGGTTTCAACACAAGCTGGTGTTGGTGTTGGGTGGCAGCGGTGACACTCAAGAAGATGTCTCTGAGCCGCTGCCTCCTAGGGAATGCCAAGGTATTACATGCCAAGGAATTACAAGGTATTGCAAAGCAAAGAAGGAAAAGTCAGCTGTGAGAAGATACTTGGTATCTCAGGGCACAGACAGAGCATGTGCTCTGCCTCTAGTGCACTCCTCCTCGTGTGGCAGAACTGCTCAGCCTCTTGACACTCCACACAGGGAAGGGTGGCTCTGGGGCAGAGTCTCCTGGGAAATCTCTGGAAAAAAGAATATTACATCTTCCAAATTAGACTCTCCTTTCAGGCAAGATAGAGACAGTGAATCTGTTCATTTCAGGCACCTTGGCTCTGGATTAAAATCCATTCCTGGGAGAACAAAGGGTGAGGAATACTTCTGCTAAAAGCTGACTGAAGACAAAATGTCTTTGTGAAAAGTTCTGGTTTTGACAAATGAACATTTTCAAAAGGAAAATTTTTGTGGAGGATTTTCTGACTAGCCTTGCTTGAAACTCTCCTAAGGAGAAAAAGGAAAGTGTCCTGCAGTTCATGGGTGGTTCATACTGAACTCTCAGAAAGATCCTGATTTTCCTCCCTGAGAAAATTTTATCTGATTTGTTCATGCATAAGCCAGGGTCTGGGAGTCCAGAACAAATTTCCCCAGGTAACATTTTATTTTTCTCCTATGCCTTTCAAATTCCCTTTCTTGCTCCCCACACAAGATTCCTAGCCCTGCAGGCAGATGGTGGATGGAAGCAAGAGTGTGGCCACTTCAACAGTGCTGCACTCTGATGGCAAAAGGGAAAGATTTCCCAGAGACTGGTAAATGCCAAGGACACGCATCATCTATTGAAAAGTAGCAGAGGCAGAAAGTGTCCTTTGTCAGTTGTTGTGGGAATAGATGTTAATGTTTCCACTGCAGATCTGCAGTGGAAGCTTGTTGAAATAAGAGAACTGGTCTATTAGAGCTGGAGTTCATCTTTGATTCGAGGAAAACAAAACACGGGGCTGGCTCATTTTCCAAGTTTGGAAGACTCAGGAGATGGCTTCTTACACTTCTGTACTTTGCAAGTGTATATAGGAATGAGAAAATAAATGCGCCACTGAAAATCAATGGATATGGTATGAGACCACAGACTGACCAAACCCAGCACCCTCTCCCTGACTCAGTGACAAGTCCTTGATGTTAAATTAAGCATTACGCTGTGTAAGATGCTTATACTTCACGTCTTTAGTCAGTATCTTTGTTTAGACCAGCTTTTTTTGAGTCATCAAAGTGACCTCACTAGTGTCATGGTTTAACCCCGGTAGGCAGATAAGCACCACACAGCCACTCACTGATTCCCCCATCCAGTGGGATGGGGGAGAGAATCAGAAAGGCAAAAGTGAGACAATTCGTAGGCTGAGATACAGGCAGTTTAAAATAAAAAACAAAACCAAAAACTAAAAACACACAATAAGGAGGAAAAGAAACAAAACCCAGAAAAACAAGTGATGCAAAAAAACCCCAGTTGCTTGCTATAAACTGACCAATGCCCTGTTAGACCCCAAGCAAAGGCCAACCTCCACCCCCTACAATTGTGTTGCTGAGCATGGCGTCATATGGCATGGGATACCCCTTCAGTCAGCTGGGGTCAGCTCTCCCAGCTGTGTCCCCTCCTAGCTCCTTGTGCACCCCCAGCCCCCTCACTGGTGGGGTGGTGTGTTTGTATCTGGTTTAACGACTAAATTAGGTCATCTGACAACTTTTCAGAACCTCTTCTGGCCAGGTAGTGATTCTTGTCCCAAATCTGAAATGCATCCAGTTTCACAGGCTCAAAAGTTTGCAAGCATTATTTTCCTTCTCTAATAATTTTCTTCCCTGGAAAACTGGCATCAAAAGATTTTGAATAGTGCTGGGCTTTTCCTAAGTGTGTGGAGAAACAAGCAGGAAAAGGGAATGATTTTTCCCATATAAAGTAGAGAAGCAAGAAAGTCACTACTTTCAGGACTCACACCCTCTGCTTTGCCCCAGGGGACAAACCATCACCCCTGTTATGTGAAGCCACCTGGCACAAGTCTTGCTGTGATAGAATCAGAGATCAGAGAAAAATGGATATGGACGGCGTTAACTGCAAAAAGGATTTATGGAACCTGCTCTACTACTGCTGCAAAGCTCAAATGAGAAAAAAAAAAATCCCTGAAATTGCTTGCCATCTGTGTACCTATTACAACAATAACATACTTCAATAGCTAATCAGGTAGCCTGTGGTTAAGATTCACTGGACTATATGCAAGGGTTTCAGCAGATTTTCTTTAAGATTTGGTGGGCTTTTCAATGCCCAGTAGATTTACCTGGATTTCCTTAGAATTTTTCAGACTATATAACATGACCTGAACAAAGGGATACATTTGATTATGCTCACTGCTTCCAAATTCTTTCTTTCCATACTGTCCATTTTGACTGGACACTGATTTGATTCTCCTTTTTCTTTATTTTTCCCCTAGTTTCTTCTTTCATCTGCTGCTTGAAGGATTCATATTATGAGAAATCTTCCTGAACAAGAGAAGTTTGGATTGCAATCCTGTCAGGGATCAGCAAAATCACTTGTATTTTAGTTAACAGGCTGACTTTCCTTGTATGGGAGAATTTACCTTTCAAAAAAGAAACCCATACATTTGCACAACTGCCAACACCAAATATCCAAATATTTAGGATCAGTCTCTCCAAAATCTCCAAACTGCCTTCAGAATATGAACTTGTTAAAAAAGGCAAATCCCAGCTCTTTTTCTGCCTTTTACTCTTTGACCCTTGCATGCTGTCAAACCGTCTGTCCTTTGCAGGTACAGGAGCAAGAACCTTGCCTTAAGAAGATAAAAGAAGACTATACTGAGACAGCCATATGTTTGAAGAGACCTTGGGGGTCTACATAAAACTCCAAGTATTAGAGGGCTCACGTTAGGATGATGTTGAGAAAGCCTGAATATTTTATTTCAGGTAATGGGGTGGGGGGTGGGGGGAGTGTGTGTCAAGAATATTCACGGGTTTTAATTCTTCTGTGGCAAACTGTACCTGAATCTGACACAAGTGTGCAGCTGCCTGCAGCAGGCTGAAATAAAATTTAAGTGGCTGAATGCAAGAGACAAAATGAAACCAGTTCTTCCAGGTTCATTGAATGGATGTGCTGCACATCTAGATGGTTGTATTTGAAAAAAATATTGCAGAGGTTCCAAGCAGATTAACAGTATTCTGCATTTAGCTCCCAGTGTATTAAGATCTGTAGTTAGATCTTTGTTGTTTGAAAGAACAGGGTCTTCAACCGCAGTGCATTTCTTGTGAAACTAAAGGCTCCTTCTCCCAGTGGCAGAAGTTCCCACTAAACGGTCAAGATTTGTCTGAAATCTAGGTGGTGAAGCGGGTCAGCAGCACAGAAGCAGAAACCATCTCTGTGTTGCCTGGATCTGTCCCTGAAGAAGGATTTGAACATCAGACCGGAGTGGGAAGCAGGAGCAGAAGGCAGAGCCCTCTGAGGCAGCAGCAGCCAGCGTTGTGCCATTGGGTGCTGGAGACCAGGTTGGTACCAGGACGGGTGCCGTCCATTCCTTCCTCTGTGATTTCCTTTCTTTCTTTTTCCTTCCTTACAAGACACTCATCTGCTGTTCCTTGACTCTGTGAGCTCTCTCTGCTGTCCTCTGATCCATGAGTACTCTCCAGCAGGACTTGCCTCATCTTTTCTGTCCTGCACCCTCCAACCACTGCACAGGCTGGCTGGCCTAATGTTTGCCTTTGAACTTACAACACGTGCATTTCTTGGGAGCACAAGTGAAGGAAAAGTAAAAGGAGAAGTAGAAAAACTGGCTCCTACTTTATCATTCGTCACTGAACAGGGTAGGAATTGAGCTGTAAGGTTTTGGGAACCTTTGTTTCCAATGCTTTGTGCTGGGTTTTGAACATGAACCTGACTGAAATTCCACAGATGACTGTTTTTCCCACCACACCTGGGAAAAATATGAGGCCAATATAACAGCATCCACCACGGCTTCTTGAGCACCGCAGCCCCATGAACGTGTTCTGATCCCCTCCCCTAGTAAGGGCTTTACTTCAGGGCATAATGTAGCCCTAAATGGAGGAGATGGTGCAAGAATTCTTATTTAAAGAATTTAAATATATATATATAAATACATATATATTAAAATATATATATTTAAATATATATAGGGCTGTCTTTCTAGTATGGATTAACTTGCCTATGAAATTCTAAGCTTAGCAGAAGACAAAGAAATTAGAAGTGTATGTGCACACTTAGGTTCATTAGGATGTACTAGACTTGGAGTTTTACAATCCAAACTAGAGATGACAGTGCAGACACACAGAATGAGCAAAATGGCAGTGGTAACCCCCAAATAGGCATTTTTACAAAAAGACCCCTAAACCAGCATCTAAATGAGATCAGAATTTGTTTGCTGAAACATAAAGATCTCATAATTAAACACAAAAACCAGTGCTTCAGATTTCTCTCTGACAAGAAAGCAATGACCTCTGGATAATGATGTATATCAAGAAATAGTATTTAATACTGTAGGAACATTAATGTGCACTCTTTTATTGCAAAGGCTGCTTGAATCATTTTGTAAAGTCGATATCATGAACGAAACATACAGAGAAATAAAGATTTTTTTCAAGGAACATAAAATTTCTATTCCTTCATATTATTACAGAAGATTTGAAAAACAACATGTTCTGGCCTTAAGTATCAGACTTCTGCTTTGTCTTTTGTTATCACTTACAATAGCACTGCTGCTTGAATACCCAGCCATATCAAATGTAAGTTATTTGTATATCTCTATCCTCTCAGGAAATCTTGACCTTGAAATAGAATAAATATGTAACATGTTCATAGCTAACACCACCAGTGCTAAAAACCATAGACATTGAACAAAAACATGCCGAAGATGAGCTTGTGCAGTGCTATTTGACTCATTGTTGCGAAATGAGAAATACAGTTTAAATGTTTTGCTGTCTTTGAATGACCCTTCATTTGTAATTGATTCAGCTCAACAGACTGCAACTCTAAAATCATTGAGATATGGAACTTATTTGTCCCATGTTTAGAGTATGCTTCAGTCACTCCACCAAAATCAAACTGCACAGGATGGGACCTTCTCAGTTTGAGAGCTTTGATAATGTGCCACATTACCTTCGAGTCTGAGATGACTGGTTATTCAGGCTGAGATTTTTAGAAGTCCATCAGGAATAAACAAATGTTATTTAGCATTTGTAGGCCAGCTCCATAAAAGGAAGTGGAGTGGACATAAACCAAAACCTAACAATAAGCCCATGATGCGAAAAATAAATGGAAAACCCTTGAATGACTACTTGAGGTAACTTTGATAATTCCCCGTAAGTAGCTGTACTTCCAGACCAACAAGATAACAATCCATGAGGTACCTGCACTGATAACCAAGGGCATGATCAGCTGCAGTCAAACTGGTAAACCTTGAGGAATGTGACTTTTACACGAGGACTTGAAGGCCTGTGCTCCAGTAAGGTCACAGCACAGACCCCTGATGGCAGGAGAGCAGAGTAAGACAGTTACAGCACATTACTTGGGTCCTTCCTTTTGCCACTACCACAGTGTGAAGATGGGCTGTAGCCTTAAACATACGCAAAACCATCAGACATCAACTTTACTTTAGGTTTAAGAGAGATGAAGTGAACAAGGTTTGGAATCAAGGGATCACATCATAGTATGTTTGACACCTAAAAGGCACAAGAGGCCTATCCAAAATCCTGCTTGTTGCCACAAACGAAGAGGAACCCAAGAGACAGATTGAGGACTCAATATCTCTTCTTTGTCTTCACAGTCACACACAATTGGTCCTGGAGACACGTGCACAGTTGTGCTTTTGAGTGTGTGGGTGTGAGAGTATGAGTGAATGAGATCCATGGGAGAGGGAGCATGAGGGACTGCAGTCAGTTTTCTTTAAAACAAATATCACCCTTGCTTCCAAAAGGTCTAGAACAGGTTTTTGTTACATTAATTTTCTTCAAGAGCTCTAATACAGGAGTCACAAATTAGCTGTTGGACTGAAATGATAAGCTCTAATGTGACAAGCTGGGGAAGGTGCCTAGAGGGTTCTTACAGAGACTGAAGCTAGCTCTGATTCTATTTAATATCTTTAGTGTTATTAGAAAAAAAGAAGATTAGAAACACACTGATGGCATTTGCAGATGATTCTTCCCTGGGAAATGTTCCCATCCTTCACTGGGGACATCATGTTATACAGATGTATAATGCGAAAAGACTAAAGGAGTCTGGGGAAATAGAAATAAAAAGACAAGATTGATCTAGGAAAAACAGAAGGTGCAGAATATGGAGGAAGGGATGAAAGCCCAGAACAAGGCTATTTGATGGGGGTGGTGAATTATATTGTCCTCGCTGACCATGCATACATTAACAGTCGACAGAAAGTACTCACTGAAACTTGCTGTCCAGCAAATACTTCTCATGCTATATGACTAATGAAATACTGTAACTGCCTTACTGATGTTGTGAACAGCAGAAGGGCCATCTAAGCTAGAAAAACTGTTAATTAAAAAGTACAAACTCAGGAGAGGAATCGTATTTATTAGTTTTGCATTTTTATTTCAAAGGATGGGTAAAAGAAGGGCAGGGAGAACAGATGTGAATTTTCACAGCAATGTACCATGCCAATGAATGTAATTTCAAAAGCTACATTGCTACTAGATAGGGGGGGTGGCGGGGAAAAGAGGATAAGGAAGCTTTGAATAAAGGTATGTGAGGAAAGGGAGTGAATTTCATTCTTGAGCAAAGAGGCAGAGATGAGCAAGGAGAAAGGTCCAAGGGGCTATCACTCGGCTCCCTGGGCAGTTACACTCTGAGAAGCAGAATTTCAAAACACTGCTGTGCTCCCCGGCAGTCATTGTGCAAGGACGCTGGTGATGACCAAATGAACTAGATTCAACACACCTAATTGGAGATATCAATATGCAGATACCTACTGAGAGACAGCTATATAAACTGCTTTTCATAGGCAATACAGGGAAGTATTTCTAGGGTGAGTCAACTCCTCCCAACACAGAGATGTAAATCAGGGCAAATCAGGACATCTGTGGCACAAAAAATTGACAGAGACAGGGTATTCATGGCTAATGTGTGAAAAAAAACAGTAGCTTGCAATAGAAAGAAAAAAGTAGTTTTAACACTGGATAAATTGGAGGTGGGGGAGAAACCTCAGGGAAAACAATGAAAAAACTATCCAAGTCAAGATAAAGCATTAGAGAAGAAAGAATCAATCCTCCACTATCGGAGCTATGCTACTGGGGGTAAACCATACAACTGAGCCAGACATTTGGGTGACTGTGATCGCACAGTCTGATGGAGGATCTGCTGCGCTGGGCTCTGATTGCCCCTGCTCCAGCCAGTAGATTATCTTCCACAGAGCAACAGTCCCAAAAGAGACCAACAAAGAAGTGAGGTGCTAAGAGGCACAAGAGATGAGGGCACTAGCCTTTGGGGTTAGTAAGCTCGTTTAGACCCCCTCAGGAATCTTGGTCCTCTATTCCAATTAAAAAGGAGACAACACTTTCAGTCAAATTGTTGGTCCAGCCCTGTTATTTTATGCAATTTGCACATGTATAGTATCACTAAAACTGGTACTGCATTTTCCAGCAAATTTACTGCTCATTAAAATTATATATTTAAGCAAGTGGAAATGGCACAGTTCAAGTTTGTTGTCTCTTACTCATGACTCATCTATAAGTACACAAATAAATTTAGCAGTCACAGGACACCACCAGAGCTACCAGATGCAGTGATTCGAAGTAGCTTCTTAGTCTGGACTAGTGGAGAACAGAATCGCAATACTGGGTGACGAGAAGGAGAAATCCAACATAATATCAAAGTTCTCAGATAGCAGGAGGCTGCAAACAATAAAAGAGTACTTTTTAAAAATTAACATTGTCTGACACGTCCTATATTGTACCACAAAGCTTTAAACAATTGCGACAATAGGCTTTGCTTTGTTAAAAATAACTTGTCCCTGACTTTTCTCTCAAGTACTCCTGGAGTAACTACTGAAGTCAATACAGTTATATTCCAGCCACATACCCTTCAGACTCCAGCCCTTTGACTCTGCTATGCACATGGATGGAGAGTAAGGAAACCTGCCCTTTTCTGAAAAGAAAAATGAAGCACGTGATGTGGAAAAGAAAGAGATGTGGCAAGAATGAATTTTAAAGAAATGATTACCAGATAGAAACTAACCTTGAAAGAACCAAGTGAATATACATTATTTAATAGTATAAAGCTTCTGTGTTCCTCTCTCATACGATCACTTTGACAGGGACTTTATCGTGTAGGTGCATACTAGAGACGATTTCTTTTTCTGGTGTTAGATTCAAACACTCTGGGAAAGTTTTGGTCACATTGAGCCAAGTCTCAGACCAATAGAAAAGGCACACTTTCTCCCAGTACCCCACAAAAATCTCTGCTCCACAAATGACAAACAAAAGCAGCATCCTCCCCTAAGTCCCCATGGTAGCCTCTGTTTGCTACTACTTGTATTTCATCAGGCTGCTGGCTGAGAGTCACCCACACTGTCTCGTCACCTTGCCACATGCCTCTCAGGAATTCTGAGGTGGCGAATAAGCCATGTATGACCCAGTTTTCCAGGCTGTCTGAGCATAGCTGAGTTGGAGCAAAGGTTAACGGACACAAGTAGCGGCTACCTCACCTGGCCCCAATACAAAAGCTATACGTCAGGTGTAGCTATACTTTGGGGAGAAGCGTTTGCTAGAGAGACACAGCTTGCAATGCTCTGTCCCCTCTTCAATCTGTCTTGGCACATGGAGTCCTCTGAGCACTACATCTCCTTTCACCTGTACAAATGGCTGGAGAGGTAAGTCCTTACTTCCAAGGCCATTTAGAGGCTCTTTGAACAACTCATGCAGTCATTGAGCAACCCACAAAAATCTGTCCCTCTAAAAAGGCTCTTACTCATACATGCCACTTATTATTTGACTCCTTTTCTCCCTGGCTCATCAGTTCTGTTGGTTTCTTATAACAAGTGGACATGCAGCTGGATGTGGAATAGAAGTACTCTTCGCAACTGCATGGCCTTCATGGTCACAAAACTGCTTTCTCCTGGGCTACAACTTGATCAACTCAGCTCTGTGGCACAAAATCAAGAGAGTGAATATCCATGCATACAGATGCCAAGGGAAGGAGGAGACTTCTCAACAGAACACAACAGATAAAGGAAGCGGCAATCACAGAGATTAACTTAATATAGATTCAATGAGTTGCATTTAAAGTTGAAGAAAGAAGTGAAAAGAAAGATCATGTTGTCGGTTGCAATGGTGGCCACTACCAGGTCTCTACTCTTTCTCTGTGTGTACAAAACTCTGAGAGATCAGTAGAAGTTACATGTACACATAAAGATGGGAAGGTTTAAAAGTGAAGGTTCATTTTGATAACTAATACAAAGACAGACATTATAGTGTACAAAGAAATAATACTCATTGCAAAAGTTGGTGGAAAACATTTCCTGTGGAAAAAAGAGAGGAGAAGATATTTAGATCTCTGGAGCTGTTGGCTTGAAAACAAGAAACAAAGGAGCTTTATACTGCAATAGTAAGTTTAAGCTGGCAGATGTTTTATGACAGTTTATAGTGTGGCTATGGGTTGTCTTATCCAAAGTATTCCACAATGCTCTGTTCAAAGGTGGTAGTACAGAATGGTCTAGTCTGCCAAATAAAAGGATAAGCTGCACATCTCTTATGGAGACACTGGACTTTGTTTTTCAACAGAAGACCAAAATGTAGAGACATTCGAATTCCCTGTTGAAGACTAAGCATTTTGGAAGAGCAGATTTCAAAGTAGAATTGAGTAATACTATAAAAAAAAACTGAAGGAAACAAATATGCATAAGGGAACAATGGCAAAAAAAACCCCACTACCTCTTTTTTATTCTATTATTTTTAAACTAGTAGAGGCAGAATAATGTGTTAAAAAAATCCCGAGACCCACATCCTTGGGGCTACTAGAGCAAAGGCATGCACATTTTCTAACTGAGCCTTGGGTTGCCACCACAGAGTCTCTGGTGGTGTATCACAGGTGACCTCACAAGACTCAGAAACATCCCTCTGGGACACAAGGGCTATTGCGCAGCTAGGAGAAGCAGGATTCCTGCCTTCGGCGATGTCTGACAGTCTTACCACCACGGTGATGAATAATCCCGTTAGCTCAGTGCGATGATTACCTGAAGGCTTTCTAATACAATGCAACAGTATAGCATGACCAGACTTTGTACTGCTCAAAAGAGTTCTGCAGTCTAGATCATAAGGGTGATTATAAGTGCACATGGGTAGTATACAGTATCTACAGTTGTTGCCCAAAATTTTATTCTGGTTGTTTCCCAGCTATATCCATTCCCTACTGCAGGTCTTCTAGGGCAACAATCTAAATTATGCTGGGCTTTGCATGCGAAAACCCTTAATAGCTAAGAAGGAAGATCTTCTCTGACAGGTAACAAACATTGGCATTGATTTGCAAAGGAAGGTCAGACATCTCTCAGTGCCTGGAAAGCAGTCATAATGTTCCTGATGCTAAATAAGATCCAGTTAGTCCTGCTGTGGTGACAACATGACTGATTGTCCATTCTCACTCTGGTAAACTACGTAAACAAACATCTGATCTTCATACAGTAGGAAAATGTTTGTGCCACCTACTTAGCTTGGGCAATGCAGCAGGCTTTTTCCAAACATTTGATGCTCAAATGTACAGTGTGCAATTTTTTTAAACAGCTTTCTTCTCCCTTCTAGGGAGCAGACTATTGGGTTTTCTCATGGGCATTTAGTTTCTCAAAACAATTTTAAGAATTCAGATCAGCTGGGGATTTTATTTCAATTTGAGATGATTGCAAACTGAAATTTCTCTCTCAGAGAAGAATTTGATACTTCTTCTGCATCCACACCAAAGCGTTTATCAAAACTTCAGGAGCTATGGTGAAATTTCTGTCTCTGAAGAAGAGCTTAACATTTGATATCTGCTTTCTTCTGTATTGAAACAGAAAAAAATGAGATATTTGTGGGAGAGAAAATTCAACTTCTCTTACTGTCAAACTGTAACCAAGAATATGTCTGAGAGATGGTGTCCAACTAACGAGCTGGAGGGCAGAGAAAAATATAGGCAAACAAAACCCCTGAGGAGTTTCAATTAGATTTGATCAAGAGAAAACAATGCCAATTAATAAAAAATGCGCTTTTTTGCTGAAAATATTAAGGTTCTATGCAGTTTTAATCTTGCCAGCTTTAATTACGATATAATATCTATCGAAGACTTTACGCAGTTAAATGTAGATAACTGTGGGAAATATACAATGAAAGCATGGAAAGATCAACAAAACTAGATGAAAGAAATATGACTGCTGACTGAAATTCACCCCAGCTCTGATATTTATTTATAAATTTGATTATATGAGCAATAATTCTTCTGATTTTCTAGTAGCAGTCACTGCATGACTAAACCCCCTCCTCCGAAATTCTGCGCCATGGATTCCCCTGAGATGCTAGCCCTAATTTGCCTCCAAACCCACTTCCACAAGAGTTTATTCAAGGTCCATGATGTACACAGGCTGAAGTACAGGGCCATTTGCCTCCAGCTTCTCTCACAAAACCCTATCATGGGCCTCGAGTGCTGTGAAGAGCCAATATAAGGGTACCAAGTAATATTAACTTTAAGGGAATAACCACTCTTGTAAGCTAAAAAACATCAAGGCACTGAAGTGCCCCCACATGTCAGAATTCCATGATCAGGAAAAAAAGCCATTTCATTGCTCAAAAGAATATAAACTTTCAAACGACACTTCATTAAGGGAAGAATGGGAATCTGCTGTACTTGCTTTGTCATCCACCGAAGGCGGTTGCCAAAACACCATAACCAAAAGCAAGCTGGATGTTGAATCATGTTTGATTCAGCAAAGATTACTTCTACTGCATCATTTTAGTATGGAGCTTATACATTTACCCCTCTCCAGAAAAAGCTTTGTGCTCCACAGGAGGAGGTATTTTTTTGCTTTCTCACTGCATTTCACGTAGGTGTGTCTGAGAGCATTCTCTGTGGTCTTCTTAATAGGGGTGTATGGATGTGCATGCTACGTTCTGCCATGTGATTTCTTCCTCTTTTTATAACCATTATTGTATAAATAATATTAAATGCTGATTTAAAAAATCATCCACCAAAACATACTTCTTGTTTTAAAAACAGCGGTAAGAGCCACTGCCTTACTAGAAAAGGAAGAAGTACCTGAAGACAGAGCACATCTCATCTATGTAGAAGAAGGATCAGGACTGAACCTCATTTTCTAAGTAGCCAAGAAAACAAATCATATAAGAATTCAGACCTCTGACCGCCTCTGAAGGGGAAAGCTAATGGAAACAGCACCTCGCTGGGGACATTACTGCATATCATCACCTAACAGTGACCCCGAGGGAAATGAAACCGAAGAGAAACGGAGCTACGTGCGAGGGAGGTGGAGCTGTTCTCATTTCTGAATCTGCAGCAGAATAGTCTAATTGGATACACTGCACAGCAAAATGAATAAATACCAGAGAAAAAATATTTTCAAGCTTTGTAAAGGGATGATATGTAGACTGAGAGAAAGGCAAAGTCCTGGATTTCTAGCCATTTTTTGTACATGCAGGATACATAATGACTTAGAAAGGGAGAACTTAGAGAAGCCAAATAGTTCAAGGGGCTGCACATTCAGCAGAGCATTATGACTTGCAAGGACCATGGAGAGCTGAGCATCCAAAGTTCATTGAAAAGTTTTTACAGAAGCCAAAATTCCTCAGAGGTACAAACATTTCAGATACCATTTTTCCTTTTTTCTAGAGAGGTCAGTCTCTGTAATTTGCCATTTTCCTAGACATGGAGAGCCTGCAGCCTGCGTACTACTGCTGGTACTCAGACTGCTCCGTGGTATGCAGAAAGGTGCTCGGCTGTGAGGCAGGTACCTGTATGCAAGCTGTGTCACAAAGCCTCTTGCCACCAAAGCCAGCTCTTGCCAGTACTCTGCCAGTGCTGGTCAGCTGCTGAAAACGGGATAGGAGGGAGAGGAGGACAAAAAAAAGGCTTTGTGGCTGGGGAAATGTTAGGAAGCTTATGGCTGGCATCCTAGTGCTGGGAGCAGGTTGATGAGAGGCTGGGGAGCTGCAGGTGGAGTGAGCAGAGGCGCAGGGCTGGTACTAAGTCAGTGCTGGCAGCCACCATCACAGTCAGGAGCCCTGGCCAGAGCTGACCCCAAGAGCTCCAGCTGCCATCCCTGCCAGCAGCAAGGGTTGCTGCAGCAAGCAGTACCCAAAGCAAGATCTGTTTGGAAACCCCTGCTTCATGTAATATGTATTTCCATTTGATGCTTCCAGGCTGCATTCAGGACAAAGCTTTCTTACTGAAAAAGCACCAAAACGCAATAATGAAAAGCAAGTACTCTTTGATGGGTTTTGCAGTGCGAGCTTTAAAGGCTGCAAGTACCAGAGGCTCTTCCCACTGAATTTAAATGCAATCCTTATTTCTCGCCCTGGGAGAGCCCTGGGCCACAGGCGGCAAAGTGTCAGGTTGGACCCCTGCCTGCAGGCGATGGCAGAGTGTGCGTGCCCCTGCGGCACAGCCTGCAGCCCTGTTTGCAGCCCCACGAGGACGGACTGCGGAGCCACTGGGTCACCCCGGTGTTTTACCTTTCGACCTTTTTTTAGTAGCCAGTGCAGGCCCAGGGACCCCTGAGGGCTTTGCCTGTCTGCAGCGCTGAGCTGCGCTGGCTGTGCCTGTACTTTGCAGCAGAAATCCTGCCTCTCAGCTGCAACTGCAAGCTCTCAACTGAGAGGTCAGTGCGGCCGGATAGGTGGGAGGTGGATTTGCTTCTGTTCATTAGCCGAAAGAAGTTTCTAGAAGGGCACACTGATGATGTCCAATGCACCTGTTTCCCACACGACCATGAGCCAAATCTTTGCATCTTATGCGATCTCCAAATAGGCATTAAATGCTTCTTTCTCTCACCCTAAGACAGTTAATATTCACAGAGCGTTTTGAGATCCGACGGAGAAGATGGGATGGAAGTGTCAAGTTTATTCAACTATAAAGCTTGTATCTCACAACTGGGCAAATCTGTGATGCTCTCCCTGCCTTCTGGAGATTTCCCAGGGCATGTAGAACTCGAAGCTGGCACCCCTGTGGATCCGGCACAGCAAGTATTGTATGTAGATGGCAAAATGGCTTTCCTCCTTAGTCCTGTGTTAAATGCTCACCGAAGGAGTTTGACTCCACAGACCCAAGGACAGCCAGCTCAGGTTGCTTCCTCCAGTACTAATACGTAAACAAGTTACTCACTTGTTTTCTTCAGTTAATGTTATTCAGAGACTGTAAAATGCTGTGGAGTATTCATTCTGGTTCCTGTTGTGGAAACGGAGCATGTATAATTACCAATGTGGGCAGCAGTCCATCTCATAGCCTTACTTATACCAGTGAAGGATATTATCTCATTATCTCAGCTTAGCAGTCTCCTTTCCCTGGAATTTGAAATAAGCAAGGCACATAAAGGAATGATGAAACAACTAATTACAAGGCACATTATTTTAAAAACTGCACAGTAGTCAAAATCCATTAATGGACTATTTTACATCATTAAACTACTTCCAAGAAAGTAACTAGGCTTTTTCAGCATAAACATTTCTACATTGAAAATGTAACCTGAATATAACTCTCTGGTTAGCTATTTTTTGAATGAGTATAATATGTGCTTTCATTTATGACAGGGCAAAGATGAGTGAAATTTTTAACTTCATTATGTCTATCATCTGAAGTAATTTAGAAGATATTCCTGCTGCATGGACTCTTCTGCACCAGAATGCTAGTAATGACTAATGTCTGGGGAGACAGAAAACAGAGCTGCTAGCAAGGACTTGTTTTAGCACATGTTGTAGGATTTTCATCTGAACAGAAAAAGCTGTTCTAATTCATAGTAAAATACTTCTGGACCTTTGGAGACCTCTTGGGTGCATTTGTTTAGGTTACAATACAAATAGGCTTTGGGTTTTTTTCCACCTCTCGGTCCTTCAACTCGACTGAACCTCGAGCTGAACTTCATTGTTTCCTTCTTGTCGATCAGCTCCAGGAAGAAACGTTCTGCAACACTAAGCCCATCTTTCATTGTATCTGTGAAACATTTTGGTCATCACTCAGTTGCAAGTGGAACCGTGCTACCCACCCTCTAGAAAGAAGGAAGCCAAAGAATCCTGCTCAATGGATCAATAACATTTCCAAAGGGAAGAGAGATTGCTGCCTGGGGCAAGAGAGGAAGATAGGGACACCAGCTGATCACAACAAGAGCAGCTCATTTAGGAGCAGCTCTGTTCTTCACACAGCCGCCAGAGTGGGTGAGAAGTCCCTTTCCAACCGAGTCCTTTCTCTGCCAAGTTGCTGGTTCTTCCTGGGAGGAGGAAAAGGTGAAACAGTTTGATGAACCCTTTGCTTCACTTTCCTAGGCACGAAAAACATCCTTGCAGATCCCATACTTTGCACTGTGCAGCTCATATAAACAAACATTTTTGGCGGACTGAAAGTCAGAGAGCGAAAATGCCAGCGTCTGAGCAAGGATATGGGGTACGCGCAGTAACAGGGCGGCACAGACACCTGTTGCTCCCAGCAGTGATCAGTATTGCAAACAGTGGTAATTCACCATCCGCCGCCTCCATTTCTTGCACAAAATAGAGGGACTCTGCTGCCATAGATCTGTATGGCAATACCAATGGCCATCAGTGCTGGAGTGAGTGATCCGCATCCGCTGGTTTTACAGCAGTCTTTGAAGGGTGCAGTACTGCAGGGTACTCCATCTGATGGAGCCTGATCGGGCCTCCAGGATGCCAGACCTCAGAGATGATGAGAGCTGTTGTCAGAGTAGTCAAACTCCTTCTGTGGCACACAGGTCTCACGGCCCGAGTAGAGCTTCCCTGCCATGTATGCCGTGCATACATCCCACTGCACAGTGAACTCTTGAGAACACCCTATTTACAGCAGAAAACTCTTGAAAGAGTGGTACCTAGAAACTGAGCTAGCTGAAACTAGTAACCGAACTGAACCCTTTCCTAGTAAGAGGAATGCACCTGTTACATCAGTGCCCTGGGCCATATATATGTCAGTAGCTGGTTAACAAAACCCAGGCCTGCAAACAATTGCTGCAGAGTGTATAGCTTTGTTAATGGGTTTGGTAGCAGGACCAATAAAGTTCATTGTTGAGTTTCCCTACAAATGGCTTCCTTTGTGCTGCAGCTTTTTACGTCAGCTTTTAACTAGACCTACCAGTTGTACTAGACAGACTGAGGGCATGATCTTCCCAGAGACTCTGGTTCCCATGAAGTGAAAAGGAGACTTCCGAAACCTCCCTAGAATTGCCCTTGGGCTTCTGAAATGGTCCTCTTTGCCTAGGAAACCTCTGTGTCCTCTCTCCCAGGAAAGGAACAGGAGAAAATCAAGGCACAGTGAATAGTGATTTTTTTTTAAGGACTCTGGGGAAATGTTGATTTAAGGCTCATGTGAGACACAAACAAATCCACCTGCCACTCGCAATGGGCAGTTGGGTCCGTCTAGCCTACCGGGCCTCTGCTCGCTGACATCTCGTCTCTGTCCCTGAGGGCTTCAGACCCCATGGCACAGCAGATACACTTTCCATACTCGGAGAAGAGTGTGGGGCAACCAGGCTGCCCCTGCAGAGGGGGGACTGAGATCAGTCTTCATGGGAGGTACTCATGGGCTGCAGGCTTGGGGTTAGAAAGCAGATGGGGAAGAGGAGAGTCACTCCCTCCCGCCAGGTTTTGAATAAGAATCTTTTGAGTACGTGAATTTTCAAGAGCATAATTTTAAACTGTTTGTGCTGCTCAAAAGTGAACACTTGGAGGGGCACAAACTATTAAACAGCTCCTCTTGATCCAGGAACAGGCAAATTGCAGATACTTTCCCAGAGGCAGGGAAGAGTCTTGCTCAGAGGCCAAGCTAGATCGATGGGAGGGTGTTGAGGAGGAGCTGTGGCGACATTAAACAGATCTAAGCCTACCCTCTAGATCTGGATCAGCGCACAGTGAAGAGAGACGAATATCATATCGTATCAGTAAGTGCATCAGTCTCCTGCGAGGACGACCGAGCAAAGTCCCGTTCTGTTATCTCATTTATTTGGTTTCGTCCCGCTTAGGGCGACATTTCCAGCGCGGCAGCGGGTCGGCAGGGCCGGGAGAGCTCCGGCCCCTGCGGCCCGGGCCCGGCGCTGCACTTCCCCCCGCGGCCAGCGGAGGATGCTGAGGGTCCCCTCCGCCCCGGGGACCGGCGGGACCCCGGCCCCGGCCCTCCCCGGGCACGGCTAGCAGCTGAGGCCGCGGGGATTGCCCTTGACACTGGGGAAAAAAAAGCCCAGGGCAGCGTCCTTCCGAATGAAACCCCCGGAGGGAACCCAGACCAAGCCACAGACTGGGGAGCAGAAGGGAGGCAGAGAAGGGTCTGGGGGCAACGAGGGGAGCGCTCGGTGCCTCCGCAGACGGTGACAGCGGGGCAGCTGCGGGCGGATCGGCCGGGAGCAGTGCGGTTTGCCCCGGGCTGCCGCGGGGACGGCGAAGGACCCGCGGGCCGTCGGCTGGGTGGCCCTGCCCGCTGCCTCGGGGCGACGAGGACGACCGGGGCGCCTCGCATCCCTCCGGCAACTTGCCCTCGAGTTTCGCCGTGAAAACAAAAGCAAAGTAAACAATTCCCTTCCCCCCAGCCCGAAAAATAAAGCTCGGGCACCACCCGGGCCGGTCGAAAGGGCTCCATTGTCGATTTTAAATGAGATATCTTTGCAACCGCTCGCCCCTCCCCGAGCCAGCGGGGAGCCGCCCGTATCCCTGGAAGCGAGAGGTAGCGGGGAACAAAAGGCAAACTCCGAAGTGACATGGAAAATAAAAGGGAGCTTTGGTTATCCCCAGGGAAAGGTCGAGGGGGAAAGGTCGCCTTCCCGCCAGCGCACGTCCTCCCGGCGGGCGCGGGGAGAGCCCCCGGGCCCGGCCGCCGGCTCTGCGGGACCCCCGGGCCCGGCCCGCGGGCCGGATCTCCCGCAGCCCCTCGCCGGGGGGCAACGGAGGGGCTCCGAGACCAGACCCCGGGGCAGGGGGCAAGGCGTCCCCGCCCGCCGCAGGAAAGGGGCTGCGGTGAATAAAACCGCCGGTGCCGGCTGCCAGCCTCCCCCTCCGCTCCCCGCCTGCAGGCACACGCGTGTCCGCCGGCTCCGCGTCCAGCCCCCCCCGGGAGCCGAGAGCCCCTTTCCCCGGCGCCGGCGCGGCCGCGGGCCTGGCGGCACCGCTCTGGGGCAGGAGCCGCCCCGGGCCCCGACGGA
>Ga0065711_1007373_pt1 | contig 23297 bp, 18 predicted proteins | sample Hoacrofraction12_FD_59098 | JGI IMG/M metagenome (GOLD analysis project Ga0065711, IMG submission 59098) | Hoatzin crop microbial communities from Cojedes, Venezuela - Epithelial fraction 12 v2 (version 2) | ecosystem: Host-associated > Birds > Digestive system > Esophagus > Crop | place...
GCGCGGGCCCGGGGTGTGCGGGGCTGGAGCGGCTCGGGAGCCGGGGTGGCTGCTGGCAGGGCGAGGAGCGTTTTGGGTCGCGGCTGTCGGGTCGCTGGGTGTTTGGCAGGTGTTTTGCTGGGTGCTGGAGCTTCTTATGACAATATTTAGCCTTTTGTTGTTATTGTTTTTAATTAAAACGCTGCGTGAAACAAGAACTCGGGACTGGTAAATCAGTCCGTCTATTTATCAGAAGGAAAACTGTCTCGGCTTGAGAAAGCTCTGCAGCAGCCCTTGCACTGTGTGGTGTGTTCTTAAATTGTGGTTCACGTGGCTGGAGAGAGATGCGCGTGATGGGAAGCGCATCTGTGTTTTCTGGTGAAGGAACAGGTTTGTCGCCTCTCCTGTTGCTTTTCCCTCTAGAGCTTATTGCATTTAAAAGCGTACGCATGGTTTCTTCGTATCCAACACCTAAAATCCTGTAATTAAAGAGTGCCCACACACAGTGGGAAGGAGATGGAAAGAAAAGTCTGATGCAGTTCTTTATCTTGAAATTCTTCTTTCCTCCCCAGATATGGCAATCTGCTCTAAGCACCCTGAACCCGAACCCCACCGACAGCTGCCCGCTCTACCTGAATTACGCCACGGTGGCCGCTTTGCCTTCCAGGGTCAGCCGGCACAACAGCCCGTCTGCAGCGCAGTTCATCACCCGCCTGGTTAGGAACTGCCTTCCCGGAGGCGTCAACAGATGTATTGTTGTAAGTGGCTGTTTGAAAATGCTTCTGGTGAAATGTCTAGTCAAGTGTTTTCTCGACTCTTCAGAATTTTAGCTGTATCCAAGGAGACTAGAGGTGGACAAATTTTACTCATAGAATTATACCGACATTTATAAATGGTTTCGCACTGATGCATAGACAAGACCTGACTATAATAGCTTATGCATGCTCAAGCAGTTGGAGGGATTTAAGGTTGGATATGTATGGGATGTCTTCAACTAGGAACGTCCATGCAAAGGGAACCATTAGTGGCTTTTCTCAAACTAGGTTTTGTGACATTAGCACAGGCTTTAGAAGATTGAGGTAGCTTAAGTGCAGGGTGCTATGTCTATGTTGCATAACAAGCTCGTGGACTGCTTTGGACATCTTCCCTAAGAGCCTGATGAAGTTGTTACTTGTTTCTGTGGCTTATGCAGATTAATTCAGATTTCTAGGTTGTTAGAGAAGACTCATATAGTCACTGTCAGTAAAAAATCTAATTATATTCTTCACTTGGAAAACTTACTTGCAAGCGTAATAAGTCCATTTTTTCCCCTTATAGTTAACTTTGAAGATGTTTAGCTAAAACTTTCCATTCGTAATTTCTGTAATGAACTTCAGAAAAATATTCTACAAGTTAAAAAGCTTCAGGGTTATGATTAGCCACATTCTGATATCATTGCTCTCTCTGTTTCGTTTGTTTTGAACACATATTGATGGTTCCCATGCTTTTTTTTTGTCTTGATTTGTAATTGTTAATTGCCGTAGTATAATTAAAGTAGTCCAGCTCCCTTATAAGGATGTACTAATTCCCACACAGTCAAGTCCAGCAGCGTAATTAATTTCCGTATGGGAAATGAACTGACCCAGTTCAGTGGGGCAGTGTTGGTACTGCCACCCTGCCCATGCAGAACATGGCGTCTGAGGCTGCCTTGAGTCAGACATCAGTTATTTCCCACCCACCCCCTTTTTCTTTTCCCCTCTTCACCAATAATATCACAGGTAACAGATCCTTTTAAATGTAGTTTTCCACATCCCTGATGTTGTCTGACTCATTTGTATTCTGGCTGCTCTTTCAGATGGTCTGTGAGCGGTCTGAAGTCTTCGCTTCTGCTTGTGCATTGGCCAGGGCCTTCCCGTTGTTCACACATCGGTCCAGTGCATCAAGACGCACAGAGAAGAAAACTGTAACGGTTGAGTTTTTCCTGGTTGGACAAAACAATGGACCAATAGAAGTGGCAACACTGAAAGTAAGAGTTTGGGGGTTTCTGTCATCAGCGGTTTCCATTATTCCCTGAAATTGTGGGTTTTTTTTCAATTTGTTGCATGCACAAATACATCTGTCCCAGGCTACATGTGGAATAGGTGTTGTATCTAAAGCAATAAATTATCCTAGGTCAAAGTTTCTTGAAATTTATCAGTTCACAGCACCTGTGAGTAGAAGTATTGGAACATATTACTGCAGCAAAGGCTTGCAAAATTTCTCTTTTCTCGTGTTTATTATAGATGCAAATAGTGTATTTTTAGCCTTTAGTATTACATTGCCTTCAGCATGTGGGTTTCTCGCTTGCTTTTACCTGGGATAAATCTGTATGTGGCTGTGCAGGTGAATATTGCAGTGAAGTCACTTAAAGTTGCTTATTCTGGGATCACATATGGCTTCTGCTATTTCTGTCTGGTGTACCTCTTTGGCTGAGTTTTTCTAGCAGAACTGTAGCCAGAAACAAGACCATAAGAAATTGTACAGCTTGGAGATGAGCTATACGTAACTGTTGAGTATGTCTAAGTTGTCTTTCAGTAACAGATAATCAAAGACTGTTTCCCTTGTGCATGACTATTACAGAGAGGAAACTCCATGTCAGGTAACTTTTAGTATGCTAGGTCATTCCTCTTCAAGATCCCCACTTGAAAGCTCTTCTGAGGTTGGCAGTGAAGCTGTTGGGCACGATTCCTGTTCAGCGCTCCAGGTTCTGTGCTGCAGTACAGATGGACACTCACTTAGCTCATCCATCAGTGGGGTTGTACAAATCCCTTAAAAATTTTGGCAATGGATTTGAAAAAGAGACACTGTTACTGCATCTGAAATTTACAGAGTTGCAGCTTCTGGGTATTATTTTTTTTTCTTGCAGTATGTTTTCCTCCATATTTTGTCCTTACACTAAGAACTGAATTGGCTACAGCAAATGATGCCAGACCAGTTTTCAGTCAAGTGACAGACAAGCTATGAGTACAACTGTTGATCACTCAATTTTTCCATGCGCCAAATCAGAAAAAACATAACTGGTGTCAAAAACAGTTCCTTCAGATAGGTAGATTTCAAACCACTTGGGTTATTTATAACTAAAAAACAAAGCTGAAATGCTTTCTGCCTCCTGTTCTTCCCCTCAATGTAAATGCCAAAACTATTACTGGCTTCCTCCCAGCTAAGTTTTCACCCCTTAGATTCAACCAGCACCAGACAGCTGATGTAGAGGATGGAAGAGGCAAGTGGAAGGGTTTTTTTAGCTAAACCTCTCCCTCGGCGTGTTGCTGTATTTTGCACCTACTGCATTGTGCAGGATATTTTATGGTGAGGACTAGCAAGGATTGCCACAGTTTTCCAAGGCACTTATTAAAGGTTGCCGTTATCCAGGTTCTCTTGAGTACCCTGGAAGCCAAACCCAGGCACAGCTTATTTCTAAGTCATGTTGTTTCCCTCAGGCTTCACCTTTGGCTTAGAGCACCTCCAGTTACCTGCATGGCCCTAACAGTGACTCGCTCCGAACCTAACCTGGCTCCGGAGGAGGCCCTTATCCCTTTAGGGGAAGTAAAGAAATCAAAAGTAATTGCAGGGAACCGGGCACCATTCCAAAGCACCCCAACAGTTGTGAGTCTGCTGGGATATGGGATGTATAGAGTCCTGAGGCCAGTCTGGCCAAGCCGAACTTCAGATACCTCAGCAGGAATAACTGTCTAACGCGTCGGATTCCTCTGTAATCCAGCTTGACTTGCCCTGCTGCTGTGTGTGGTCTTCAGTGTAGTGTGGCTACTGGAAAGCTTGAACAACGTTTACTTCCACCTAGTCTTTTGTTTCAAGTTGTTAATTTCCAGGAGTTTAAAGTTAAAGCTTAGTGTCTGGTGCCCCTGTTGTCCTTTCTGTCGGGAGGATCCTTCTTTAAAGAAACAGCCTCGGCGTGCTCACTGTCGACCATGTTGATTCTGTCCACTCTTGCTTAGAGAAGTTTTTACTCAGTCGAGGTGGGGGTCAGTCCATTTTGCCACGGGAATGAGGAAACAGATGCATGCATGTTTTATACAAATATGAAATATTCCACATTCCCCGTGGGATTGGCATATAGAATGTCTTGTGGTAGTAATCTTTATTGCACTCAGCCACTCTGCCTGCCATATATAAACTGCGGTTTCCCATGTTGTGGATTATGAAATCTCTGCAGGTTTCCAGCCTGAGCAGCCTACAAGCTCATTGTGACTTCCTGAATTGGCTTCCTCTTATCTTTCTTTCCTCCACTTCACCTTGCCTTTTTGATCTTCCTTTGATAGTGGAGAAGGCTACTAATTTTGCAATATCAGTTCAGTGTGGGAAGGAACACAGTTGCTTAGAAATGAGAGCACAGCAAAAAATAACTTAAGCTTAACACGTACAAAAAAATAACGGTTGGCTTGATTGACATTTAATGCTGTACAACTGCCTGCGATCGGTTGCAGTTAAGCACCAGTCTGTTCCAGAGGAACCACACGTCTGCTGTAGGCTGCATAGGACTAGATGCAAAGCTTTGCAGAAAAGCAACCAAACCAAGGCCGCTTCTCAGGTGTGCTCGCTTCTTTTCATAGTGTCTGGCAAGTGCTACAGAAGGAGTCAGACTGGCTGCTCGAATTGTGGACACCCCATGCAATGAGATGAACACAGATAACTTCCTGGAGGTAGGTAATACACCTGATGAGTAAGAGTTACTAATTGTAAGTCTAGACTACAGTAACCAAGAGCTAGTGTTGCTGTCTCTTAGCAAAACCTGTGTCAGCAGTGGGAAGCCCATCAAAGAATCTGTCCAGGGATGCTGAGACTATTTCTCTGGCCTTTAATATTTTGTAGAACTTTGATAAGTTGGAAGGAGGTGGAGTGTAAAGCTTGGGGTAAGGCATTGGGAGTCAGAAGACATGAATTCTTGTCTCGGTCATGACACTGGTGTCTTTGCCAGTGCTGGTGTTGTCTTAAACCCAATGGTGGTAAGAGTTTCTGAAATGATGGGACAGAAGTTGTCATGTTTCAAAAGGAGTTTTATCATTAAGAGCTGGAAAGCTGTGGAGAATGAAAATATTCCTGTCCTATTGCATCATGATCCAGTAGAGTGAACAGCTGGCCTTTACCTCTGAAGGTTTCTTTTACTGGTGGAACTTAAAGGTCAGATTTGTGTTTCATGCCATAGTAAGTGAAGGATGTCTCAGTAGAATTAGGCCATTGGAAAACCAGCACTACTCCCAAAATTGTGAATGTGTGTATGTATATGCATGCAAAAATCACACAAATCCCTTACGTGGGTACGCATATGTGTAGAAAGACACAAGTGTGTCCTGCTGATGACTGACTGACAATGTCCTTTTTGTTTTAATGACTAAGGAAATCAAAAAAGTTAGGCAAGGATCTTGGGATTACTCCTACCATTATTCGAGATGAGGAACTGAAAGAGAGAGGCTTTGGAGGTATATCTTGTTGAAAACTCAGCTTTTTTTCCGAGTAGTTAATTGGAATGTTTTNCCATTTCCATTGTAATGTTTTATGTGCACATTTTTGAAACAGTTCTATTGCCCATAGTATTCCAAGATGTTTTACAGAAAATATCCACAGATTTCTCCCTGCAGTCGTTCTTCCTCACAAGTGGTTTAATTCTCTGTTTTCCAGGTATCTACGGAGTTGGCAAGGCAGCTCTGCATCCTCCAGCCCTGGCAGTTCTCAGTCACACTCCAGATGGTGCTACGCAGACCATTGCATGGGTGGGCAAAGGTATCGTGTATGACACTGGAGGACTCAGCATTAAGGGAAAGGTACATAAATACTTGGTTTTTCTGCTGCCTTTCCTTACAGTGTTGTTTTCTGATGGAAATTGTTTAGTTAATGTCTGTAGAAAACCAGAGGGTATTTATTTGAGTAAACACTTGAACTACGGTCATCCATACGGACACAAACTACCAGAGGAGAAGACCGAACAGAATTCAAGGAGCCTTTTACAGAGCAGTTAAATAGCTGGCTCATATGTTTTTCCCACTGCTAGGAGAAAGCTAGAAACAAAGATGTTTAATTTCTGATTTTGGAGTTAGGTCCAAAACCCATTTGAGTTGGCCTCAGTGTGAATCCTGTAAACAGCCTTTTTCTTGTTTATTTTCTAACAATTTAGCAGCAGAGGTTTACTATTTTCCAGTCTAAGGCAAGATCCACCAATAAGCAGGTGCACGTGCTCCATGTTCCTGTTATGGATAAGCACTGTCGAGACCAGAGTTACAGAAGCATCAGAAATACTAGTTGTCGCAGGGATTACTGTGAAATTTTCTTTTAAAGAAAAAAAAAAATAATTTTACGGTTCTGTTTGAACAGACTACTATGCCTGGAATGAAACGAGACTGTGGTGGAGCAGCTGCTATTTTGGGTGCCTTCAAAGCCACTGTAAAACAAGTAAGTAAAATGTGTTAATTGATATCGTGTATCCCAGCATTGCCAAGGAGCAGGCTGGCTTTTGGATATATTCCCAGATCTGGGAGCCAGTCTGATCCTGAAGTTCTGACCAGCCGCTGCTATTAGTGATCTCGAGCCACTCTGCTCTTTCTGCTGTTTCAGGAAAATACTTAAAGTCTTTACCGGGGTCTTGAGAATTGTGAGAAATTCCTTTGAGTGCTAATTTTTTTTTTTAAGACTCTTTCTTGAATTTCAGGTTTTGTTCTGTGGACTGAGTGGTTTCTAGTTCCTTGAATCAGATTTATACTTGAGTTATCCAGTGCTAATTTGGTTTAAGTTAAGGGATTTGGCGCAGCTGTTGTCCCCTTAGCAAAGAAGGGGATGAGTGACACTGGGATATGAAGTCTGTCCATATTCCAAATCCTGTGCCAGTTCTAATATTAACCTTCTCAGGAAGTGGCAGCTCTAGTCTCATCAGGAGCTGCTTGTTGGTTTGCTCCTGTGGTCAGAAAGTAGTAGGGGAGCTGAGAAGCAGCCAGGTATTGAAATATGAAGAATTGAAAAAATGCATATTGTGCTTAAACAGTATGAACTGGGGAAAAGAAGTGGCCCCCGGCAGTAAAAGTCTGCCCTCTCCACAGAAACAGTGACTGAGTCTTGCTGACACAGCAGCTATTGCCTCCGAGGAGTATCCAAAGTTCAAAGAACAGTGACTGCTGCAGAATAATGCATAGATCTGACGGAAGTTGTCCAGGGGATCATCAGTGCCAAATTCCCATTTCTCAACAGTTGAACTCTGTGCCTTGGCCCTGGCAGCATGTTTGATGTGGAAAGATTGTAAACTTCACAGTTATCTGCGGAGGCTTAAAATTGAAAACAGATTTGTGAGCTGCATCTCAGGCAAAACGGGTAGCTCTCCGTAACTACGTCCTTCAGAAAGTTAGATCACGTGTTTGCAAGGGACAGGAGCTAGAACTTACACAGTGCTTTGTCTGGAAAAGCCATGGATGGGGTACGTTCTTTTGGTGATTCAGTCCTTGTTTCCAAAGTGGTTGTGTGTGTACTTATCTGCACTGAGGGGAGTTGCACTCACAGTCACAGTAGGTGTGAATGCAAGTGATCTGTCGTTTCATATGCAATTAGTGTAACGATGAATAAACTGGTAGTGATGTGTTTGGACAAACTGAGCCTGAATGAGCTGTCATACCTCACAAGAAATCTGTGCCTTTATATGTAAAAGCAAAAGAGTAATCTCACTGCTTGATTTTACAACCTCATGTAAGAAGACCTGTTAATGAAATCCCTGCAGAAAATGCATTCGGCTAGGCAGTGGAAAGAATTTGTCGTTGTTACCGTTTCAAGACTTTTTTCTTTTAAGTGCTCTTAAGAATCATATAAAGCTGGAAGAGGTTTAAATTAGCTACGCTTTGTCACAGAGACTGAAGTTGGAAACGTGTGTTGGGTAGAAAGCTCTGTGGGAAGAGGGGCAGAGGTTATTCTCCATCTTTCAAAAATATCTGCCTACATGCTGTTGAACAGTTTTACAACGTGATTTAAAAAGGCTTTGGATAGCAAAATTAAGCAAGTGATGTTTCCTAGAAAGGTGCATTTCATCTGTTGTGAGCTTTCCAACACAAGGGAGAAGAGAAAAACATTCACTTAAATTTCTGAAATCCTTCTTGATCCTGCGTGTTGACCCAGTGAATCCTGCTTTTGAAGAGCTGCAGACAGAGTGGGGTGCAGGAGAAGGCAGCTGATACTGGAAGCAGGTTTTCACTTTTTGACAGTAGATTAACCACGTCTCCCACTTGGAGGAGGAAAATTGGTGCAGTCCAGTGAGAGACTGTGAGTAGAGCGGGGCTTTGCTGTGCAGACCGCTTTGGAAGAGCAAAGGGTCATAGACGGAAGGTTGTCTCATCAGCAGTGCTGTTTGCCCACTGGCAGGACAAGAAACTGCAAAGTGGCTTTAAGGCTTCTAGATGCTGCTGGTTACTCTGAAAGGTTTTGATTGATGCATTTTCCCTTTGGACTTCAGAACATGAGCTGGTTCAGCGAGTCCAGATTTCTTCAGCTACAGACTTTTATGAAGAGACTAAGAGTAAAACTGACCCTGGTATCCCTAGGAATGTGATGTTTTTAAGGCTAGCTATTCCAGCTGAGGAGGAACTGTGTTTTTATTTGTTAAATGCTGCTGTCTCCCTTTCAGTTCCTAGGATCCCTCCACACAGTACAGCCATTGTATAAGTAACAAAATCATTGTACATTTTAAAATATCATCCATAACCATATAAGAACTTGATTTTAAAGCAAAGTAAACCAGAATGAGATATTCCAGAAGAGACGAAACTAAGGGGAAAAAAAAGAGCTTGAAAATGCCGCGTGCCTCCCAGCAGGAATGATACATTATTTAAAAAAAACCACAACAAACGCCCATCTCGCCCTCCAAAAAAAGCAACCCAAATTCATCTTAGCTATGGATATTTTTGGTTTTACGTGGAAAGAGAGAGGATAGATCCTGGTAGCATGTATCTGACCTGTGGTGAAGGCTGGGTGCTGAAGGGCAGCGAGCTGTGTCGTTGGCACTGGGAAATCCACTGAGACACAGAGTTCTACCACGTTCAGGATTGCCACAATCAAAGTTCCTTTCCAACAAAATTCTCAGATAGAATCTGTTCACCTGGGGTTGGTTCTTTAGGGAAGGTATACAGTTCACAGATAGCTGCAGATTAGCGTTTATTATTTCCATCATTTTCGACTGTTACTGCAGGCTCTTCCCCAGCGTGGCAGAAATGATGGGAAGGAGCTCCGTTTCTCAAATGACTCCAGTTGTATCTTTGTTGTTATTGGGGACTAAATAAAAGCAGTGGGGAGTGCAGGGTTTGGAAAATAATCCCAGGTATCCTGCCTGGACATGTAATGTCCTCTCACAGGCTTTGTAATTGTCATGTTGAAAGCATCTGTTGCTTGGATCTTTCCTTTGTGGCTATGAAAGGTGAAGGAGTTACACAGTCTGGACATTGTGTTTGTGATCTGTGTTGTGAGTCTATGTTAGGGCTGTATTAAAATCAGATGAGTGAAGCGTCACCTCTTTGGAGAAGTATTCTGCTGATTTTCCTACAGGGGTACTGTAGTTCAGTGACTCAGGGTTTGTTTTCGGTGAGCCTGACAGTTTCCTGGTGAGCTCAGTGGGCTTGGGACTTGTACTTGTGAAGAGCTTACTGGAGTTGGCTGTGAAGACCTGGACGTGCTCTTCCCAGGGAACTGGGTTTGATTAAACATAAGCCCCTCCAGTTGCATCTGTACACTGTATGTAAAGGATATTTTAATTCTGATACCTTGCCACTGAGAGGAGATGGTACTGGATCGCTGCTTAATTGAGAAGGGCTTGCTTGATCCCTTCCCCATTTGTCTGTCACATGCATCTAGGCTTTTACTCACTCTCCAGTGAGAGCTCTAAAACCGATATTAGATGTTACCTCCTCGCCTGCTTGCTGTAGCTCCTGGCTCCAGCTTCAAGATAGAAGAAGTTTGTCACAGATTTCCCATGTAGTTAGTCGTAATCCCTCGTTGAAGTCAGTCCCAATAAATTAGCCTGATGTGAATCAAAACCCACTTCTCTCCTATTGTTGTTACAGGGTTTTAAAGACAATCTTCATGCTGTTTTTTGTTTGGCCGAGAATGCAGTCGGACCACGTGCTACAAGACCTGATGACATTCATGTTCTTTACTCTGGAAAGTAAGATTCTATCTATCCTTTTCACAGAAACTTTGAGAGGAAACATCATCTTTGGTTCTGTTTATCTGACTACCATGTAGGTTGTGAACCGGTTGCTCATCAGCTTCCCTAAATATTGATAATAGTATTTCACACAGCCATAGTAGTGAGTTTTAGAGTGTGCTTAGTTTCCTGTTGAGTATGTAAATACACATCAAAACATGTATGTCATGAGCTGAAGTTTCCTTAAAGTGCTCAGGTTTAGGCGTTTTTTCCAGTACAGCCAGTTTTCTGTGTCCATCTGTAGCCTATATTGTCTCAGTCACCGAGGCAGGCTGCCATTGCATTAGAGTCTCTTCTTGTTTTAAGCGGAGTACGATACCTCTTTGTATGGCAGTAACTTGTAAAATCCCAGCTCGACAGGCCCAACAAGTAGACCCAACCATGAGGACAGTACTGTTAAACCCTTTTCCATGTGTGCTCTGTCTGGATGCTTGCAGCTGGGGCATAAGCAGCCATGCAGAGTTGCAGAGCCAAAGAAGAAAGCACATTACATTTAAGTCTACTTTCTTGTCCAGTATTCTAGTCTAGACAGAGGAGTTTTAACTTCCAGCCTGAAGCAATGTTGTATTAAATGCCCTGTCTTCTTCCTAGAACTGTGGAAATCAATAACACTGATGCAGAAGGTAGACTGATACTGGCTGATGGGGTAGCTTACGCATGCAAAGATCTAGGAGCTGATATCATTCTTGACATGGCCACTCTTACTGGAGCTCAGGTACTGATAGAGAACTGCTGGCAGGTGGGGGCTGCGTCTGTCATTGTATGCTGCTTTGCTTCTGTCCTGCTGGTCTTTGGGGAACTGTTGTGCTTGATGGTGGCTTCCTCAACTTCTGGAAGTTGCTATCAGCAACGCCAGTAAACTGTAATCCTCTGTGCACATGACGTGCTGTGAATGTGTTACATTTATAACTGTGTTACTCAAGCAGGGGTTTTTTTGTCCCTTACACAACTTTTTCGCTTTTGCATACTTAAAGAAAAAATGGTATTCTTCTGATTACATTAGCAGCTGATGTAAGCAGTCCAGTACTCAATGTTTGCAATTCAGTGGCTTTACAGTTAGCAGAACTGATTCGATGACAGGGATCAGCAGATGTTTTGTCTGTAAAATGGCTTACATTGGAAGTCACCCACAGAATGAAACAAGGGTACAGATTTAATGCTACTGTTTTTTGAAATCTGTTCCTCTTTTATAGAAGGTTATATTGATGACCAGTGATGCTTGTGGTTTGATTTTTTAGAAAATGAATTGGTCTTTGTATGAGGAGGAGAAATGGTGGCAAATTTTAGAAGCATGAATGTTGCGTACGTTGGTGTAAACATCAATCCTTTGAAAGTTTCCCATCATCATCCTACTGGAAAACTGATGTGGTGGCCTCTGGCTTGTGTGTATTTGGAAGGAAGCAACCTTTCCAATGATGGGAATGTTACATTCACACTGTTTGTGTGATTCACACACATTGCTGGGGTATCCTCTGTGTGTGTGTGTGTGTCAGATGTTTTATTTGTAATTCATTGCTGATTTAATTTTGTTTCTAAGGATAAATAATTGTGAAGTGATATAGTTTGCTTGCTCAGTAACTGTAAAGAAATGTTTTTGTGGAAGTGGTTTGAATAGGCCAGACAAATGCAGGCTATTTCACTGCAGAGTGGATTTTCAGAAATTTCAAAAGATTCAGCAGTAGCTACAATGTCTTTGTCTACATTGTCGCACTCCCTTCTTGTAAAGTAGTTTTTGAGATATTTTTCTCTTGGTGGTTTTGTTAGATGGAAAGCAGCTGTTAATGCTGAGAGGGAGTAGTACAGAATTACCCTACCCAGCACAGTTAAGGTGAATCCTTCCCAATTTTATCTTGTATCTCACTAGGGAATTGCTACAGGAAAGTATCATGCTGCTGTCCTTACCAATAACGAAGAGTGGGAAAAGGCTTGTGTTAAAGCTGGCAGGAACTGTGGAGACTTGGTCCATCCTCTTGTCTATTGTCCTGAGCTCCACTTCAGTGAATTTACCTCTGCTGTAGCTGATATGAAGAACTCTGTGGCAGTAAGATTTTTTTTTTCTTTAAATTATACTTATTACATAAAAATGTGTGTTTTCTAGGTATGTGCTGGCCTGTTGATAGCTTGCTGAAAGCTCTTCATGAGGGCTGTAATCTTTTAGAAATGGGTTGTATAGTTATGGTCTTCAAGGTCTTTTACCTGGGTATTTTGCAGGCTGTATATCACTACACTGATACTTAGCGTCAATTTTAAACAGGCAGCCTGCTGCAAAGGTATCTTGGGGCTGCTTGCATTTTAACCATGGCTCTAAGATTAATAATAAATTCCTGGATGGAGACCATTTTAAAAAGTAAAGACAAGTATTCCTTAGAATATGTATAACTGAGACAGTAACTGGGAATGCAGAAACCAGGAAACTGAGGACAGAGGCCTCAGGGATTGCTGCAGCTGCTTCTGCTGTGTTTGAGAGTTCATGTGTGCGCCAAGTTCCAAAAACACTGCAGAAAGGAGCTTGGGCAGAAGAATTGAGCAGGGCCAGGGATTAAGTCAAAGGACTTACAGCAGAGCTGGTTAGCAGAGACTTGCGTTTTAGGGCCATTCGTTAAGCTTTGCACTAGATTTGCACTACTGTCTTTTCTGTAGCCAAGAATAGAACTGACATTTTCTTTTCTTGCAAGACCAACGATATTTTTATTGTTTCTACAGGACCGAGATAATACTCCAAGCTCCTGCGCTGGGCTCTTCATTGCTTCTCACATTGGCTTTGACTGGCCTGGAGTCTGGGTCCATATAGACATTGCTGCGCCCGTTCATGCAGTGAGTATGCTCTTGTGACTTCTGACGTTTTCCTGGGCGAGCAGGCTGGGTAAAGAACACTGCTTGTGCCTGCGGATATGTTGAGCTGTGTGCCACCAAATGCAAAGCGAGAGAATTAGGTGGAGAGGAGTTCTTCTGAAAAGCATTGACCCTTCATCTGCGTTGGGAGTTTCTTTGTTTTGGTGGCTTCATCCGTTCATAGTTTTCATTTTGGTTTGAAAATATTCTAACAGTCACTTTAATCAGCAACATCTTTATCGTTGTAAACAACTTGCCTGCTTTCTGCTCATGGCAATAATTGTAGCCTATCGTTTTCACCCATACTGTTTGAAGATGATTGACCAGAGTTGATTTTCCTGCCTGCTGACCTGCAGCAGAGAAAACATTTGTTTCCTCTTGGGGGTTTCCCCTCCTCCCTTTGATGGAACTTGGGTATATTCCTTTTTCCTAAAAACTAAGCCAATTTACTCCCTCCTCTTCCTTTTTTTTTAAACCCAGCTTACTCAGCTCATACTTCAAATCTGTGCTCATGCTGGATGGAACATGCCCTGCCCTGAACGATGCAGGTATAAATCCACCCTCGAGTCGGCATGTGCTCTGTTCTCGTGTGAACCAGCCAATGCGTTGGCTTAATCTAATCGGGGGCAGATTCCCACAGCAGTGAGGAAACAGAAGCACATGCTGAGCAGGCCTGCCAGGGACCCCAAGGATTCACTGTGGCCATGCGCCATCACTGCTCTCGTTGAGCGAGTCGGCAAATTAGAACTGGATTCAGATTATACAATCCGAAGGGTGAATCGTTCTCTCTTTTTTTTTTTCCTAGGGTGAACGAGCTACTGGCTATGGCGTGGCTTTATTGCTGTCACTTTTTGGAGGGGCATCTGAAGACCCTTTGCTAAACATGGTGTCCCCTCTAGGGTGCAATGGAGACTCTCCCCCTGACGATATGGAGAGGGATTCCAAGCGGCGGCGCCTGGTTTAACGCGCCCCAGCCCTGAATGACGGGGTGCATGGGTTACCTCACTTTGCACTGATTCATTCTTAAGCAATGAAAATGTCACACATCAGAAATTGCCATTTTTTTACCATCATTATAAGATTTATTACTTGTTTCTGATAAAAACATCCTGTTTTCTTGGTTTTTTTAAATTATTGGTGCGCACAGTTGCTGAACAATGTCAGTGGTGCAGAGTCCAGGCTCAACTAACTGTGTCGGGAAGAGGGCACATCCTCCTCTGAGCTCCTCACAAAACCTAGCTAAGTGCATTAATGCATGAGAAGCTCTCTCTAGACTGAAGAAGCAACTGCAGTTATTGCTTACAAAGCCTTCTGGATTACTTATTATATGTGAGGTTTTATCAGATGTTTCTGCAGGCCTCACTACATCTCAGAACACAGAACAAGGAAAAAAACTGCTGTGGACTTGGCTTATTCAGTGACAGTTTAGGTTAGCAGCAAAGGAGATGTAATGAGAAAAGGCCTATAGTTTTAATAAGGTGCTGTTTCCGCATGTTTAATGTTTTTCTGACCAGTAAAATCAGCAAGAGTGGTCCAGAACATATCTCTACGTAAATCTTTCACATACAAATTACAGAATGTATTCATGTTAAATGAGAAAAAAAAATAGAGGGACTGTGGTTGAGTAAAATCGGTTTACAAAGCTGAGTGGCTTCTTGCCACTTAATAAATTTATTATTATTAAAGCAGCTTACATATCCCATGTGGCGTTTCATGGTGTTATTTACATTTCTGAGAACAATGAGTGCTCCAAAAGTTTGTTCCTGACATCATTACTGTATTCAGATTCCTGTTCCCAGGACTTGTGCATCTGAAAACGGACCCAACAGAGTAACAGCTTACACTGCATGGTTTGGGGCAGTTCTGAAGGACTGAACGCTGATTCACTTCATGTGTTTGATTCAGCAGCACTCAGGGATGCCTCGTATATCTGTATAAGCCAGTCACAAGGTGCTTACAAGCACTACTTTGACTTGGATACCCACGGAAAATGACTTGCTCCGGTTTATGGAACGTCAGCAGCAGAGCTGGGAACAGAGTGACGAAGTTTTAATCAGTGCTGGTCCCTGCCCGGTGGTTCAGGCGTCAGCCGTTGGAAACATTTCTTGGCTCAACCAGAGCGTTGACGGTGAAGAATCCCACCCAGCACACAGTTTTGACTACTCTGCAGACAGTCAGGCTGATTTGTGATGAACGACACCTTGCCCTGTGTCGGAGGGGTGATCTCTGGAGAGAACCAGTGCGAGGTTTTAGATGAAGTTCCAACAATGAGGTACACATCTGGTTTAGGCATGAGTCTTTTTGATTAAAGACCTCATGGAAAGCTTAATGCAGAAGGGAGAATAAACAGCATTTTTTATTCTGGTTTGTGGCTATATTTGATTGTTTGGTAGAATGTAACTTTTTAAAAGAAAACAAAACCAGAACTTCATTACTTCATATATTTGCTTCTCCCATGCTGTTTTGGTTTCCTGGTCTGCTGGGTGATAGTTTTAGGAGAGATATATGTATAAATGAGTTCTGCCTTTGGCCATTCTAGACATAAAGCACTATCTGGTAGTGCTTTATATATATATATATATGTAGTATAAAGCACTACCTGGTACCAAAACCAGTTGTGGGAAATGTGTTGATGAAGAGTTACGGTCGTTACTGACTCGGTCTGACCACTGAAGCTAATGGCAAAATGTTCTGATTTCAGTGCTCTGAAATCAAGTCTTCAATCTCCATCCAGTACAAATACACTTCAAATTAATCAATTCTAATTCTGAAATTTAGTGTTTTGCCAAAATGAGGCAGATTTTTACATGAAAAGTAGCCTGTGGTTTTGTGGTGTAAGGCGAAATTCTGATGTTACTCACTGATTGCAGCAAGCCCAGATAAAGGAGAAATGATGACCGATTATCAGATGCTTCAGTTTTGCTGTGTCTCATAGCATATCATTCTGCTGGATTTAATTTGGAAGGCGCTTAATAGAAGCCATCTTTAAAAAGAAATATCTAATATTAAAGAAATCTGAGATACCTGGACAACAAACAGGGTAAATATTTATGAAATCAAAACCTGACAACCAGCTTAAGTTTGCATAAGCAGAGTAAAATAACCCGACACCTAACAGTAAAAAGGTCTGATGCTTCCTCTGTTTCCGAGACACAAAATAAAAATCAGGGCGCTTTTTTTTTCATATTCCATTATAAAATCCCTTGCTATTCCTGACGTACATTATTATTTCATTTTCTTTGGATCACAGGTGTGTTCTCTGCAGCAGAAGCTTAGGACCTACACAAGACAGTGATTTGTGAGCTGTATTTACCACATAAATGATTCTCTGTCTTCGGTGTTTCCCAGAGCTTGCACTGGGATCATTCCTGTTGAGCTCACGGTGTTTCTTAACCCCTAATGAGGAGAATTTTAGTTCCTTCAAGACCCCCTTCCACCATCTGGATTTACTTACCTACTTTCAGGCAATGGGCAATTTTACTTTCTGCTACAACATTTGTCCTGAAGTATCTTGGTGTGAGACCTGGAGGCAATCTGCAAAATGGGAGACCCCAGAACTGCCTGAGAAGCAGCAGATTCTCAGTGTCAGAAATTAATATGTGGGATAGTTACCAAAGAAATCAGCCTGCATGGAGCAGTGCAGCTGGAATTCAGTCTCTGCAGCTGCTACCCATGTCTGCTAATCACTGCGTGGCCTGAAGCAAGCACGCTGCAGGAGCCGTCTGATGCTCTTGCTGCCTCTATGGCCCATCCTGACCGAGTGCTCCACAGTTGCTAACGCATTTAGCTTTATAGTCCCTTCTGTGTGACAAAGCAGCGTGGTTATTCACGGGCAATACTTTCAGACACTGGTGGTTGACCCCAGTGGGTTTAGGTGACTACACTTGAAGTATATTCTGGCACCACTTAAGCAACTTTAAACAGCAACACCGCTACGCAGGGCAGCATGCACCTGCATAGTTCCTTAAAACTCTGCTAGGGCCTGGGTCCTCTGTGCTGTGGGGTATCCTGGACCAACCCTCCAAAGATAACGAAGCAGCTCAGGGCTCAACCGGTCGCTGAAGCTCACCTCACCTCGCCCAAGCTCCGGGTTCACAGGTGTTCTGCGGCTCCTCAGCTGCCTTCTGAGCAACCCCAGGAGCTGAAGCAGGGTCATGCGGGACCTACACTGGGCTCCAGAAGCAGCACAAAGCCAGGGAGGTGCCTCTTTAGGTTGTTTTCTAGGAATTAGAGCTGAAATTACTACAGCTGTGGGCCTAGCATTTTAAACAGGTTGACAATTAGGCACAAGCTAATAAACTCCCCCAGGAAATTTCCTTGTTCTCATTTCTTCCTTTGCTTCTTGGAGCTGCATTGCTGTTACCTGAGGATGGTCCAGTGGCAGCTGACACGGGTAGCAGGTGAGTTAGCAAGCTCTTCCGCCATGGCCACAGGGCTCTGGGGGCTGGTGGCCCACAGCAGACCAGTGCTGCTCTGTATCTTGGTGACAGCAACGTCTGGGCAGTAGTTTTCTGTGAACCACGTGGTAGACTTGGGCGGTGGGTGGGGGTGATCTGCTGGTTTTGCTTGATAAAGTGAAGTGGAGTTGGTGTTTTATGGATTGTTCAAGGCCAGTGTGCTCAGTCAGGGAAAAACCTGTCGTCTGTGATGTTTGCAATTTGTAAACCTTACCACGGCTGTGCGGTGTGTGCGTCCTTAAATCGTACAGGGGTCCTGCGCTCGCGTGTTGTACGTATCGGGTTCTTGGACGGCACTTACTGGGGGAAGGGTGTAGTGATTTGTTGGGTCATTGTGTGCTGCTTGGGTGAAAGGGATCAAAGTCCTCTGCTGAGAACTCGGGGCGAATCATGCCTCGGAGAAGAGGAGTTTGACAGGGTGCTCCGAGTGCAGCCTTTGGAGCACGAGGGCTCTATGTAGCCTGAGGAGGTGAACTGGCCTCGTCCCTTACCAGAGATACGGAGAGAAACGCTGTCCTGGAGGGTGCTGTGGTCTTAGTGCCAGCGAGGGCAAACTGTTTGCTGCTGGCTGTGGGGAGCCTGGGTTGGTGGGCCTTTGCAGCTGCGTCCTCCTGCGTCTGGGGCAGCGTTTGCTAAAGCCGACAAAACCTGTGGTGCTGGAAAGCAGAAAGAAACTGCAGTGAGACTCGCTGTGTCTACGTTTCTCGCTCTCCCCTTACCTTGCTTCTGTCATTTTCTTCCCTGCTGCTTTGTGCCTGGGACTGAACAGCATTCAGTTAACATTGAGGTGATGCATTGAAGTCTCTTAGCTATTGATTTTGAACTTGTAGTTGTGTGCTTCCTCTGCTTCAGTCAGAGGAACCTCTTCCCTCGTTAGGCCTCCTCCTGAGGAGCCCAGACATGCCCAGGGGCCGGTTGGCTGTCCCTGCCACGGACTGAAGAAGGGGCAGAAGGAGCAAAGGAGCCCACACGGTACAGACCAGTACGAGCCCATGTTCTGCATTTCACAATCGTTTTCCTCTCCTGCCCCGTAGGCTGAGGACACTTCTGCAAACAAAGAAAATTTTAGCTAATTTGCCACAGCTGTTTCTGAAGGTTTTGGAAAAGGGATTGTGCAACTGGAGTTGCTTACCTTCTTGGACTGTCTCCAGCCTTTCATAATGAAAATGTTAGCATATAAATTATGTAAAATATTGGGGCATTGTGCCTTATCGGTGTATCATGATGTTTATTTCACAGCTGAACTGGCTTGTAAGCTAAGAGATGTGACAAGGCCACTGATGGTGGCTTTGTGGTTATAGGCATCAGGAACTCTTGGCTTTCACGCTTTCTGAAACAAGACAAAGTGAACAGTTTAGATCGATACTTAAAAATGGATTTAGGAATCAGACGAGGTTTGAGGAAGAAATTGTTTATAATGAGGGTGGTAAAACCCTGGCACAGGTTGCCCAGAGAGGTGGTGGATGCCCCATCCCTGGAGACATTTAAGGTCAGGCTGGACGGGGCTCTGAGCAACCAGATCTGGTTGAAGACGTCCGTGCTCGCTGCAGGTGGGTTGGATTAGATGACCTTTAAAGGTCCCTTCCAACCCAAAGCATTCTGTGATTCTATGAATCCTTGATTGAAATTAGGCGCTTAGTCACCCTTTTAAATCTAGACTTCAGTGTAGGAAACAGAGGAATGGCAGCAAAATAAGTATTGACCTGAAGCAAAGTACCAACTATAGAGACCAGACAGAACCTGCTTCAGCAGTTCCGTTATAATTTTATGATAGAAAGCACGCTCAGCCTGTAGTGGGTGTTCAATCAGATAGACACTGAGCAACCTTTACAAATGTAGCTTCCTCTCCTTATGCCCTAAAAGCCCTGTTTTGCGGTTGGGTGGCACAATTTATTTTTTCAGGGGTGCTCAGCACCCTTTGTTACTCCAGCCACACTGTGAACAGCCGTTACAGGGCCCGTTTGAAGCGCTAACCCCTTTACTTGCGACGCCTTTAGCAGAGGTGCCAGGCTGCAGCCACCTACATCGGAAAAGCTGAGTGCAAACCAGTGCCCGGGAGGGAGGGAGGGCTGCCCGTGGGAGGGCAGCGCCCGAGGCTCGTCAGCGGGTCAGACACAGGGGTGTTCTGCAACAAGAAGGGAACATTGCATCTACAGATCACTTACGGTAACAGGGGTGGGAGTTTGAGTTCAATCAATTATTTTCCTTCCCAAGGCACAAATAAAAGCAGATTTTACTCATTTACATTTCCTTGCTGACATATTGCCTGGTGTTGATCCAAGTTTTTTTGCTTATGTGTCCATGTCTCTTCTTTTAAGGCTGCAGTCTCACAGTTATTGCCTCTCTTCCTCTCTTCCTTGATATTTTTTGCATTCCCAGATGGCCCACTCTGCTTTTTAACCTCTCCACTTTCCCCCCTCCCTGTTGCAGATGGTAAAAACAACAGAATAAAAATATAGAGAGATCTGCAGCCCAGTGCTCAGGGAAGGACAGCTCTCTACTCCCTTCCTTCCCTGCTGGGAGTCAGGAAGAGGCAGGGTCTTCAGCCATCCCCACTCAGCTTGGCTGCCAGAGGAGCGGGAGTGGCAGCGGTGTACAGGGGACCAGCAAACTCCATAGCCACAGCACCGCTGCAGACTCAGTGCCTCAGAAAGCCCTCTTATGTCCCTGATGTGAGGAACTCCTCCATGGCTTGTCCCAGCAGGCAGCTGAGCTGTACACGCGCTCATTTCAACACACGTGGAGAATTGCTCCGTGTGGTGTTTGTTGCTTAAGGAGTTTGCACGAGGCTGAACACATTGCCATGAGCCGCGTGGCTTCTTGTGCGCAGGCGGAGTGGGGTAGATACGTAGCCTGTGTCTGTGGGCATGACCAGTGCCCTTTAGAAACATATTCTTTAATTGTATTTTGTGAAACCCACTTAATCTGTGTTTTTTAAGCCTGAATCTGTCCCACAGCACGCATGCTCCAAGTACTGTGTGGATGAAAAATATTCACACACGGCAGAAGACTCTGTGATCTTCCAGGTAATTTTCTCTATCTTCGTATGTCGTTTCAGAAAGCTGTCAGTCTGCGTCGTGCACTCTTTACCCAGACGAAGTATGTGACCTTATCCTTGCTGCCACTTTTTGCCACTGACTAAAACCAGTGTAAGCTGGGAAGCCGATGAACTGTGCCTCTGACATTGTTAACAGCTGGAATTTGAGTAACTACACCTACACCGTAACTACAGGCAGGGCTGTAGCCAGGAGTATACCAGCACGTGAAATCTCTGGTTTCCTGAAACAAGTAATGCGCACGTTTTATGAGTTATTCTTGGGGTTTAGAATCATAGGATGAGGGAAAGCCTGTCTGCCCACAGAGCCAGGGGAACAAATTCATAGGCTGAATGCTGCTTTCTACTTTCACATTTTACCTTTTGCGTTTGTTGGATTTGTTTTCTTCACAGCCCTCAAGAGCTCCCTTTCCTTTTGCAGGTGGCACATTGACAGATGCCCCCAACCTACCACACTTCAGAGAACTGTGCAGTCTGTAAGCATCAGCTTCCTCTTGTTCCAGTGCCTCTCCAAGAAGCACAGGAAGAAAAAGAAAACCGTTGTTAAGAATCCTCTAGGCTGACCTTTACATTTTCTTGGTATTTCACATCCCCAGGGATGTGTTCATCAGCAGGACGCACGCTCAGTCCCAGAGGAACAGGCATTGCAGCAGAGCAGACAGAGAGTGAGTCGTGGGCATCTCGAGCCTGATGTGAGCTGGACTGATTCCTGCAACAGGCACCGACTGCTGCCGGAGCTTGGTATCAGAGTGATGTGTTAAAGTGGACTTGTCTGCTGTATGGTGATTTAATTTGTGTACTTACTAATTGCTGTAGCAGCCAGGCAGCAGGGTATTGATCAGGTGCCTTGAGCGGCGTAGAGGCAACACGATAAATGGGAAGGAGGAGACATTCACTCCCTTTGTTCAGATGATCTCTTTCTCCAGGAAGAGACCCACTGACTTTCCACAGCGTAACCTGCAGGAGCGCAGATGTAGGCATCAGGCCATCAGTTACCAGAAAGCGAGTCAAATAGAAATAAACTTGTTGAAATAACTAACATCCTTCCTACGAGGGACACACACACACAGTGTCTCCTCACGGAATAGGTGCAAGTCTTTCTGGGCGCGTTCCCGCTGCCAAGCATTTGCTGGTGTCTCTGCCTGAGCCCAAACTCACAGACCATTTAAACACGTTTCCTGAACTTTGCTCTGGCATTCCCTTGCCATCGCTGATTGTTCCTGGAACCACTCTGGGAACAGGATGCCAGGACGGGGCTCAGGGCGAGCCTCACCGAAACGCTGCCGTCGCCTGCCAGGAGCACTGCTCCTCCTCTGCCCCAGCGCAGCGTCAAACGGGTTGACTTAAGGACAGGTCCCAAGACCAGGAGTAACAAAAGGTACAAAAAAGAGAGCTGGTGAGCTCACCCACTTCACAGTGACCTCCGCGGGCAGCTCTGCCGTTCCTGCAGGGCAGCTCCTACCCCCGACACGCTGTCCTGCAGAGTCAGCTACAGAAACACGTGACGGCTTCGTACAGGCTTTGACCTGCTCAGCCTTCTGGATGGTGTTCGTAAAGGGGGAAGAGAGGGTCACTGCAGCCCTCTTAACAGACCTGTCCCTCTGCTGACACAGACTCGCACAAGCTTTTGAAAGAGAAATTGATGTCAGGAAGACACCTAGCTCGTCAGAAAGCACCAAAAGGAGAAACGGAGATTTCGGTGAGAACCATGCAGGCTGTCTGCAGAAGACAGCTGGCTGGAAAGCTCTGACCCTGGAGCGCAGGATGCGTGGCCAGGCCCCAGAGAGCATTAGTCAGACTGCAAGCGAATGTTCAGAGCTGGCCGGAGATGAGTGTAAAACACAGCGTGACAAAGTTGGCAGCCCTGCGCCCGGAGCGCGCTGCCAGAGAGGGGGATGTTCCCACAGCCAGCATTGCCACCCCAAGTCAGGTAAACTGACAGCAGCTGAGGAGGTGAATTTGAAGTTTCTTGTAAGGAAGCAGCTGTGGTGCCTCCAGAAGAGAGGGGGAGGGCGAGGGACCAAGCTCCGTCATTAACTTCTCCACTGGATGACGGTGCCGACAGAAAATAACAAGCAGCCACTGCCACACCAGCGTGTGCAGCAGGAAGTGAAGAAAAACTGGGGCATGAAAATGGTGCACGTCTTGGTGTCGCGTCCTTCTTTCCAGTGGGCTGAGGTGTCTTGGCAGCGGAGCTCAGCCATGGTGTCCAAATGGGATGCGAGGTCTCCCGTGGTCCAGGGCTCTTCCCGCCGGCCGCAGCATCCCCACGACATAGAATCATAGAATGGTTTGGGTTGGAAGGGACCTTAAAGATCGCCTGGTTCCAAGCCCCCTGCCATCAGCAGGGACATCTTCCACCAGCCCAGGTTGCTCAGAGCTCCATCCAACCTGGCCTTGAACACTGGCAGGGAGGGGGCAGCCACAGCTTCTCTGGGCAACCTGTGCCAGTGCCTCACCACCCTCATGGTGAAGAATTTCTTCCCAATATCTCAACTAAATCTCCCCTCTTTTAGTAAAGCCATTCCCCGTTGTCCTATCACTACACACTACGCACCCTTGTGAATATGGACGTGGCCTCAGCTCCCGGCCTGGGTCCATGGCTGAGGCGAGACCCTCGCCGCGGCTGGGGCGAAACATCAAACCGGCGATGGCTTCGGGGGTCTGGGGCACTGGAGACGGGGAGGGCGGCCCGACAGCTCTCCTGCACCGCGGCCGCAGGGCCGGGCCGGCCGGTGGCGTGGGGAGGCCCGCGGAGCTGCCGCCGGCCCCGGGC
>Ga0065711_1034749_pt1 | contig 23296 bp, 7 predicted proteins | sample Hoacrofraction12_FD_59098 | JGI IMG/M metagenome (GOLD analysis project Ga0065711, IMG submission 59098) | Hoatzin crop microbial communities from Cojedes, Venezuela - Epithelial fraction 12 v2 (version 2) | ecosystem: Host-associated > Birds > Digestive system > Esophagus > Crop | place...
GCCCGGCCCGGCCCGCAGTGCCGCCGGCCGCGCTCGTGCCCACTCACCACAGCTTCCTCTTCAGGGGCATCAGGCTGCCCCTGTTGGAGGCGGTCACCCCGATGGCCATCTGCAAGACAGTCAGGTATTTCTGATACTTCATTTTGCCGTCGCCCCCCCTGTCCCTGCCTCGTCCCCGCCGCCGCCACCGACAGAGTCTCTCCAGCCGCTGCATGCAATCATCAAATTTTTATTTCCAGGCATCTGCCGTCCCTGCGTCGCGCTTCTTCCCCTCCTCCTCCTCCTCCTCCTCCTCCTCCTGCCGCGCTCCCTCTCTCTCTGCCCCCCCGGCTCACGCTCTCCTCCTCCTCCTGCCGCACTCCCTCTATCTCTGCCCCCAGCTGACGCTCTCCTCCTCCGCCTCCCGCCGCGCTCCCGCTATCCCCGCTCCAGCTGACGCTCTCCTCCGCCTCCCGCCGCGCTCTGCCCTCCCCCGGGCCCACGCTGCTCTCCGCCGCCTCCCGCTGCCGCACTCCCTTCCTCTCGGCCCCCCGCACCTCGCGCCCTTCCCCCCGACTCGCCGCCGCGCCTCCACCTTGTTGCGGGGCTCCCCCGCCTCCGCGCCCCCTGCACCTGCCCCTGGCCAGGCCGCCTCCTCCTCACCTGGGCTGTCTCCCGGCGGCCGCCTCCTCCCCTCGCTAGGCCCTCGGTGGGGCCTGGGCCTCCCCCTCTGCCCCCTCGCCCCACGGGCCGGGCCGCTCCTCCCCGTCCCCCCCGGGCAAGCGGGCCTTCCCGGCCATCTCTGCCCTCTCCCGGGGCGCTCCCGCCCCGCTCCGCTGCCCCGTTACCTGGGGTATCCCGCCCCCGCCCATGTGGCGCAGCTGCTGCTCTGCCCTCCCGCCATCAGAGGGGCGCCATGCCGCAGCCCGGCTGCCGCGCAGCGATGCCCGCTCCCCGCCGCCTCGCTGGCCTCGCCTCTGAGCCCGTTAGCGCCTACAGTAGCCCCATGTTATTGTAACCATCTCCCCCCGCGGAGAACAATGTCGGTTGTGCGTTAGCGGGAACCGAGCCGCGGAGGCAAACGCCTCCCCACCTGCCGGGCGGCCGCGCGGCAGCGCCGAGGGCGAAGGCGGGCGGCAGGGTCGGCCGCAGAGCGGGACTGCGGGCACGCGGGGGGCTGAGGAGAGGGGGGCGGGGGGGGCTCGAGGAGGAAGGTGAAAGTGACGGGGAGGCGCTGCAGCGCGAGCAGCGCCTCCCGCCAGCCTCCCTCGGGCACGACGGCGCGTGCGGCGGGTGGCACTGCCCCTGCTCCGCCCCGAGCGCGGGAGCCGCCCCGCAGGGCTCGTGAGGCCGTGACGGGGAGGGAAGGCGGCGGCCCCCCTCCTACCCCCTTTTTGTTTCCAGGTGAGGAAAGCGACTCGAGTGCGTTTGGAAATCAGGTGGTGAGTAAGTCAAACTACACGTATGACGCGTGTTTAGAGGGGCGCCCACCTGCCGGGTGCTTTAGCAAGGATAACCGAGCAGATCACCGCGTAGGGGCCTCAGGCGTGGTGCAGCTACCGTTACAATTCCAGTCTTCTTCCTCAGGCTCCGCACGGAGAGCGGCGGAAGACGGTGGCATTTGGCACGTGCTTTTGGAATTATTCCTAAAACATGGGACAGTATGATCAGAGGCCCTCTTCAGCGCAAACATGCCTGAAGCGAAGGGCAGCACACAGCTGACACGTTGATCAGTAGCGGTGGGAAATACTTTGGGTAGAGATAGCCTGTTTAAGTTTGCAGATACTTTGCAGAATGCAGGCATGAATAAATCCACACTGAAGTGACGAATCTTCGTTAAGGTGCTGTAAGGTAAATAGCATGAACTGTAATACCCAGAGTTGAGGTCCTAGGGTGGCACCATCAGCCAGAAAAAATACTGTGAAAAGCATTGTCGCTTTATGGCTTGGAGACGAGCATTTCAGTGATTGTTTCTCTTCTTTTTTTGTGTGCAATATAGACCTCATGACTGTAGTAGGCTACATTCCACCTAGGCCTGTTTGTTGCACAGGAAGCAGAGAAAGTAAATGTATTACTTACAAGCACAGCAGATTTTAATGAGAAACATAGTAGTTATATTACTGCAGTTAATGAGATGGATGGCTTCGTGTTTTCAGCCAAGAAATCTGAGGTATACAAATGTCCTGAAGTTCTGCATCACAAATGATTTAAAAAATTAAATGTCAACTCGATGCCCAATATGAGCCTGCACATGTAGAGCTCTCAAGATATGGTTAATAGGTTCTTTGTCATTGGAGAGATCAAGCATTAAAAGCAATGAGGGATTGTTAACTTGAAATGATTAGGAAGGTTAAAGAGGAGGTATTAATTTTTGTACTTAAACCATGCTAGTAGTATACTAACTGGAAAGTCTCTATCTTCTATAGACAGAACATCAAATCAGTTTGAAAACCCATAGAGATCTCATTTTGCCTTAGAAAAAAAAACTGTAGAACCAACACATTTCTTCCTCCTTCTGTGTGTCTAGTCGTCATTAGCTGAAAAAAACACTTGTTGCTCACACAAGTTACAAGAGAGTAAGCGTGGGCTGGATTTTATTTGCACCATGGTTAGTAGAATTCTAGCTACTTTGTAGTGGAAATAGTCATTTACACTTGTGCAATCCTATTAAGATCATTTACACCTTGAAATGGTAGGAAATGCTGACAGAGAATGATGAGACTGTATTAGTTTGAATGTCACATTTCAGTTCAAATGTTACACCTGTTTAGAAAAATACATGTTATTTTATCTCTCATAGAAATTCTTGAAAGAAAAATCTAGTCTGAATCTGGTTGTGGTGGTAGAAATTTCATCAATCAGACAATCTAAGGATACAAGGGAAAAAAAGTTCATTTGAAAGCTGATAAGCCTGGAAGAAGCAGGTAAGCTTTTAGAGTTCTTTACCTTGTAGAACAACTCTTTATTAGGGAGTCCCCAAACATTGCTTTTCATTTTTACAGTAGCAGGTTGGGACATAAATTTATTTTAAGTGTCGATGTACAAAAGAGTTAAGAAATGCGCCAACAAGACCTTGCATAAAGATTTATGATGGAGCCTGGCTGTATATTCAAATCTTTATTCAACTTCTTTAATAGTCTGTAATGTGATTCCTATTCTAAATTTCACAGGAATTTTTAAATCTATTTAAATTTGCAAAATAATTATAGCTCTATAGAGAGCTTATATTTAGCTCTATAGTTTTCAATGATTATATTCTATCAATCTGGTACTAAAAAATTAACTTGTTTTGTACATTTTTTATATCATCTTCCATACCCCTTGATGTGCATTACAGAGACAAAAACCTGATATTAATGAAGAAATGTTATCCTCTAATTTTAATTGGCATTATTTCTGTTTCTCTCATACTTGTTCCTTCTTAGTGCTGCTCCATTATATAGTGCCTTTCAGAACATCTTACTCAAGCAGCTATGTTTTATATAGCTGAAAGAGTAAAAAGATCCCGTCTTTCTTGCCTTTCAGATGAACAGCCTATTTTTAACAGGAGTCAATCAGCAGCTCCCAGATTAGGGTAAGCATTTGGACATCCCGCTGTTAGCTCTGAGGCCTGTGTGGACCCATTAGCTAAGTCCAAAATTTGTATGGTAGGTATCCCTGCAAGAGAGGCAGTCTGATCATATTTGCTGTTCTCAATGCAAACTCATTATGTCTGACAAGATACACTCTCCTTCACTATAGAAAGCTGAAAGCTGCTTACTTTTTTTTTGAACCTAGCGTGCATGTTAAAAACAATTTAATTCCTGTTAGATTACTTCAGTTGTTTCATAGTTTTTTTTCAGCACAAAACCAAGCAGAACCATACTAATTTCTTAATTTTATTTGCATAGGTAACTTAACTGCAGAGTTTACCTCAGAACAAACTCTATAATCTATCTATTGATTACAGTCCCTGGTGCCCCTGCCTCTTCTGAAGCCTGTCCCTACAATGACCTTGCGATGCACTTCTTGGCTCAAAAGAACAGACTGCTGTTTCAAACAGTTACAAGTTACAATATTTCATATGACTGCTGCACTTGAGTGGACGCGTGGTTGGCACAAACTCCACTCATGATAGTGTGTTTATACTAGGACAGTGATGTATCTAGTAGACCCACGGACCCTAAGAAGATGGAGTTTAATGCCAGTGTGTGTGATCTAATCTTGGCCTATGCCATGGTGGTTTTAGGCTGTTGTCAGCAGTGGGAGACTAACTGGCTGCAATTTAGGGGGTGCCACTGAGGCAATGGTACACCGAGAGCTCCCATCAGCAGCTAAGAATAAGGGAGTGTAATTCAGGTTAAAGCTATTTTCATCCTGAGTTATACCTCTCATTTCTTCAGTTTTAGTATTGTTGGAATATATATGAGATTCCAGGTGGTGCAAAGCAAGATTTTACAGCATTTTCTACTCCTGCTGATTTTAGATTTTATTTCAATAAGCCTGTCACTAGAACAGGGATTGCGGAACCTTATCTTGTTTTCCTTTATCATTAGCCCATCACGCATCCCTGTAGTGCCAGTTGTCACCAGGTGCCATACTTTTCGAACTCTCAGCTGCGTCACTTGGTCTTGACTGAGCTTACAGGAGGAGGAGAAATCTAGGGCTCACTCAAAAGACTCTTTGGACAAGTTGCAGAAATGCACTTTTAAAAGTCTTAGTTATGCTTAAGTTACTTCAGATAATGTAGGTTTTCTGCAATAATGTGTGGAAAAAGAAACCACACCTCTAACTGGCATAGCTGTGCTGGTGAACCAGCAAAAATACTCTTTTTGCTGATGTAGCTTATTTTGTTCAGCAAACCTGTATAAGCTATGCTGTCTGGGAAAAAGAAAAAAATAATCTTACCAGAATAAATGGCCTCTTTATTAGTACTGTAATGGCCACATCAGCAACTTTTGAGGGTAGATTAGGCCTTAATGACACATTGTAAGCCTTCGATTGCATTCATTTTTAGGTTGTCAAAATTTTATTAGAACTAAAGCAAACATTAAAGAATCTTGTTGCTGGTTTTATGGCATATTAAATAGCATATTTTATTTGCATTTTAGAAAGATCTTAGTTTTAGCTTTACTCTACATAGAACAGAGACTTTTCATAACATTAGATTGCTCATTCCATATAGTTCTCAGCTGTGCTACTGTGTATGCAGAAGAATTTACATTTTGTTTATTTCTAGGATATACCTGCTCCCCTTGCTGACTTTTTGTCCAATGATTGATAAAAACATCTTGATACACATGTCATATTCTATGCTTCTGTGGTATTTAATGTGATTTGGGAACTTTTTATTCCATAGTTCAGTTGGTAAAGTGACAACATTCTGGAGAATGATACAATACAACACTGACATTAGAACATGACATTAGATGACTGATCTCCATCTCTAATTTAGTCTAAATCTTTCTGTTTACAAAGGAGGCTTTTTTTGATGCAGTAGTTTTTAGTAATACTTTATTCTGTTAATTTGTACAGTCAGTCAATTATAATCATAATATTAATAAAGATTTATGTTAACTAAGAGAATTAATGCAGATCCTTCAGGCAAGAAAGCTACTGAAACAGACTTTCTTGCTATTTCAATCTGTCTATCATGTGTAAACTTCATACATCTCTGATTTTCTTTCCAGAAAGAAAAAGAAAGGGATCATAGCTGTCAGAGGCAAAAGAGATCCTTAGAATCTACAAGTATGTCAGATGCAGTGACTCCAGGGTTTATTGTCTCCCACCTCAAAAGTAGCAACAAATGTGTGTGTATTCATGTGCTTCCTATCTATGCGTTTACAATACATAATTCTGTGACTTTTTGCAATCTACTAGGGCTTTTCTATACCCACATTAATATGTTTATTGTCTATAATGCAAAGCCTTTTTCTGGTCTATTTCTGTTTCTTCCATAAACTCCATGTTATATAAAGATCTATAAAGATACATACGGTAGCACCACAAAAAAACAAATAAAAACACTCAGAGGAGTTTTCCTATCACACTTTACTGCATAATTGACCATCTACAAGGGGAATTTTTCACATTTCTTTGAAGTGTCTTCATGACAAGCTAGCTTGACTGGTGGCAGAAAAGTATGGGTTTACTGGATGTGGTAATAAACTGACACAGTCATTAGCACTAACTTGCATTTTCTGAAACAGTTTATCCTTTGAGCTGCCAAAATAAAAAGAGGTAAATAATTTTGCTTTGGAAGGAAAGAATGTTCACCATGTTTTCTCCGGAGAAGAAAAATACCTTTACAGAATAAATGACTTTTATTTGACTATGGATTATCACAAAGAAAGGGTTTGCAAGATTAAGCAATTGAAATATTTATTTATTTACAAGAAACTTGCAAGCAAGCAAGTATCTCTGTTTCACTATGGTCAGGGCTACTTAGTAATGGCTTCTTGTACAAATAGTGTTAGTGCTGTTGTACCAGGTCTGTTGTGGAACTGCTTTATACTATTACTGTCAAATTTTAGGTTACTGCAAAAATAAGAATGCTATTAAAGTGAAGAATTCAGGCTAGAACAATGTGGACCTGTACTGCCACTATCCAGTACTTTTACATTTATCCCTTTATTGCAAACTTGTAATTCTGATTTTACTCTTAAAAAAAAGAAAAAAACACCTTAAGTCAAAATTATCCAATATCACATTATGCCTGACAAGCATGACCCTCTCACGGGATAAAATAAGCTTAATGTAGAAAAAATAAGCATATGCATGAATTCCATTAGTGCTCTCTGATATGGCTTATTCATGTAGAAAACTACTGGAGGGAAGAAATCACCAAGCATACAGTTTCAATGTGAGATGCAATAGAAGAAGAAGCGTAAGTAACATCACTTCCCAGAAAAGATTCTAAGAAATAGATTGCCATCAGCAACACATCACAATCTCAGTACACAAAGATCTATTTAATTAGTCTCACTCACTGCGTATTGTTAGAACTGTGAGGGTATGTAACTCCGAGGTGAGGTGTGACCAGACCTTGCTATCATTCTGGGATGTAGAGTCGCTAATAGCATTCTTTTTTAGATGTTATGCCTGATGGGGAAGCCTCCAAGCACATAATATTTAAAAGAGAAGGGAAGATTGTGAAAAGCAGGGGATAATGATGGTTCTCTGAAGCAAAGGTGAGGAATTCTGGAAAAAAAAAATTAGAATATTGGAGGCTGAGAAAAAAGTACATATATATCTGAACTGTCATGGTAGACATGTTATCAAACCACCGTGAAAAATTGAGAATGAGGACCAATTCATAAGACTGTACTTAATTGTCTAGAAAGAATACTTCCTTACGTTTCCTTTACTTTTTTTTTAGCTGAATAGTGCATTCTGTCCATCATAGTTGTACACGTCAAGATAAACAGATCAAAATGAGAGACTGTAAAATTTCAGGAGCTTCTCCTGCCAAAAATTATATGCATGCCTCATTTTATAAATTAGTAGTAATTCAGAACCTTATTTTGCTTCATTAATATCTTTGATTAAATCCTGATAGGAATGTTTCCGCATCCATGAGATGTAAAGCCTGAAGGCTAGCTGGATGTTTCATGAATGTATTGAAATTGGTCAAAATCCTGGCTGAAGTGTGTTTTATATGACTGATTGTATATTTGCACACTTACTACAAATATGAAAACCATTTTTCACTTTCAGGAAGAAAGCTGTTCTCATTACAATGTATATGACTGTTAATGCTATACTATTTTAACCAGATTACCAGTGCAATGAAAATTAATGTAATAGGATTTACTATAATTTGAGGCAAGTATACAGTAATCTACTATGAAAACAACACAAAAATGTTAGTGGAGCTCATTACAGGGATATTGTTTATGGTAATTATTAAATTTTTTAAAAATCACACTAAGCTTGATTTTGTTCAGTTTGGGATTTTTGTCAAGTATTACTCTTGTCTGGGACAGAGAGAAGTGAAACTAAATACAAGCAGAAAAACCTAAAGGACTACAAGCTACTCATTTCATTGCCCTGTCTGAATAAAAGATAAAATGAAACCAAAGATTATAAATAATAAAATAGTGATGAACAATACTTTTACAACGTGGATGAAGGAATCAAATTTGAATTTATAGTTTTAAGCCTATAAGTGCTCAATATTTATTAATATATACCAAATGTTCCTGTAATTCCAGTGTAGGGAAAACTACCTGAAATTTTGGTGCATATTACAGATTTGTTTTTTAAGTGATTATACTGGTATTATATACCTGCCCCTTGTAACATCCTGATAGATCGTAAAACTTAAGATACACACAGTAAGCCTGGCAGGTAGGTATTAAAAAATGAAAAACTAACCAAAAATGATAGCTAAACTTAATAACAAAAGTTTTGATGCTTCAGGGGACTATTTTTGTGAGTATCTGGGACTACACCTGGTGGAAGAATCAGCTTGAACACAACAGGTTGAAGGATTGGTTCCTACAATGTTGCTTTTGCATTCATCAGTAATTAGCTCATGCCATATCCTAGTGACATGGTATCCTGTCCTATGGGAGACAGTGGTTAGATTCAAAATATGGTAGTGGGTTACGGTTTGCATCTACAAAATTTTCAAAAATCCAGTGTGACTATTTTCGAGAGCAAAAGCTATTCATGCTATTAAGAGTCTGCAAGATAAAGTCTTCTAGTCACTGAATTTTTAATTTCGAGAAAACAGCAGAGGTAGCATTTGTAACATTCCAGGGAGATAAAGCCCTCCCATTAAGAGTGTGCATGACGGGGGGGATATATATAAAAAATATATATATATGAAATATAAAAATCAGCTTAACAGAAGTCTTGAGCCAAAGTTTAAAAAATGGTTCAATTTTTGAGAGCCTAACTTCAGACAATATATTATATGTCTGACTGGATATCCCAAATTCTTGTTCAACTTTGAAAATATTTGTCAAAATGAATATAAAATATTTTTAGTAAAACTGTGATAAAAAATTTAATATTAAAATAATCAACAACTGGATCACATTCAGGAATTTGGAAATTAACCATATGAAACATTTTTTCTCTTTAATTTCCTTCAAGACCATCTGTTCATTACAGATACAGGTACTTCTGAATATCAAACGTATATTTTTACTTCATTGACTACATAGAGGATTTACAATCCTCTATCTTCTTTTACTAACTGGTGTCAAGACTTTTCCAGATTCCAGTAAGTTATTTATAAACCATAAAAATTCATATGTAGATCAAGATCTTGCTACAAATCCTATTTTTATAACAAATAAGCAATTTCCTGTCCTCTGCTTCAGAGAAGACACCATCAGTTCTAGCTTCTCTGATACACTGCAGTTATTGCTACTTTTGGCATAGATGATCTGGCTCCAAATTTGCTGTGAGTAGACCAATTTTTTTCTTTATTGCCCCAGTATAAAAATAAAACTGCCTTTATGGCATTCCTGATGTTACACTATCAAATTGCATAAGGCCTTATATTGTGGAGAAAACACATGAATAGCAAAAGGGAAAAAGAGGAGAATTAAACAAATTGCTATTCTTCACTTAACACAGAGCACAAAGGTTTGGGTTTGGGGACTGGGGTGTTTTAGTTGGTTGGTTGGTTTTAAGCAAAAGAGTAAGGTAAAGTACGTAATGCACTACTAAGATTTTGTCTGGTAAGGTAAATAGACTTAAATCATCTTTTGCTGTTACAGCAGCTTATATAACATTTTTCTGATCATTTCAACTTCTCTTGGTTGTTTATAGACATTAAAATAACAGAAATCTGTACAATACTGTTATACAAGATTTTATTCGTCTAACTCGAAATTGATCATTGCATTAATACTCTCTAATACTGAAATATTTCTACTTCCTAATGTGTTCAAAAAAAGAATCAGCAAAAGATACAAAATGAAGTTATATTTAAATACAGTGTCTGTCCTTGCCCTTTGTTTGCCTCTTATTATTTAACATTTTTGCTTGGAGCATCCAAAGAAGAATCATGACTCTGTTAGAGTCAGGTGTACTCAGCAGGCATAAAATAACAAGGCCACACTGAAGCCATCATTTTATACCATGCAAGGGTCTGGTAGCATAGGTCAGTCCATGCATTTTGGTGAATGTTGGAAGCAGTATTTCTAGTGAGTGTTTTCCTGGAGCTGACCGTGATAGTATCTGTCCTGAGATCTGTCATGGTGTGAGCTGCACCGCTACCATGCCGGCACACACCACAGTAACAGTTACAGTGTAGTTACTCTTCTCAGTGTAACATACAACCTTTTGTTCTCATTACCCACTAGCAGGTTTGAGAGCTCACTTGCTCTCTTGACAACCAAGCAATTTACCTACCATCTGCATGTAAAGAGCACCCTAGCAGTTATGAAAGTGTCTGGTTCTTACTCAGCACTCAGTATTTTGGGGAGTTCTTCGTTGGCTCTCCAATCTTTGGAGCCGCAAAAGAGGATGCAACAAAAATGAAAGCAAAGCTCTGGTTTTTATTATTTTAGTTTTAGTTAAAGTACCCTACCTTTTGATGCTGTGAAAATTCCTCAATAATGTACAAAGGACAAATTTTGAAGATTAACTAAAAGAGCCATAAATAGATCTCTCCTGGCACCTTAAACATCTCTGCAAATCTGTTCATTTTACTGCAGTATTGCAAACTCTTCCCCAAAACCATCTGCACCACTACTGAGATTTGAAAACCAGAACGCTTAAAAAAGACCATTGCTTACTGGATAATGAGCAAGGGCTCTCTCAAACCCACTGCACTTATTTTCAAGTCAACTGTCCAAGCAGCTAGAGCACATATTCATTGGTCTCACCCCCAAGTGAAAGATACAAATGCTACAGAAGCTTGGTGCATTTCTCTGAAGAAAATCAGCTGATTTATCACACAAAACTAGTGTGATATTCCTCCTCCAAAACTTTGCCTGGGCCTTAGTGACAAATAAATAGAATGAGTAAAGCAGTGACCAGACATCAGAAGAAATAACTAGCAGTGAATATTCAAATAGAAATAATGAAATCAAGCTCCATATCTGCTCACGTAGCCCAAAATGATGATGTTCCACTTATTGTGAATGACATCACAGTGGCTGGAGATATTCTTTTGCAGCGCTGACAGTTTGAATGTGTACCAGAGTACACTGACACTAAAAGAAAATGCACCGATCTCTGTAGAAGACAGCAGACATAGTGCTTGTAGGAACAAAGCAAAAATACCAACACTTGCAAGCAGTCACTGCAAAACATATTCAGTCTGATGATCTGTGCACATCATTGTGACAGCAGCAATAAATCACAAGCTCTGCAGTTGTTTAGAGGGAAGGTTTCCTGTGAACCTGAAGCCAAAGATTAAGGTGGGTCACACTGTATTGGATTCACTCTTTTCAAATAGGTACGTTTCTGGTTATCTTATTATGCAAAGAACACAAATACCATCAGTCTTGGGCATTTATGAAATGCTATTACTGTAGTATCTACACTGTGAGCAGAACAGAAATAGTCTCTGCTCTTGCCTTCCTACATCTTCATGTGAACACATCTCTAAGTGATCTGTGTTATTTTTAAATGATATCTTCTACTGCAACTTCTGAAAGCATCTGTCTTAGCATTGTGGTGCACCTTTTATCTGATCACATGGTGGACTAAATACCTTCAGTTCCCACCGACTTCTGTAAATTTTGACAACGTAGTGCTATTCCACTGGAAGAAAACTTTCAAGTGACTTGCACAGCTTTGATCCCAGTGATTCCCAATGGGTGGAAAGCATGCTAAGAAAAATCGTCCAGCATAGCAGTGGGATAGAGTTGTCCAGTAGCAAGGAATAAAAGTTCTATATAAGCATTGCAATGCTATTCTGGCTGCAAGGAATTTTATTCTTTTGATGGATTTAGAGTCAGGATAGTACCAATGTCATTTCTCAGTTACTCTTCATCCTACTTGATGCAGACATCTGACAACTCCTTACAAATCTGATGCTCCAGAAGCTCAGCTTCTCTCTGATGAATTTTATTACAAATACAACCAAATTCAAGGTCATAGCTAAGAATCCGAGTGAATATGATTAAATTATATATAATGTATAGAATCTCATTCCTGTTTCTGTCATCTTCAAATTTATACAAGCCTCTCTGAAGGAGTATAACGGTTAATAACGCCAACCTTGAGACTGATGAATTTCTGGGGGAGATGGCTACAAGACTTATCTGAATCTTCATATAATCTGAAGATTTAATTTGCATTTTCTTTGCCATAGGTCTTTTAAGGTACAAAGAACATCAGTTTGAGATACTGCTTTTCTCTTTACAAATGCATTGTCATACTGCTGTACAAATAACATTTACCTGTTAACACACCTAACATGCACCAGTGACAAACATTTCTGCTCTGCTATATAACATTATTTAAAAATGATTCCACCACTTCTTCTAACCTACAGTACATACTCTTATCACCTTTTGTCTTGGTCTGTGTTTCTCTGAATCTTATTAGCATGCTTTATTCTAGCAGCCAGCTATTTGCCCTTTGAGCTCAATTCGCCTTCACTAGGTGGATCAAAAAGAGAGTATTTTCTGCTATTTTTTATCGAGACACCTTAAACACACATTCTTATTCTTCACATATTTTCAGGCTAACATGAAATAGAGGCTAGTAAGGAAATGACCCATATAAAAGCACTGTAGATTTCATCTTAGCTTCTTCTGCAGGCCCAACATTGAAACATCTTGAGACATTTTCAGAGAGTTTGTTGCTAGCTTTTTACGTGCTTCCTTTTTTGATGCTTCCCCCTCCAATATCATAAGCTAAATTTTTCTTTGCAGTCTGTTGGAAATGTTCTAGAAACAACTAAATTAATCTTTTATCACCTACACAGAGTAAAGATGTTGTCTTCCATTTGTTTAGCAGCAGTGCTGAAGTTACTCATAAATCATGCTGTGTATTTGACATATAGCCAACCACCGGAAGAAGCAAACTCACTCCTCCCCAGATATTATTTCTTCATTCTATAACTTTATTGTATTTACCAGATACTGTTAGTTACTGTGGTACATATAATTATGTTCATGTACCCTTGTCAACCCAGAGAAAAGAGGAGTTTCATCACCTGGCTTACACATGCCAATTTTCCATAATCTTACAAATAATTAGTGGAAACACATATAATTGAGCTCTATTTATATGAGCAAGGTTTACAGGTGGTTTATAAAGATATTGTTCCTTTTTTCACTCTTAACCTTGTTTCAGTAATAACTATTGGTAAGTTTTAAGGAAACAGTATTAAAGGCATGAACAAATCCAGGAAATCAGACAACTTTGAAATTGGATTTAAATTATCCTCTTGTGCCTGCCTACTGCATATTGCCTTTATATTTCTATATCTTTATTAATAATGATGGCATATTTGCTTGTGTAAAGTACAAGAAGCCAATGGGAAAAAGTCATATGTAGAATAAGTTTCAAAGTGACAGTGGGATAGATGTGTATGTAATCTAATTTTCCTTTATCAGATAACCATCATGTGTCTGTATGCTGTGTGTAGCAACAGACAGCATACTGTATAACATTCTCAGTTCTGTAACTGAGGAACACATCAAGCAAAAACCAACTGCATCTAGTTCTAAAAGAGCTGCCTATATTTCTACTTAGCTGAATAGACCGTGGTTGTTTGCGAGCAGTATTTACCATTACTTTGGGGAAGTGTTGGAGGAAGGCAAGGGAAAGATCTAGAAATGTTTAAATATCCTATAGGATTTCATATAGATTCCATGGGTTGATTAAAATAATGCTTTCCTGCTGGTTTCTTACCCTTTATCCCTTACAGAAGGAGCACGCAGCAATAATTTGCAGCAAGATTTTTATGTAAGCATCCCCCTTACATGGGTTTTATGCAGAAGGGAAACATATGGTTCTGAAAGAGCATTAATACCCAGGTACAGCTGGTCTTTGAAGATTTCAAGTGATCCAGATAAAAAGAATGAGCAAATGCCTCCCAACAGAAACTGCGGCTCTTCTGACACTCTTCTTTATCACAAGTGTAACACTTACAGGGAGATGACTGTGGAGACCTAAGAATAGAATGGGGATTGTATTGGCAAAAGAGAAATAAGCATATAAGCAAATAAGACAAAAATAAAACTCTCAACCTGGACAGTAATAGAGAACTTAATCACAGTCTACCAGGCTGGCAGCAAAGAAAAGCAAGCAAACTGATTAATTCATCTATTGTTATTAGTTACTAAAACAACCTAACATTTCTCCATGACAGCAATGTCTCTGTGCCAGGTTTTTATTATCCTGCGGCACTGGCACGCTTAAAATTCCTGTTACTTGGAGAGTTTACATTGATTTAAAATGGAGTTTTGTTTGCTGGATAAAAAGAGAGCTATCACAAAAAGTTTAGTGTCAGAGCTTAGGTAAGAATCAACCCTATTTTCTGTTCAAAAGACTCATTGGATTTAAAGTGAAGTCACTTTTAAAGAAGGAAAGATCTAAGGGGCCAGATTTATTTGAGGAGATGCCCCCAAATAATGATTCTCAGTTTTTGGTGATGATACTCCAGAGTCCCAAGCAGAAGTGCCAGAAGCTGAGACTAGACACTGTCATTAACTGCTCTTGTGCAGAGTAAAATTCCCCAAATTATATGTTCCCAGGAGAGACCAGATTGTCAAAGGGATAGGGAATAAACTTGATATAAAGAATGTGAAATTCAGAACAGAAAGGTCACAACAGAAGGTTTAGGAAACCTGGAAAATTTATGAAACTCCTATAGTTTCATGACTGCAAGAGGTAAATTAAAGGAGCAGGAGAAATTAAGAGGAAAGATGGAAGAGAACTGCATAATTCAGTCAGAGCTCTGGGAAGAGAAGCCTTTCAAAGTCCCACTGAGATTGGTAGCAAACCCAAAGCTTACTGTTAATACAAACAAGAAAGCTAAACCACAGAATCAAAAGCCGTGGGCCAAGTCTGGATAAATGAATTTTATTTGGCAGGACTACTCAAGGTGAAAATCCCATTTCAGAAATAATCCACTATCCCACCAATAGTTACAACAGCAATGAAAATGAAGTTTCTAATACAAAATAAACATATAAACTCATCATTTTCTCTGATTTCTGCAGAAAGAATCTACGCAGCTAAGGTGAAAGTCTTGTCCTGGGGCTGCCACTGGATAACATGTCCCTAACTAGAAGGATTAGAACTACCATGACATAAGAAGTCCTAAACTAATTTGGAAGCAGAACAGCTGAAGAAAGGCTGTTCAACAGAAATTGGAATTAGAGCGAGAGGTTAAATTGCTTCAGATTCTATCTGTGCTGATCTTGGTGCCAGATGTGAAAGTCTGGGTGAGATAACCATCTTTCCAAAAGACCAAATCTTTCATAAGCCAGGAAGTTTAGGAGGCAAGATCACAGATACTGTATCTAGGAGTATAATAAGAAAAAGTTCCTTTTATTCTTTTCATGTAAGATTATTGCAAGAAGAAAGAAAAAAAATAATATGGAGGGAGGTACAGCTGTTTTTTTAATGAAGAGAGAAAAGATATTCAGCACAAGTCAACACTCTAAATTACAGTAGTTATTGTAAAGTAACCAAAAGTTGCTGCACAGATTTTTAACAAAATATGTCCAAGGACTAAATAGAGAAATATGCTCAACTAAGTAATTTCTCAAACCAAAACCAATAAGCTGTGGTAAGCCTTAAGTAGGTCCAAGCTGCAGTCTTGTTCTATAATATATTCATGAATATTTTATAAAGTTATAGGTTATGTGCAGAAAGGTTGGCTGCTCATAGATCATACAGCTCAAAGAGATACTAGCTACATAACAAATTAGTAACAGCTGGATGATTTGGAACCAGAAGGCCTAACATGCCAGTTCAGGGCAAATTTCACTCAGTTTATGAAACAAGACTACTTTACCTAGGGCAATAAAACAATGCCTCTAGATTGGATTTTGCAGAACCTGGGGCTCCCTTGTGAAATTGTGTGATAACTTAGTCATGACAAAGATGCCACAGGATGAGGGAGCCCGGCAGAGAAATTCTGCTGCCTGGAAAGATTCTGGCTTGGGAAATCCTGATTGCTTGAAGAGTTGAAATGAATAAAGGAATTAAGCTTGAGGTTACAAAATTAAATATGGAAGTCTATGCTTCTATGCTTTGGTATGTCTTTATGAATATTTTGATTTCTTTAAGAATCATTTCTCTTTAGAAAGATTTCATTGTCTGAAGTGCTTAAGATTTTCTGCTTTTAGATTCTCTTTTGGCAGAGGGCTGGGGTTTTTTTTCAGTGGAAAGACTCTTTAGCTTTAATGTCATATTTCAAAAGACGTTTTCTTGCTGTCTTTTGATTTTTCCCTTTGACAGACATCATTGCTGAGTAATGCCCAGGGTCATACTTTTGAAAAACAAATTCTTTCTTTGAAATATTGCTGCAGGATCTATGGCAGAGCATATATCCAGAGGAGTAGGCGCTTGTCCTTTTATAAGATAAAGGTTTAATTCTGTAAGGGATGTGTCTGGCACAAGAGTTAGATGCAGATCAGTAAAGAAATATGAAAGGGAAAATCAGCATCTGTGGTAGTGGTTTTATGAATATATACACATACATTCACATGTACATTCAATTTTGGAATATTAAGCAAGAAATGGATTAAATGTAAGGTAATTTGTTCCACCAGAAAACATACAGCAAACTATTACTTCAGTTCATTACTTGCTTGGACAAAGCTCCAGACTGAGCCAAAATCTTTGCCACAGAGTGCAGAGGGCTTCAACTGAAGTCAAAATAGTTGACCCAAGGTATCAAAGATAAATTTAGCCTGGATAAAAAGTCCTGATATAATGCCTAGATAGCAGTTATTTTCCTAAGAGAATTTATTACCACAACAAAACTTAGTTGGAAAAAAGTCTTCTCCCATCTCTTGGTAGAACATCAGATATTTTAGTAAAATACAATCGTTTTCTCCTACAGCAAATTTCTACCCTTAAGAAATCTTAGTTCAAAAAGTCACTAGCATTCAACTAATGTTTAGTGACAAAATTGGACCAATGTCTCTATTGAGATGCTTAGCATAAAAATGGCATTGCAGAATGATTGTCCATTTCATTCATTGCTAAATCCTGCTTCCACACAATTAATAAATTATATTAATTGCAAGGAAAGAAGACTTGGGCCTTTAATCACATGATGATTCAAGAGATAATCCTTGGCAAAGAGCAGGTTTATTACCACTGAAGGTGACAGATTAACAAATTCTGACTTTGATGGTTACTATTTTTTCAGTCATACCACAGGTCTTTACAAGGACCTTAAAATTTTCACTATTTCTAATTTGATTTCTATTCCCTAGTTTTGTTGTTTCCCTAGCATTTTAGTTCAACTGGTTTTATGGATGTCCAACATAAAATATGACTAGTTGGTGTATGACATGTTACCTCTGCAGTGTAGGAACATATTTTGATTTCTACGGCACTGAGTCAGCATTCTGATGAGTTAGCATTTATATTCCCAACAGCTGTTTATTCCTCTCAATGTAATTTCAGAGATAAATGTCCAGAAGGGATTTGCTGCCCCAGATCTATCAGAAAACATATTTAAGATATTCTGTGGTATTTAAATCATTAAAAAAAAATTCAGTAATGCTAGGGAAAAGAGTTTAATTTTTAGCATTAAATAACTAGTTTAAACCTTACTACATTATTTTTAAATATAATGTGGTAAAAAGTAAAAGTATTTTTATTTTCTGTGCAAAATCATATCAATGGTTTCTGGGGACATTATAAATTTAAGAAACATACTGAAATTTCCAATCAGTATTTTTATTTTACCACTTTTATTTAGAGTTGAGAAAGCAGCTTTGAGAAGAAAAGAAGATATAGGAATGAGTGCACCTAAAGGGCCAAACTGTTCCTGGAATAGCTGATTGATTGTGTCTTACTAAAGCCATGGGACCAGTTGGCACAGTAGAACATAAATCTTGATACAAGGTAAACCAGTAGACGAGGATTCACTGCATTCTGAAATTGTTCAGGTGATGCTGCAATGTTATGTTGGCAAATATGGTGTAGGCTATGGTCATTAATATGCCATGATTTTTTATCTGCCTTTGGTTTTAGTCTTCTTGTAAAGCAATGCAGAAGGCGCAGAGTAGCATAGGCTTCATTTTCCTGCATCAGCCCTATAGACTCTATAGGGTGCGCTACCTGTGTTACCACAGCTGCCTTATCTTTGGATTTCAGTAAGAGTAAACTCTTTCTAGGAGATGTTTCTTCTAAACACTCTTGTGTTAAACATAGGTTTACAATATGGCAGGGAAATTAAAGTTATTGTTAGTGAAATTATAGAAGTGTATGTTATCCATGCAAAAATAAAATCCATTTCTGAATCCCATTAAATGAATGATTTTGATCATGTCTAGTGGCAATTAATTCTACAGATTACTTTTGATAAAGGAATTAAAATTAATACTTAATTGCTCTGTTTTTGTCTGTTCTTTCAAACTCCATTTTTTCTTGTCTCAGGACAAAAAATAAAAAGGGATTCTCGATGTAACTTTCCTAAAAGTTCAATTCATATCCTCTGTATTACCTTTTGCCTTCTCCTACTCTATAGTCTAAAAAAAATGGTCCCTTTTTTCAAACTCAGATAGAAAGATGTCTTTGCTTAGTACAATAGCAACATATATTGCCTAACAATTTCAGTTTTATTCTCAGCGATTTTTTATTTCTTCTTTTCTGGGATAGACTAAAAAGAACAGTGAACAGTATTACAGAGGAGAGTTTTCCAATAGATACTTTCTGCACCTGAATATTTTGGCTGCTATAGACCACGAATCATCAGTTCTTACTGAGCTTTCTATATTACCAGCAAGTGCTTTTTTTCCCTCTCCCCCTCCTGGTAACTATAAATTTAGAAATAAAGATAATAGGCCAAATTAACTTGCAGGCAATTCCGTTCATCTCAGTCATAACTGTGTCCATAAATGAACGTAAATGAACCAATGAATAAAACCATCATGGTTACTACTCCAGTAATGTAAGACTTTTAAAATACAAGCAGTACTTTTGATGCTAAACTCCTTAATAAAACACCAAAACTTGAATGTTACTACCCTAGGAATTTTTTTCCTAAATCCTTACTTATGTCAATAAACAAGGTTAAACAGGAGGTGAAAATCTTCATCCATATTTACCATTAAAACTTAAGCTATGAGGCAGACTTTGCTGTGGAAAGAAACTGTCTTGAATCTAAGCATTCAAGATCATTTACATTGCTGTGACATATGCACCATGAAGAAAAATGTGTAAGTAGAAGATAATAATCTCTTTGATCTATTCATGAAAATTGATTTGGGCCATTTCTCTACACGTGTTGCATTGCCAATGTAGACTAATGTATAGCTTTCTCAAAAATCATTAAATGAATCTTGAGATTGGACAATGCTTACAAATTATTTGATCCCTTCTAAAATCAATTCATAATCCTGTGTCTGCATTTGCCAGTTTTCTTCTGGCTTTGTAAAATATTCTGAAGATTTCAATGGCTGTACTGTAACTTTGTATACATGTGTTCAACATTCCACTTTGATTTATAAGTGTAGTGAAGAATGGGCATCAGGGTCAATATATTTGTATAAAAGGTATTCTGAGTTTAATGCTTTGCTTTACTCCCAGATTTGTGGATAGTTCAATTTCTTATTTTTAGCTCGGTCTTAAAGGATGTGAAAAAAAAATGTAATTTGATTGATTGAAATGCTGCTGTGTGTATAGTGCTCTGCCTTTTGAGAAATCATTAGCTTGCACAGTAAACACCTACATATACTTTCATGGTAAGAACTCTAAAACTTTGTGCTGATATTTGCATGATTATTCATGCAATACCCAACACAAAAGTTTCCAAAACAGTGTCCAATATGCTTTGTGAATGATACCAAAAGCAACAACAATGATAAATTTTTATTTATTTTTTTCATAAACTGAGTGTCTGTTTCTTGGTAATATTGTTACTGGTGTTATTTGTATGACTTCAGTGCCTGGATTTCCCAGGTGAGATTGATTATAGAATCACAGAATTCTTTGGGCTGGAAGGGACCTTTAGAGGTCGTCTAACCCAACCCCCCTGCAGTAAGCAGGGACATCTTCAACTCGCTCAGGTTGCTCAGAGCTCCATCCAACCTGGCCTTGAATGTTTCCAGGGACGGGGCATTGACCATCTCTCTGGGCAGCCTGTGCCAGTGTTTCACCACCCTCATTGTAAAGAATTTCTTGTTTATATCCAGTCTAAATCTACCCTCCCTTAGTTTAAAGCATTACTCCTTGTCCTGTCACAACAGGCCTTGCTAAAAAGATTGTCCCCATCTTTCTTATAGCTCCCCTTCAGGTACTGATAAATGTGTATTCCAACCTAGAAGTGTTTACAATCTAAGTACGTCTTCATGGAATTATTGCTATGACAGAAAGGTCTGAATGATGTTATTATATACAGTTTAATACATATAGTTTAATACATTTTTTTCGTCAGTGTGGAAGCAGAGCATATGCCAACAGCACTAGTAGAAGAAATATTCTTAGGACAATTATATGGTTCAGAGCTGTTGGGGTGGAGCTGTGGCGAAGAATATGTAAACTTACAGAGAGGTGATCTTTCGAAGTACAGCCAAGTCTTAAGACAGAATGCTTCTATGAGAAGTTTTTCCTAAGATGCAGTCATTTTGTTATGATCTCTTATTCAACGACTGGTTTAAATGTAAACTAAGTTATGGCAAGAATATATGCGTATTCCAAGTGGCTGATCAGCACAGTGACAGTAGGTATGCATACCACTAAAGTCCATCTCCTCTCACACATACCCTGTCTCAAAACTGGCACTTCCATTTTATTAATCTTCACCAAAAAAACCCCACTTGTGTAAGAGGAAACTATTATAGAAGGGAAGAATCATCCTAAGAGGAGAATATTGAGTGGCTGGCTGGCTGGCTGGCTGGACAGGCAGCTGTAAGGCCTGATCCCCTTGTCTGTATTTGGGCTACAATGACAATATGAAGTGTACCTGCGAAGTGTATGTGAAGAGATGATTTAATATGCATACAGTAGCCCCATCACAGCTCCCAGAGTATGGTATTTAGCTGGATTGCTGCTGTACTCTAACTCTTTCTGACTCAAAGAACAACCTTTTAGGCATTCCTAGCCAAGAACAGCCAAAAATAAGTTAGAGTAGTCTGAGGCTGCACTAATTAACTGTAGAAGCCAGAAAGTCAGGAAGTTCAAAGATCAGAAAAAATGTTTTCAAGGCCAAAAGCTGCCTTCATCCTTTTTCTGGTTTTGTTGCAAGCAGAATCCAGGTAGAATAGATAACTGGGTTCTGGATATTTTGAGACATGGGATATTGTGTCAGGAAGCATGCATAATGCATTGCTATGGTAATGGTTATAACAGTTAGTATCTTTTATGGAAAAAAAAAATTCTGTATAAGTGTAGTTAGCTTACATAAGTAACTGCTACTTCAGTAGTTTTTGTCAGAAATGCTTTTTAATTATCTATAATATCTTAGAACATGTAATATTTTACATTTTGTGTAGCAAAGGTAGCAGCTTATAGAAGTGACAATTTATATAGACGAAAGTGCAGGTTATTACCCTGAGCTGAGCAGGCTACTAAATAAACCATCTTGTCTTTATTACGATATACTATACTATACTTACGATACAATTAACTACAGTATCTGATAACCGTCAATGTAACAACAGTTGCAAGAAATTCCAATAACAGACTGGAAAGTACTTCTTACGGTATTTCTAAAATGGGAATCTCCAGAATGACTTGGGAAACACACTTGTTCTGACATCTTGATTTGCTTTTCTCTTCTCATCCTTCATTTCTCTTTTACACTTCTTTCTACTGCTGACTGTAGCCGTGGCTTATCTGTTCCAGGTTCCAAACTGGGATGAGCAGCTTCCTGTCAAATAAGCCAGTGCTACTGGATGAATTTACCTTGACATGACTGCTGTGATGCCAAAAGCCACAAGCTAACTGGTAACAATTGTTAGGTATGTCAATGCTAATTTTTATTGTTGATGAATGTGATAAAAATGCCAGGTGGCAAAGAAGCATAACAGTGCAGTCACTTGGTTCATCAACATCTAATCCTCTTGAACCTCAATAAACATTTGAGATCAGACATAATGTGAATAAAACCTTTTCCATATGCATATTACCTGCTGTATTAGCTCCCAATTTACATAACATGTTTGCACTAAAAATACATGCAAGATTAGAGATGGCACCGTCACAGCAGTAATACTGACAATGACTTGAGCATGCCAAGTAGCAGATCTTTGGATGAAGCCAGTCAAGGTTTTGTCTCAGTAATTGCTGGCAAGAAATGGCTGTTCCTGCTTTTCTTCATCCATGATTGCATTGGCTCAATACATCCTCTCTTGCAGAATACCCTCTGTGAGCAGGTGCATAATCCATGACAATTTTCTCATATAGATTCTTCACATATAAATTTCATCAAGAGAGCAGGATTTCTTTTCTGTTTCCAGTGCCACTCTGAATCATTCAGAAACCTGACCGTCAATGGAGGAGCTCTGTGTTTCCATAGCAAGCACGTCCTTAGAACCTCTTTTGAGGACTAACTACTTCTCTAAATAATCCTTGGAAGTAGGAAAATGTGGGGAAGAATAAACAAGAGCACCAGGCTCTGCTTTTCCTATCTAGTTGCTTTTTTACAGAAATGCCTATCCTCTCAGCTTCTATCCCCAGACAAAACATAGGCGTTTGGGAGGGGGAAGGAAGGACAGTAGTATCATTTAAGCCTGTGAGCCTGCTTTCAGAGTAAAGGGAATGAATTTGCACATGCCGAATTGTTCTGTACAGAATATGGGGTACAATCAATCCTGCTTTATAAAAACAGTGCATGACATTGGCAGCACTGAGGATTGACTGGAATTCTGCTTTACATTTCTACATGAGAGTTACTACATCAGTACACAGAATCACACGGAATGTTCGAGGTTGGAAGGGACCGCTGTGGGTCATCTAGTCCAACCCCCCTGCTGAAGCAGGGTCACCTACAGCAGGCTGCACAGGACTGCATCCAGGCAGGTCTTCAATATCTGCAGAGAAGCAGAATCCACAACCTCCCTGGGCAGCCTGTTCCAATGCTCCGTCACCCTGAGTGGGAAGAAGTTCTTCCTCATGTTCAGACGGAACTTCCTATGCTTCAGTTTGTGCCCGTTGCCCCTTGTCCTGTCGCTGGGCACCACTGAAAAGAGTTTGGCCCCATCCTCTTGACACCCACCCTTCAGAT